>Ga0213864_10001056_pt1 | contig 12527 bp, 14 predicted proteins | sample PICome_5_FD_160078 | JGI IMG/M metagenome (GOLD analysis project Ga0213864, IMG submission 160078) | Coastal seawater microbial communities near Pivers Island, North Carolina, United States - PICO247 | ecosystem: Environmental > Aquatic > Marine > Coastal | place: USA: North Carolina... | reverse complement strand
TATTCTCTATAATCGCAATCTCAAGAACTTCTGTATCTGTAAATTCTCTAACAATAACAGGCACTTGGTGCAATTTAGCCCGCTGGGCAGCACGCCAACGACGCTCACCCGCAACAATTTCAAATTGTTGCTGATTACCAGGACGCTGACGCACAATCAACGGTTGGAAAATCCCTTTGGATTTAATGGATTCCGTCAGCTCGTCCAATTTTTCGTCATCAAACGTACGGCGCGGCTGATCAGGATTTGGAAAGACCAATTCGATTGGCACAGACCTGTCTGACCTGGATACATCTGCGCTTGATGCCGGCTCTTCTGCTTTTGGCGCAACGTCCGCCATTAACGCCGACAACCCGCGGCCCAATCCTCTGCTTTTCTTATCGGCCATGTCGCCTCCTTATGCCACTGCTGGCGCTGGCTTTGAAATACCCAACAGCTCTTTGGCAAGAGCGCGATACGCACTCGCCCCCCTTGATGCACTATCATATGAAATTACAGGCATGGCAAACGATGGCGCCTCACTCAACCTTACGTTACGTGGAATAATCGTTTGGAACACCAATTCCCCTAAATTATCACGTGCATCCTGCTCAACCTGTTGTGACAGGTTGTTGCGTGCATCGTACATCGTTAAAACAATCCCCTCGATCCGCAATTCTGTATTTGCGCTGCTTCTTACCTCTCGAATCGTCAGCATCAGTTGTGACAAACCTTCAAGCGCAAAAAATTCACTTTGCAACGGAATTAAAACGGAATCGGATGCCACCATCGCGTTCACGGTCATCAAGTTCAACGAAGGCGGACAATCAATTAGGATATAATCAAACCGAAACTCTGTCATTGCCGGCTGACGCAGGGCGTCATGCAATAGAAAGCTGCGCTTTTCATTCGAAACCAGCTCCATATCGGCCGAGCTCAGGTCCACAGTCGATGGAACAATAAATAAACCTGTCTGATCAGTTGGATATATCACATCGTTTAGTGACACATCATCCAACAACAGCTCATAAGTCGTTAGGGCGCGGTTCTCTACTTCAATACCCAATCCAGTGGACGCGTTACCCTGCGGATCAAGATCAATAATTAAAACTCGCTTTCCAAGCTCTGCAAGCGCAGCGCCAAGGTTTATCGTGGTTGTTGTTTTTCCAACGCCACCCTTTTGATTGGTTACCGATATAATTTTTGGCCGATTTGCCGCCAATATGTCAGACACGCGAAAGTCCCCTGATTTTTAGTATCACAGCATTACTATCGGTTTCGCTTTTAATCGCATCATAATCAAAAGACCAATGATTCTGAGCTATTTCGATTTCAGAAGTCCAGTTTTTTCCCTTCTGAAACAGGAATGTTGTGTTCTGACCTGAAAATCCCTGAGTAAGCGTGAAAAGGTCTGTTAGCGGCGCCAACGCCCTTGCCGAAACAATATCTGATATCGGGATCTGAGCGCTTTCTATACGTTCATTTATGACTTTTACACCCGATAAGCCCAGCTCTCTTATCACCGTTCTCAGAAAAACCGACTTTCTTTTGTCCGACTCAACCATCGTTACATTAGTTTGCCGCCCACCTCCTAAGGCCAAGGTGGCAACAACAACACCAGGCAATCCACCACCAGAACCAATATCAGTCCAGGTTGATGATCGTTCGTCCAAAGCAGCAAAGTAAACTTGCGCAGAATCAATAATGTGCCTGTTCCAGACATCCGGTAGCGTGCTTTTGGAAACTAAATTTATTGAGGGGCTCCATTTCTGGATAAGCGACTCGTAAGCCCGTAACTTATGATATGTTTCACGTGAAACATTTTGTCCAAATAGATCGTCGCTCATGCTGACTTCCGCTGGCGTTGGCCCTTTTTCAACCTTGAGAGCAGAAGCAGCAGCGCTGCTGGTGTGATTCCATCAACTTTGGCAGCTTGACCAAGGTTTGATGGTCTTGCGCGCGAAAGCTTCATCCGCAGTTCAGATGAAAGGCCATCGATTGCCTCATAATCGAAATCATGCGGGATTTTCAAACCCTCATCCTTTTGAATCGCTGCAATATCTAGTTTTTGACGGTCAATATAATTTGCATAAAGCGCATCTTTAGAAATCTGATCTGCGATTTTATCGTCAACATTATGAAGATCATCCTTCAAAGCCTTCAGATCATTGAACGTGACATTTGGGAATGCGAGAAGCTGGAGAAGGTTACGACGGGTGCCGTCTTGATTAATGTCTATACCGGCGGTTTGGATTTGTTTTGGAGTATATGAAGTAATTTCCAAGATTTGGCGACATTCACTCAACTGACTTGATTTTTCTTGGTACGCGTTGGCACGCTGTTCGGAACAAAATCCTCTATCAATCGCCAACGGCGTCAATCGTTGATCCGCGTTATCCGCGCGTAGCGATAATCGGAACTCAGCCCTTGATGTGAACATTCGGTAAGGCTCTGTGACACCGCGTGTAATGAGGTCGTCGACCATGACACCAATATAACTGGATGAACGTGAAAATTCGACAGGATCCAATCCCCTAGTGGCCGCTGCCGCGTTCAGACCGGCAACCATGCCCTGTGCAGCAGCCTCTTCGTAGCCAGTGGTACCATTTATTTGCCCAGCCAAATACAAGCCACGCACATCCTTTAACTCTAATGTGGCTGTAAGCGACCTAGGATCGACATAGTCATATTCGATTGCATAGCCGGACTGAAGGATTTCTACCTGTTCCAAGCCACGGATCGAGCGTACATATTGATTCTGAATATCTACTGGCAAGGACGTTGAAATACCATTCGGGTAAATGGTGTCGTCATCAAGACCTTCTGGCTCTAGAAAAATTTGATGAGAAGTCTTATCCGCAAATCTTACAATTTTGTCTTCAATCGACGGACAATATCGTGGTCCAACTCCATCGATGTGGCCACCATACATCGCAGATTTGTCCAAATTATTCCGAATGATATCATGCGTGAGTTCATTCGTGTGGGTAATTGCACATGCAACCTGACGCGCAACTGGTTTATCGTTCAGAAAGCTGAACATCACAGGATCCTCATCACCTGGCTGTTCGTCCAGGATGTCCCAATTGATCGTTTTCTTGTTTAAGCGTGGAGGCGTGCCTGTTTTCAATCTACCAAGCTGAAGGCCAAAATCGTCGATACGCTCGGCAAGTTTCACAGATGGGTCATCTCCCATACGCCCAGCCGCGTACGACACATCTCCGATAAACACCTTGCCTCGCAGAAACGTGCCCGTCGTCAAAATAATTGCGTCGCACGTGATTTTTTCACCAGAACCCAAAACAATACCGCCTACACGGTCACCGCTTACTATTAGATCAATGACCTCCCCACCAACAAAGGTAAGGTTTCGATAATTTGAAAGAATGCCTTGAATTGATTGCATGTACCGCTTGCGATCAGCTTGTACACGCGGACCCTGCACTGCCGGCCCCTTTCGCCTGTTTAAAAGACGAAATTGGATTCCAGAAAAGTCAGCAGCCGTTCCCATGATCCCATCAAGAGCATCAATTTCGCGCACCAAGTGGCCCTTACCCAATCCACCGATTGCTGGATTACAAGACATCACACCCACGTCGGTTGACTTAAGAGATACCAGTGCAGTATTCGCGCCAAACCGCGCGGCCGCTGCTGCTGCTTCGCAGCCAGCATGACCACCTCCAACTACAATCACATCAAAATGTTTCACGTGAAACACTCCTACTTTCCAATACAAAAGCTTGAAAAAATCTCATCCAAGAGGGATTCAACGTCTACTCGTCCAATGAGTGTATCCAAAACTCTACATGATATCCGAAGCTCTTCTGCCGCAATATCATACATCGCAGGCCCCTTCTGAACAATTGATTCTGCGTTTAACAGATGCACCAATGCAGCTTGCATCGATATACGGTGACGTTCACGGGTCGCTATTCCTATATCACTCGTCATATCGCCAAAACGCTGAGTCAACTGCTGAACTAATCCCTCAATCCCATTTCCAGTTTGCCCAGATATGCCATCTGAATAATCACCAGTGTCATCTTTTGCACGCAATCGAATAACCGCTTCATCACCTTCAAATGCCGCTAATTGCGAGGCATCATCGTACAAATACACAATTGCATCCGCCACAGCCGCCCGATCCAGCGCGCGCGACACACCTATCCCTTCGACAACATCGTCAGTTTCACGAATACCTGCGGTATCAAGGAGCGTTACGGGCACCCCGCCTAAGTCCATTCTAACTTCAATGACATCGCGGGTGGTGCCAGCAATTTCCGATGTTATTGCGGCCTCTCTTCCCGCTAACGCGTTAAGCAAGGTTGATTTTCCCAAATTCGGTGCACCAATAATTGCAACTTCGAAACCACTTCGTACGCGTTCTGCAATGACGCTTCCATTGATCTCTCTGGTGATAGAATCTCTAATTTCTATAATAATATCAATAACTTCGTCTGAAACGTCTACAGGAACTTCTTCATCTGCAAAGTCAATTGTCGCTTCTATCAAGGACGCGGCACGAACAAGCTTATCTCTCCAATAATTTGTAAGGTTACCAAGCTCTCCTGATAAGACGCGCAAGGCTTGCATCCTTTGCGCTTCGGTTTCTGAATCGATTAAGTCGGCAAGCCCTTCAACCTCAGAAATATCCAAACGATTGTTTTCTAGCGCTCTACGTGTGAATTCACCTGCATCTGCATGACGTAGATTTTGGATTGTGCTCAGTTCCCGCAAAACTGCTTGGACCACGGCGATACTTCCGTGAACATGTAACTCAACAACATCTTCACCAGTAAAGCTATGCGGCTTTGCAAACCGCAACACCATCGCTTCATCTATGTGTGTGCCATCCTTGCCAACCAACGAACGCACACTGGGACGACCGATTGGAACAGCCAGCGATGACAACGCATTCAGCGAATTTCCAGCATCAGGTCCAGAAATCCGAACGATAGATACCCCAGCCTTACCTTGTGCTGTTGCTAACGCAAAAATGGTATCCATGACCTATTCCAATACACCTAGGTGTTCATCGAGTCGAAGAATTCGCCATTTGTTTTTGTCTGTTTCAACTTTGACATCAGGAATTCAATCGCATCCGTGGTTCCCATTGGATTTAGAATACGACGCAACACAAATGTTTTTTGCAGATCAATCTTATCAACAAGAAGATCCTCTTTCCGCGTCCCTGATTTAAGAATATCGATCGCTGGGAAGACCCGTTTATCCGCAATCTTGCGATCGAGAACGATTTCAGAGTTACCAGTTCCCTTAAACTCTTCGAAAATAACTTCATCCATACGGCTGCCAGTATCAATCAAAGCGGTTGCAATAATAGTAAGTGAACCACCCTCTTCAATGTTACGTGCCGCACCAAAGAAGCGCTTTGGTCGCTGCAGCGCGTTTGCATCAACACCACCTGTCAAAACTTTACCTGATGATGGGATCACAGTGTTAAAAGCGCGTCCCAAACGTGTGATCGAATCCAACAAAATCACAACATCTCTTTTATGTTCAACCAAGCGTTTTGCCTTTTCAATTACCATCTCGGAAACCGCAACGTGACGGGACGCTGGTTCGTCAAAGGTAGATGAAATAACTTCGCCTTTAACGGAACGCTGCATGTCTGTAACTTCCTCGGGGCGTTCATCAATCAACAGCACAATTAAATAACACTCAGGGTGGTTCTGTTCGATGCTATGCGCAATGTTTTGTAACAGGACCGTTTTACCCGTTCTAGGCGGCGCTACGATCAGAGAACGCTGTCCTTTACCAATTGGGGCAACCAGATCGATAACACGCGCTGAACGGTCCTTAACTGTCGGATCCTCAATTTCCATTTTCAGACGTTGATCGGGGTATAGAGGTGTCAGGTTATCGAATGCAATTTTGTGACGTGCTTTTTCTGGGTCTTCAAAATTAATCTTTTCCGCTTTAATAAGAGCAAAATAACGCTCATTCTCATCGGGTGCTTTGATAAATCCCTCTATTGTATCGCCCGTGCGTAGTGAATATTTACGGATCATGTCTGGTGACACGTAAATGTCATCAGGCCCAGCAAGATAGTTTGCCTCGGGTGAACGAAGGAAACCGAAGCCATCTTGCAACACTTCAAGAACGCCATCACCAGAGATTTCCCAACCCTCGTCCGCGCGCTCGCGAAGAATTTGAAACATCATTTCGCCTTTACGCATGGTAGATGCGTTTTCGATGTCTAATTCCTCTGCCATCGCAAGTAAATCTTTGGGGCTTTTCGCCTTTAGCTCGGATAAGGATAACCGTTCAATGGACATATCTTGCCCCTTCACAACTGAGATATTTTTAATAAGAAGATTCCTACTCGGACGAGTAGTCGGTTTCCCTATACACCAATACTGGCCAACACGTCAATTCAATCAGAATTTCACAACAACAGATACGACAATAATCAGCATCAAAATTGTTGGTACCTCATTCATTACTCTATATTGACGACCTGTTAAGGTATTCTGTGACGCTTCAAAATCTTTACGCCGCAGGCCGAGCCAGTGATGAAACCAAGTCATGCCAATCACAGATACGCCTTTTAACCAAGGCCAATACGCCGACCAATCCACGATCCCAGGTGTGAAGACCATCAATAAACCGCAAACCCAAGTTACAATCATTGCTGGGTTCATAATGACCCTTAATAGTTTAAGTTCCATTACCTGAAAAACCTGATCAACATCTGAACCTGTCGATGCGCGTTCAACATGATACACAAATATTCTAGGTAAATAAAAAAGCCCTGCCATCCATGACATGACGGCCATGATATGTAAGGATTTTAACCAAGGGTATGATATTGAGAGAATATCAGTCATAAGTGTCATTCATCTCAGATAATAATAATAAAGTATATATATATAAAGAAGAAGATGTTGTAAGAGTTTGCATTTTCTGTGGATCAAATGATACCCACCAAGTTATCCACATCATGAAGAACGATTTAACAACCATTAAAAAATTATTATTATTTAATATCAGATACTTATTTCATATATTGTTGTGTTAGAAATAAGTTTTCCAAAGAAGGAAAATTTAAATATTATTCAAATCCACAGAGCATAACACCTTGAAACTCTGTTGATTAGTATAATTGTTTTACACAGTGATTGGCGAAGTAAAATTAATCGACTAGTTATGAGCGCAATAATACTGAAGGTACTCACACACTTATGCACAGCCAATCTGTTTTGATCTTGGCCTCCGGGTCCGAAATTCGCAAAGAATTGTTATTGAATGCAGGTTTATCCATCGATGTTGTAAAACCAATGGTAGATGAAGAAGCGTTAAAATTGGCTTTACAGGCAGAAAATGCATCCCCGCGAGATATAGCAGATGGTTTAGCTGAAATGAAAGCGGCACGAATTGGGAGTAAAAACCCTAATTCCTTAGTATTGGGATGTGATCAGGTTTTGGAGTTTGACAAAGAGATCCTTTCTAAACCAGTCAGCAAAGAAGATGCTAAGTCACAATTATCCAAATTGTCAGGCAACCGGCACAGTTTACTAAGTGCAGCTGTAATCTATCATGAATTACAGCCAATTTGGCGGCATGTTGGACAGGTACGCTTATACATGCGGACGTTATCAGATTCATATATCGAACAATACGTGGAACGGAATTGGTCAGACATTGCACATTGCGTAGGTGGTTATCAAATTGAGCGTGAAGGCGCACGCTTGTTTTCGCGGATTGATGGCGACATATTCAACGTTATGGGTTTACCACTGTTAGAGGTGTTGAATTACCTAACCCTAAGAGGAGATATAGAGGGATGAACACAGCACCCGTTGTTGCAGTTTTGGGGTATCCTATTCATCATTCAAAATCCCCGAAAATGCATGGGTATTGGTTAGATCAGATGGGGGTATCGGGATATTATGTTCCTTTGGAAATTCACCCAGACAATTTTGAAGCGGCGTTGAAAAACCTGCCCAAATTAGGCTTTAGCGGCGCAAATGTTACCATCCCGCACAAAGAACGAGCATTAGAAATAGCAGACTCTGTTTCAGAACGCGCCCGACGTATTGGTGCGGCAAACACTTTGTATTTCGATGTAGATGGAAAGATTCACGCAGACAATACAGATGGATATGGTTTCATAACGAACCTAAAGAACGGTGCGCCAGAGTGGAGTGCAAAGGCCGGTCCCGCGCTTGTTTTGGGCGCTGGGGGTGCTGCTCGGGCAATTTTAGATGCCTTGATTACTGGGGAATCTCCAAAAATATATCTGACCAACCGTACAAGAGAACGCGCCCGGGATCTGGCCAACGAATTTGGCGATACTGTTGAGGTTTTAGATTGGATTGATAAAAATACTGTCCTTTCTGATGTAAAAACACTCATTAATACCACATCATTGGGTATGAACGGCGAAGGTGACTTGGGATTAGACTTCTCACAATTCACCAGCGGTATGGCGGTGACCGATATTGTATATACACCGCTTGAAACGGATCTATTGAAATACGCAAGAAAACGTGGTTGCACCTGTGTAGATGGATTAGGGATGCTGATTTATCAGGGTGTCCCGGGGTTCAGCAAGTGGTTCGGTGTAGCTCCTAAAGTAACGGATGAGCTTAGAGAGCTGCTTTTGTCATGACTTTTAAATTGGGCCTCACTGGATCAATCGGAATGGGAAAATCTACGACAGCCCAGATGTTTGCAGAATTGGGGATCCCTGTCTGGGACGCAGATGCCGCTGTTCATAATTTGTATTCCACAGGCGGCGCAGCCGTTCCCGCGATTCAAGAATTATATCCAGAGGCTATCGAAGATGAAGAAGTTTCGCGACCAGCACTTAAAGGTCTTATTCTATCTGACGAAAACGTCCTTGGTGAGTTAGAACGTATCGTACACCCTCTTGTAGCAGCCGATCGCCAAAATTTTATAGAAACATCGGTCTCAGATATCGTCTTGTTAGATATCCCGCTATTGTTTGAAACCAGCGGTGACAAGCACATGGACGCTGTAGCATGTGTTGATATCGACCCAGAAACACAGCGCGAACGGGTACTCCAGCGTAGCACAATGACAGAAGAGCAATTTAAACAAATCCTTAACAAGCAATTGCCAAATGACGTAAAGTGCAGCCAGTCTGATTTTGTTATTCGAACTGACAACCTGGATCATACAAAAGAACAAGTCGCTAATATTATTGAGTTAATTCGGAAAGATTACATCAATGCGTGAAATCGTAATGGATACTGAAACCACAGGATTTGATCCAGAAAGTGGTGATCGTATTGTTGAAATTGGTGGTGTGGAACTGTTCAATCACGTTCCAACGGGAAATGTATATCACCAATATATCAATCCAGAGCGAAGCATGCCACAAGAGGCGTTTGAGGTTCATGGTTTGGGTGATGACTTCCTGCGTGATAAGCCAGTCTTTTCTAAAATCGCACAAGAATTTTTAGATTTCGTTGGTGATGCAAAACTTGTCATCCACAACGCATCTTTTGATATGAAATTCTTAAATGCTGAGTTGAAATGGATTGGAAAACCCGCCCTTCCGTGGGAACAAGCGATTGATACATTGGCCATCGCACGAAAAAAGTTCCCTGGTTCCCCGGCATCCTTGGACGCCTTATGTCGGCGGTTCAATATTGATAACTCGTCCCGAACATTGCACGGCGCGCTATTGGACTCGGAAATTTTAGCAGAAGTTTATCTTGAGCTCATTGGGGGAAAGCAACCAGATTTTGCGCTTGATACAAGTGCCGCGCAAAACAGAACGGCGCTTAAAGATGCGGGCCAACAGCAGTGGAAACCAGTACCAAGACCCAATAAATTACCGAGCAGGGTTTCTGAAAAAGAAAAGGCAGCTCATGCTGCCTTTATTGAAAAACTTGGGGAATCGTCAATTTGGTCAAAATGGACCAATTAAATTAGTTCATCGACTCAGCAGGCTGTTCCGCCTGACGACGCGCAAGCTCTTGGCGGTAAAGCTGGAGGAAATCGATTGTTTCCAAGTTTAGCGGTGGGAAGCCGCCATCGCGTGTTACATCGCTTACGATACGACGCAAGAATGGGAACAACATGCGTGGGCATTCAATGAGTAAGAATGGGTGCAGCTGTTCATCAGGCACACCAGTTACCAAGAACAATCCAGCGTATTCAACTTCAAGAAGAAATAAATTTTCCGTTGTGCCCTTGTTAACTGAGCTCACCTTCAGCTTAATCACAATTTCAAATTGATTTTCTACCGTGCGTTTTTTCGCATCGATATTCACCTGAATTTGCACATCTGGCTCCACCTCACCGCTTGCACCCTTTTGCGAAAGAATGTTTTCAAACGACATGTCGCGGATATATTGCGCAAGAATTTTCATTCCTGGCTGCGCGGGCTGTTGTGCTTCTTCTGCCATTATTGGCCTCCTCAAGAAAAAATTTGATGATACCTAGCATCATCTTTTACTGGCCTCAATCCTTCGTCTTGGACTCATTAACCCAAGGTGAATTTTCGGGATTTGACACAGGCTCATATTCACCCTCGTATACGTTTTGAGAGGATGAAAACTGAGTTTCAAAATTTGCCTTCTGTATATTTATACGTTCCCTTACTTTTTGAAAAACGGTGGCGCGAACGTTCGGGATCAGCAATAAAAAACCTATAAAATCTGTAAAAAACCCCGGGGTCAGAAGCAGCGCACCGGAAAACAAAATCATGGCCCCATGTGCGATTGGTTCTGATGGATCGTTCATTTCGCGAAAATGCGATTGTAATTGCGTTAAAACCGAAAGACCTTGTGCGCGCACCAGATATGCCCCCGCAACCGCCGTGAAAACAACAATGGCCAATGTGGGAAATAGCCCAAGAAAACCACCAACCTGAATAAACAAGGCGATTTCGATGATCGGTACCGCGATAAACGCGATCAATAGCCACATATTTTTTACTCCAATTCGTTGCGTTGGTGGACTCATCCAGCATTGTTACCTACATAAGGGCTAACGTTATAATTTTCTAGAAAGCTGACGAGGCAACTTATGAGCCCTGCAATTATTGAACTCTTGGTATTAGCTGGTATCGCTATTTTTCTGATCATGCGCTTGCGTAATGTTCTTGGTACGCGAGAAGGATTTGAAAAGCCTGCTGTAAAAGAAGCGCCAAAAGCAGAACGCCCCAACTTCAAAGTGATTGAGGGTGGTGAGGACACCGATATACTGGACAATGTAGAAAAAGGCAGTGCAGCTGCAGAAGCGTTAGCCTTTATGAAGCAACGTGATAACAGTTTTACGGTGAATGATTTCTTGGCTGGGTCGAAATATGCCTACGAAATGATTTTAATGGCGTTTGAAAACGGAAACATCGACGATGTACGTGATTTTATATCTGAAGAAATCGAGGATGTTTTCGATCAAGTTATCGAAGATCGCAAATCCAAGGGGTTCGTCATTGAGGCGGAATACCTTGGAACACGCGAAACTCGTTTGACAGACGCCACCTTTGATCGCGCAACAGGGTGGGCCGAAATTTCTGTTACGTTCTCTGCTGAAATGACGTCAGTGGTGTTGGATAGCGACGGCGCTGTTATAGAGGGCGATTCAAAACAGGTTAAGCGGCAGAAAGACATTTGGACATTTGCACGTGATATGTCCTCAAACGATCCAAATTGGCAACTGGTCGCAACAAGTGATTGATGCGTTGTTAGGCAACCCTTAAAGAAACCATGCCACGCAAAAAATTAAAACCTGACGAAGTAGAACTGTGGGAGCAGGTTGCAAAATCGGCAACGCCATTAAGGTTGTCACAATACGTTAACTCTGTGGTTAAGCCTAAGCCAAAAGTTAACCCCAAAAAGAAAGAGAGATTTGAACTTAACAATTTTGAAATTGGGGCAAACGCCACTCAAAAAAGTGTAAAAAACGATCTGAAGCCCAGCATATCATCTGCGCTTGAAAATGCCCCGGTCCAGATGGATTATAAATCATTTAAGAAAATGAAGCAGGGCAAAAGTACACCCGAGGCGACGTTTGACTTGCACGGTATGACAGTTGCACAAGCACACGCAGCCCTGATTCATTTTCTGATGACCTCTTATTCGAGAAACATGCGGTTGGTTTTGGTCATCACTGGAAAAGGCAAATTTCAAAAGGATACTGGGCCAATTCCGCGACAAGTTGGCATCTTGCGCCATCAAGTTCCCCAATGGCTGCGCATGCCACCGCTGCGCGATAAAGTTTTGCAAGTGAGTGAAGCTCACGGAAAACACGGCGGAAGTGGCGCGTATTACGTGTACTTGCGAAAGTAAAAACACCAACTGGCAACCCCCATCAGCCTATCTTAAAAAATTCAAAACAGAAAATAGCACTGGACAGTTGGTCCTGATTTTTGAACACTGCAATCCTGGGTTGGTATGAGCTTGCAAAAGCTACATTTTTGCAAAGCTTAAATTTTCGGTAAAACTACTGTTTTAATTATGTTGGAGACAAACATTGAACCTTAAAGATTCTAAACTGATTGCAGCTGATCGAAACGAAGTTTGGCAGGCATTGTTGTCTGCGGAAGTTCT
>Ga0213864_10001053_pt1 | contig 12564 bp, 10 predicted proteins | sample PICome_5_FD_160078 | JGI IMG/M metagenome (GOLD analysis project Ga0213864, IMG submission 160078) | Coastal seawater microbial communities near Pivers Island, North Carolina, United States - PICO247 | ecosystem: Environmental > Aquatic > Marine > Coastal | place: USA: North Carolina... | reverse complement strand
TCTTTGCCGCTCCAGTATTATCTGTGAGATGAAGTTCAAATGCTACGTCAGCACCTTGATCGATGGTAAATTCTTCGTATTGGGCCATGAAATACTCCAGTGATTTCTTTGTCGGACGCGCACGCCCCTGCCATTTTAATCTATTTATACAAATTAACCTTTATAAATAAATGTATGAATATTATATTATTAAAACATGGCACTAAATATAGTGCAGATGATGTAAATAAAATCTACGTAGCTCTCAGTCCTTATACAGATGCAAATTTCTATTGCTTTACCGAAGATAAAACAGATGTAATTATAGATTGCATTGATATTCCAAAAAAACCAAAATTAGTACGTTGGTGGAATAAGATGCATTTGTTTAGAGAAGACTTTGAATTAGAAGGTAAATGCGTATTATTTGATTTAGACATCAAAATACTTTCTGATCCGTTTTCATATATAAACAATATAGATTGGAATTATCCAACTTTTATGTTTAATTTGTCAAAAAAAGACATGTTTTTTAGAAAACATTCTTATGATACTAAAATAAATAGTTCGATTTTAGCATGGACATCAAAACAAAATTCATATATATGGGATATATTTACTAAAAATATAGATTATAATATGCGTAAATACAAAGGAATAGATAGATTCTTTTGGCATGAAAAAATAGAATGGAGAACATTTGATAATGGAATATATTACACCATTGATCTATCAAAAAATACTTAGCACAATATCATATATATACGAACGGTCTAAAACACACGAAGACATAGATTTATTTAGATTAAAAGACCTTTTAGATTCATACAGTGATGGCCAAGTTTTTAGTAAAGTGTGGGCCGTACAAGAACTAAATAAATTTATTGATAATTCTTATAAGGAGTGCGTAATAATAGGGAGCTGGTATGGATTGTTTTCATATTTATTTGCTGAATCTGGATTTAATAAAAGAATTTTAAACATTGAAATTGATGATGTTTGCAACAAAATAGCCAGACAATTGAAAATACATGACAATATTAATTATAAAACAGCAGACGGCTTAGAAGATTTTAAGAATTGGAATTATCATGATAAAATATCAGTGTGCACTGCTTGTGAACATATTGACAGAGAAGAATTATACTTTACTTTGAAACAAAAAAATCCAAGTATGCTCATGTGTTTACAATCAAATAATTATTATGAAGTTGATAGTCATATAAATTGTCATGATAGTTTAGAAGATTTTATAAAAAGCTTACCATTAGAAAACATTTTATATTCTGGAGTAAAAAGATATAAGGACAAATACGATAGATTTATGGTAATAGGTAAATGAGAGTTATATTTAGCGTTTATATTAATTTTAATAAAGATGATTTTGAAAAAAATTCAGATTATAAAAAAAATATTAAGAACACAAATGAATTTGAAAATAATTATTCTTTTTTAAAAAATAGACAAGAAGAATACGCAAAACACTTAAACGTTCCATACATTTTATATGAAAACGATGAAAAATGGAAAGAATATAAAAAACATTTTAAAGAAAAATATCCATTTATTTCACAGTATAATATAGTTAATTTTTATAAAATACAAATTATGTATGATTTGTGTAAAGAATATGATGAAATATTATACTTAGATTTTGATGTAGTTCCAACTACAAAAGACAATATCTTTGAAAAAATTGATATTAAAAAAGGCATAGCATGCAAAGTTAATCACGAAAGAAATCCAGAATATTATGAAATACTCACCTCACCTAAGACTATTAGAGACAGAGAAAAATTCTTTGAAGAAACAAATATTACTTTTTCAGAAAGAGATCCTGTAGCAAAATATTGGAATTGTAGAGCTCTCTTAATTGATAAAGGCTATAATGGCAATAACGATGTATACAATACAGGAATAATTTTAGCAAATAAATATAATTTATATAAATTAAACTATTTTGGTACTTTTGAAGAAGATCTAAAGTTAATGTATAAACTAAAACATGAAGAAAGCTTCTGGCCTAAATTTCTCAAAAATTGTTTTGGTTTTGACAATGAAACTTTATTTAGCTTTAAGATGAAAAGCAACAATATTAATTTAATAGAATTAGACGACCAATGGCATTTTACGTATAGAGGACTTTTAAATTATATTCCTAAAGAAAGTAAAATGATACATGCCATTAACAAAAATTTTAAATATGTAAAGAAGCATGTCAAAAAAAATAATTTATAGTGTTTGGTCAGATTTAACTGAAGAACACATCTCGGTTAACGACTACAAAAAGCAATCATGGAAAAAATATAAAAATAAACTTATAGAATTACAAAAACAATATGCATTTGATTGTAATGCAGATTATGAAGTTTTTATTTCGCCTGTTACAGATTATGCAAATGTTCAATTCTATAAAATATTTAAATTTGAAGAATTAACAAATTATTACGACGAAGTTGTTTATTTTGATTTAGATGTAATACCAATTACTAATCAAAATATATTCGAAACATTTGATTTAAACAAGATATCGATATATAGTTACGTTATAGATATGGAATATATGGTATCCAAATCTCATAAAGAATATTTAATTAAGTGCACAAGAGAAAATTTATTAGTAAATTCTATGAATAGATATTCTAAAATGGCTGCTAAAAAAGCTATGTTACTTCTTCATGATATAAATGGAAATGACGAAATATGCAATACAGGAGTTTTTGCTGGAAACAAAAAAGCAGCAGAAACTCTTAATTTTTCTGAAAATATGAAAATGATGGAAAAAACTTTAATAGAAGCAAAAGATGATACATTATATCCAGACGTTTATTCTAAAAATTGGATAAGAAACAATGAAATATATTTTTCATTTTTATTAGAAAAATTTAATATAGACTTTAATAATATAGGAATACAATGGAATTATATTTTAGATCACATTGTTTCAAACTTTACACCAGGAGCACACTTAATACATCAAGTAAATAAGGATTTTCATGACACAATCAATAATTAAAATTTCAAATGATGTTTCGGAGCAGTTAAATAATTTTTGTTACATTCCATTTCATGGATTTACAATTGACCCAAACGGATATCTTACGTATTGCTGTATGGATACTGCAACGCAAAATCTATCACATAAAAAAAGACTGTATGAATGTGTACACATTGATGATGTAGAAGATTTACAAGAATGGTGGGAAAAAGCATATGAACCAGTTTGGGAAACATATTTAGAAAATAAACAAGATTGCATAAATCCTTGTTGGAGATGTTTTAAGTCAGATTATAGAAAAGGAAAAAGACCAGTAAAAGAAAGCTATTTTAGAAATTTAAAAAAGAAAAAAATAAAATGGGAATTCGATTTTTCTAGTCCTAAAGTAAGATTTTTAGAATACTCAGTATCTAATATCTGCAATCAAATGTGTGTGATGTGCAGTGGTAGAAATTCTTCGCAATGGATTGATTTTGATGAACAATTTGGAAGAAGAAAACAAAAAATTACTAGAATATCTAATGATGCTATTGATAAAATAAAAAAAATAATTCCAGATTTAAGTGTAATATTTTTAAAAGGCGGTGAACCATTTGCAGATGTAAAAAACATGGAAATTTTAGAATATGTTGCTGAAGTAAATCCTGATTGTACAATTTACACAACCAGTAATATTCAAACTATATCGAAAAAAAATTTTAACATTATTAAAAAATTAAAAAATTTAAAAATAAATGCTTCTATTGATGGAATAGATAAAATTTATGATTGGATACGAGGTGGTAATTTTAAAAAAATGATTGAAAACGCCGAAAGGCTTTATTATGAAAGCGGACATAAAATAGAGCCAGCAACCACAATATCAATTTATAATTTTTTTAATTTAAAAGAAATATTAGATTATTTTTATGATAAACCGTATGTGCAATGGAGTCAATGTTACAACGCGGTTGAATGGCCGAATTGGTCAAGCATAAAATGTTTGCCAAAAAAAGCATTTGATGAAACTATGCTTAACTATAAGGATATTTTTCGACAATATAATCGTGTCGGTTTTGGAAATTTATTTGAATATGAAAATAATTATAGTGATGAGTTATTCAATGACGCTAAAAAATATACTGAAACTATGAATTACATAAGAGGCTTTGACATTACTGATTACGTTCCGGAATTAAAAAAATTATTCAATCATTGATATAGCTACTTTTGTAGCTTCAAGAATAGTTTTTGCTTGTCTTAATTCTCTTTTTTTCTGAGAATCAGTGCAGCTCTTAATTGCTTCTACTTCAAATAGTTGTAATTTATAAAGAAATAATTTCTCTTTGTCTTGAGTTTCATCAAAAGGCGCAAATAAAACTTGTGCAACAACTTTATGTACATCACCGCTCATTTCATCGACGTCATATATCATTCCTCTGCTTTTAGCTAGTTGTATAACATTATCTTCAAAAGCTTCGTTTTGTTCTCTGATATGTTTGTAAGTAGCTTCATGTAAAGAATCAATATCAATATGAGTTAATAGTTTTTTCCAAGCTGTATCGTCTGGATTTGCTTCAATATACTCAACTCTTGTTTCTTTACCATCTGGTGTAACCCAATAAGATTCAACTATTGTTCTTTCGTTATTAGAAAAATGCGCTGTTAAAAATTCGTGTCCTGGAATTGCCATTGTTTAACCTCTTCTTATTCTTAAAAACCATGTTGATACAGTAACTGCAGTACCATTTGGAAACTCTTGTGCTCGATAATCATTAGAATTTACAAACCTTGTTTGATAATTACCGTTGCCATTTAGCTTAGTGTTAACCATACCAGAACCTTTATTGTTTCCAGTTCCGTTTACACTATATAATATCCGTGATCCTGTAGTATTTACAGTATGATGTCTTAATTCTGCAAGTAACATTGAGTTTAGTGCCGAACCGCTGTATTCTTGTAAATTATTACTACTATCTATTTGTAAAGGAGCAGTAAATGATGGTGCTGATCCTTGATTTGTTCTGAACAAATAATAGTTACTAATAGTTGTTGGTTGATCTAGAGCTTCAGGAATTGAACCTGATGAATATAAACCTGTGTTTGCTCGTGTATCAGTAAATACTGCTGTACTTGATATCAGAGTGTGTCCAGAAAGAGATGTTGAAGTATGTATTCTATAAGTTCCACTTCTATCATTCCCGTCAACAAGATCGTCAATAGCAGGATCTATAAACGTGTCAAAAACATCAGTAGCATTCATTGCTCTAATGTTGCTTCCATCATAGTATACTGGATATGCTTTATTGTTGGTATCAGTTGGAGTGCTAACACTATTATTAGATTGAGATATCTTATCATAAGTAACTGTAACACTACCAGGCTCTGCAGTTTCACTTTCATTAGGAAATCTATCTACTCGAGTTGAATAAGCTCCAGCTGTCATTCTTGTGTCAGTCATATTTGGTGATATGTTTCCACCACTACTGACAACACTAACATTTGCACTAGGATTACTACCATAAATGTATACAGCTCTATCAACTATTTGATTAACTTGAGACGTTGACATTTCTCGTAAAGCTGTTCCATCCCAATATAGGGGTGATCTGACTGCCATAATTAAGCACCTGCACCATGTATTGTTTTAAGAGTTGTACCTGCTGAATTTTTAATTAAAAGTGTTGATAACGATTTTAGTTGTGCTGATCCTACTGCGTCATTTGCAATTTTTGCTTCAGTAACTGCATCGGTAGCAATCTTTGCTGTAGTAACTGAACTAGAAGCTAAATGTTCTGCATCTATTGATCCTGTAACATAGTGCTCAGAGTTGATTACATCATTTGCAATTTTTGAACCATTAATAGCATCAGCAGCAATCTTTGCTGTTGTTACATTTCCATCAGCTATCTTTGCTGTGGTGACTTGACTATTTCCAATATGAGCTGTATCAATAGAACCATCAACATAATGTTCAGAGTTAATAGCATTGTCTGCAATCTTTGTACCATCAATAATATCAGCAGCAAGATGTACACGATCAATCGAACCATCAACGTAGTGTTCGGAATTAATAGCATTGTCTGCAATCTTTGTACTATTGATAGCATCATTTGCTATCTTAGCTGTTGTAACGTTTAGATCTACTATCTTAGCAGTTGTTATTGAATTATCTTCAAGTGAAGCTTGGCCTACAGCTCCAGATGCAAATTTTGCTGCAGTAATTGATCCATCTGCTATTTTTGCTGTTGATATTTCACCGTCTGCAATATGAGATGAATCAATAGATCCATCAGCATAATGTTCAGAATTAATAGCATTATCTGCTATTTTAGCAGATGTAATTGCATCTGCTGCTATCTTATTAGTAGTGACTGCTGATGTTGCTATTTTAGAAGCAGTTATAGCACTAGAAGCAATCTTAGCAGAAGTTACATTAGCATCTAATATCTTTATTGTTGTTATAGCGTCATCAGTAATATTATCAGTATCAATAGTGCCACTAGTTGGCACACCACCACTTGTCATTTTTACTACATGATTAGCAGTTTGATGTTCAAGTTTAGCAAGAGTAATAGCGTTATCAGCTATTTTAGCAGTAGTTACATTAGAATTAAGTATCTTTGCTGTGGTAATAGCATTATCAGGTATCTTTGCTGTTGTAATAGCATTATCAGGTATCTTTGCAGTTGTTACAGCATTGTCCTGTATCATCGCAGTAGTAATGCTGTTAGATAGAATAGAAAAAGTACCATCATTATTATCAAATTCAATACCATTAGCACTATCTGACTGAAATTTTCCTCTAATGTAATCAGTAGTAATAATTCTGTCTGTAATATCTGCTGAATCTGTTTTTTGAACTATCTCATTTACATAGTTTATTGCTTGTACTATATCAGAGTCATAAGCTGCACCCGTATTTAATGTCGTAATATCACCTAAGTGAGTTGATATTAAATTAGTTTTTTCGACAAGAGTGGATACAGGATCGGATAAATTTATAACTGTTCTAGCCATTTAACTTCTCTACAATTTGTGTTAACATTTTCTTAATATCACTTACTTCATCTTTTAATTCATTTATTTCTTTGTCTTTTTGACGCATTAATTCTTTGCGTTTTCTTGCTGCTTCGATTTCATCATTGTTTACATTCAAAACAACACCATTTTCATCTTTAACATAACCAACGTGACCTTCAACTTTTTTATAACTCATTATTAAACGCTCAATGCAATTGCTCTTAAACTTTGAAATCTTGGAACTTCAGCTTGATTCGTACTTCTCATAACAATCTTTAATTGAAATTTAGTAAAAGCAGGTAAGAATCCACCCTGTCCACCTATAAGATATCTATACTCTCTAAAAATGAAAAGATTATCATCTTTAGGAAGAGTGTTTTCTTGTGTAGCGATTACCCAATTTTTTTCACCTAAAACCTCATCAGAAGTTGCAGTTCTATAATATAACTGAAAATCGCATGGAGTTGGAACGTTAGCTTCTAAATAAACTCTTAATCCTACAGAATCTGTTTGTAAATTAATAATTCGAGTTAAATGTTTTGCTGCATGACTTCCAAATCTTTCACCTTCTTCTGCAACATACTTCAATGGAACATTAAATCCTGTTGTTGTTACTGATGCTTGTTTATCGATAATATTGTTAATCAAACTTGCAGATGAACGTTGAAGATCAAGCATTGGCGCAACTGTGTTTTCTGGTGCAGTAAGATTAATATTCATTTCAAAAGATTTTACGCCTGATCCAAGTTCTGCAGTTTCAGACGCTTCATTTGCTACTAAAGCCAATTCTCGTCTTTCATTAGTTTGATTTAATTTAACATCTAAAAAATTAGATGATTTTTGAAAAGCAGTTTCACTTCCAGCAAATGATCGTGCTGTGGTATACTTTGCGCCTGCTGTTACAAGCGTTCCTTTAGGCTGAATCATTGTTGCATGTGGATATATTGTACTAAACAATATATTCTTTGTACATTGAATTAAGCTACCGCCTCCTTTATTAGTAGATGTTGCAGATGCTCCAGCAGCAACAGTATATCCCGTATAGTCTCTATTAATAATAGTACGGCTTCCATTGATATCACTAGCACCAATTCCACCGACTGCAGTGGCGCCACTTATAACAACTGTATCACCTATCTGCAATCCATGATTCGGATGTAAAAATTTTAATGTAGTTGAACCAGAAGTTGTTGTAATAGGATCAGCTCTTAATAATTCTTTTGGAACAGCAGCATTCTTAAGTCTTATAGATGCTGAAGTGTGTTTAAATTGTGCTCTGTGTAAAACAAACGATAAGTCTTGATTTTGTGCAGGAGTAAAAGTAACACCATTTTGCGAATAAAATAAACTTCCAGATGTTGGTTGCTTATTTACTCTCTTTTCAGTAGAACCAAAAGTAAATTCATTGATTTCTGCTATATAAATTTGATAATCTTTAGAATCAGCAGTAACAACAATTGCATAATCTAATTCACCTCTCAAAAACACTGGTTCTTCAAATGTAAAAGAAGTTGGATCTAAAGCAGGACCTATAAGATCAGTTGTTACTTGACTTGAAGCTAATACAACTTGTGATCCTGGTATGATTTCAGATGAAGATGGGACTCCATTCTCCATAGGTCTTATTTGTATTTGAACCGGTAAAGAAGCATCTTTAGTAGCAAAAAATAAATCAACTTTTGTTACGTATATACCATTTGGTTCATCAACATAAAACGATTGAGCAATTGGTTGTTTATTGAGTTGATACCCAGTTGAAGTTACTGCCATCTTATTTACCTTTTTTCATTGTAATAATTAAACCTATTAGCCTTAACGTTGGTCTTACTAATATTTTAGAACAAATATCATAAGCATGTTGAGTTAAAGTGAGTTTAGTATTTAATTGTTTTGCTTTAAACAATTTAGTTAAAAATGTTCCTGATTTATTGTTACCTAATAATTTAGCGAGTTTAGGACCAACTGCATCATATCCAATCATTCTATATGGATCAGTTCTTCGTAAATGTACGCCCCATTTTTTAAGAATTCTATAATGATTTGCTGAAATTAAATTATTATCAAATACTGCTGTACAAATATAAGTACCGTCAGGGCTGGTGTCAGTTGAGCCACCCTCATGGTTATCTTGTCCGCCGCTATGCGATGCTTGTGCGTCGTTTGAGTAACTAACACCGCTAGACGAATTGCCTATTCCCGTGACATCATCATCAATACTACCTTTTGGATTGCCTTTAGGATCATGATTATGATCATTATTCCCTTCATTATAATATCTTGGAGGAGGTGATCTAAACCCTTGAATATTTAACTGACGTGTAGAAGTATATGTTGCTTGTTTAGTGTCTAAAAATCCTTTTGCAGAGTATGTACCTCTTGCTATACAGCCTGCATCTGCTTCTTTATCTACACTAATATCTAAAAATTTTATTTGTCTATCACCTACTCTAAATCTTAAAGTATCATTATTTGGAATTATAAAAGATCCAGCGATTTCACCATTACCATCTGTTGTTAAGGTATTTGTTCCATCCGGATGAGAAGTTAAACCAAAGTATGTATTTCCCTCATCAACTGGATTAGTTCCATATCTAGTAAAAGTTTCAGATCGTGCATAATCAGATATGTTTGTACCGTCAATTAGTAGAAAAACACGTGTATTTGGTCTTAACCCTTGAACTTTAAAACCAACTTTCCTAGCTCTCATAAAAGGAAGAAATGCTGTTTGTAACACTCTATCTTCAACTAAATCTAATATTGTTTCTTCACTTACAACTCTATTAACCATTCCACCTTGAGTATTAGTGCTTGAACCTACACGTAAATTTTCTGCAGGGACTCCACCCCAACTCCATGACCAGTTATTCCAGTTATAAGCATTAACACCAGACAATCTAGTGCCGCCTTGTACAACTTTATCAGCTAATCTTTTAACATCACGCCATTCATCAGATGCAGGTGAAAGAGTCAATAAACCTTCATATATTACTACTGCAAATGGATTTAAGAATACAGCCTTTGTTGCTTCACTTTGACTGATATACGGGGTTTCATCATACGCAATATAAACGTTATCACCTTTTTGAATTGTATTTGTTGATTCAGCAGAATCATAAATCATTCTTATATTATCTTCAAAAAAAGCTGGCCTCATAATTTGTTCAACAGGATCTACAGAAGCACGATGTCCAGCTTGTACTCTAGGAAAAGATAATCTATGATCTGAAAAATTATCAACTACAAATCCTGATTTAGTTCTATCAACACCTGAAGAATCTAATGTTTGTAAATATTTGGTGTCAACTTCTAATAAACTTAAAGAAGCAACTTCTTCAACATTACTAATTCTTTTTTCAAGTCTGGCAATATCTTTCATAGTAAATCTTTGGTGTTCTAACTTACGAACAACGAGATCAGAATCATTATCAGTATTAGGATTTAAAAGAACATCATATAATGGAAGAGTTTGATCTGTTTTAATTGGTGGCACTGGTTTAAATGATGGAGTTCCAGCAGTGAATGAGATAACTCCTTCTCTATCAATTGTAAGTTTACCAGATTGAGCTAAATAATGCTCATTATCACTTGTAACAATGCTGCCTGGTTGTGGTTGCTCAATAACTCTTGCATTAGCACCATTAAAAGTACCATCAGAATGAACAACGGATCTAAAATCTAAAAAGTTTCTTAATTCGACTAATAGGCCGTTAGCTTGTCTATATCGCGGTATCTTATCGTAGTCAACTTGTCCAGTATAAGAGTTAACTGCAAAAAGGTCCCCAGAAACACCATGCTCAAAATATCTATACTTAACCTGACAACTATCTGGCGTTGAAAGACCTACTGATAGATTTAATTTACCAAGTGCATAATAATTATCTCTTTGACCATTATCTAAAACAAAATCATTAGTGCGTATTGTTGTAGAGTCACCAGCTTTTATTATTTCAGTAATATCATATATATCAGCTTTATCTAAGTTTAAAGTAGTACCTCCTGCTAATACCTGTGTTCTTGTAGTAAGAGTTTTAGTTTTAATCGTAGGAGTGCTCTTATTAACGTATGCTAAAATAGTTACAGCTTTATTAGCTTGTAGTCCTGTTATCGTTGAAGATGTTGTTCCATTTCCAGAGATTGAAGGATTACTATACAAACTACTAGGATAATATATGCCATCATTACTGCTTATGACCCAATCACTTACATTTGTAAATGTTTCTCCACCAGCAGATAGACTTATTGCTGCTTGTCCGGTTCCATCAGTAGTTGCAGTAAATCTACGTTGAACTGTAAATGATATGTCTGTTATTGCTTTAGGACGAGGCCTAGATATAGGATATAGAGAAACACTGTTAAAAGGATCATTTAAAACAGCTTTACCGTTTTCAAGTTCAGGATTAAACCAAGTACTTGAATCTATACCTATACTTTTAACATTTCTAAAAGCTTCTCCTGAATTCATTTGAACATCAAATAAATGATATTTTAGTTTAGTGTCATAATGATTTATAGCTTTAACTCTAGCAGTTCCGATCTTAGCACTAGATCCACCACCATAGTTAGTTACATTTTGTAAATCCATTGTTGGATATTGACTTAAATTTGGTACGTTGTTTGTTGACGAATCATTAGAATTAACTATAACTGAGTTTTCATAATCAACTGGAGTCGCAGCGTTTTCTATAACTACAGTTTCTGTTGGTTTACTAATTCTTAGTGTTGTTGGAAAGGTTCTTGATGCTCTATATCCATCTACAACGGCTGTTCCTGGACTTACATTTAGTAATAAATGAGTAGAAGCTGAATCTAATGAAAAATTAATATTAAATGGTTTTACAATGTAATCACCAGAATTTTCAAAAATTCTTTTAGCAATTACATCAGTAGGAATATTATAAGCATCATTAACTTGAATTGCGTTAAAAATCTCACCGTCTTTAACAGTAGCAACGTGAATAAAATTTTGATCAGAATCAACTTCATTTCTGACTGCTATATTTAAAGTAATTCTATAACGATCTGCACCTGGTGCTGTTAAGTTCGGTGCAGCACCTTGATTGTCATATAAACTAGTGTCATCACTTGCTGTTATGATATCTTCCGCAACAACAAATCCTAAATCAGCATCTGGATTATCTGTATATTTAGATATGACTTTTGATTGATCTCTTGTAAATACAAAATGGCCTCTAGCATAATATATACCTTCTGCTAACGTTGCAAGAGTTCCAACACCTACAGCTGGATTTACTGAAGTATTTGTAGTTTGAACTGTTAAAGTTACTGAACCATTAGACATATCTTCACCAGCATTCATTCTTATAACGCTAGTGAAATTTGATACAGAAGAAGTATTAACATATTGAACGTATAATGTATCCGGATCAGAACCAGATGCAGTTAATACTTGTAAAACTTTTGCTTGAATTGATGAAGTTGTACCAGTAAAAGTAGTTCCAACTAATGAATCTGTATCAGCTGGAAGCGTATTGGTGGCTGTATCTAATTTAATAAACTCATATTTTGGATTGACATTTGCACCACCAGGTTTAACAACCGCACCTTCTTTAAATATATTATCTCCA
>Ga0213864_10001050_pt1 | contig 12579 bp, 14 predicted proteins | sample PICome_5_FD_160078 | JGI IMG/M metagenome (GOLD analysis project Ga0213864, IMG submission 160078) | Coastal seawater microbial communities near Pivers Island, North Carolina, United States - PICO247 | ecosystem: Environmental > Aquatic > Marine > Coastal | place: USA: North Carolina... | reverse complement strand
CGATCCCAAATTTTTTTAAAAAGGGATCGTTTTTGTACTTCTCATTTTTATTATAATGGATCGTTTTTGTACCCATTAATTTCATCCAAACGGACGGTTTTTTGAGTAATAATTAAGAAATTTATTATCTATGAAACGAGGCATTAAGAAAGTAAATCTTAGTGACTCTGTTCACTAAGATTTTACTTTTTGATTTACATTTCGATAAAATCTAAATAACTCAAATTTATAATTTGTTGATTTGTCCCATAAAACTTCTGTATCAATAAATACAAGAGGATCTTCAATTATCGAAAATGGTAATGGTAATGGTATTTGTTCGGGTTCTTTAAAAGTTATTTTTAACGGCCGTGGATCAATTTGTTCAATACTTTTTAACGAAAATTTATAAAATGGCTCAACTGTGTTAGTTTCTAGAGATAAATCATGTAAAAATTCCAATAAAACATCATCGAATCCATTATTATAAATAATTTTTAATAAAAGCAATAAAAGGAATAGATTTATCTCATCCTCGCGCTTATATACATCTAATAAAAAGCCAATGATTATGCCAAATATACCTAGAAGAATCAAGTATAAAAAATATACAATTCTAGTAATGAATACCGATTTGGTCATTAATAATCGTATAAGATTCGTCCACTGAATTACCCAATTCATTATATTGTTTAAAAACAAAATTTCATTCACAAACGAACAAAATATTAGAAAAATATTCCAAAAAATTAGCAACAGGTTCTTATAATAGTCGAAAATTGCGTTTAAATTTTAAAATTGACTTGAATTTCTTTCTACAAATTTTTAATGCTTTAATCACTTTATTGATTGCATCAATTAACAACCGAAATTTATGACCAATGCGTATAAACCAATTTTTAATAAGCTTCCAAAAAAAATCAATAATAATTTTTATTATATTTTTAAGACTAAATTTTTTCCTAAATTGAATAATTTTAGAAAGATCAGTTTTGGTAATTTCATCAAAAAAATTATAAAAAATTTTCGATAAAAAATAACCTAAACAAATATTAAGATAAAACCAATAACAAATAATCAAACCCAATGGTGTTAAAAATTTCAAATTTTGCAATTTACTTCCCATAAAAAAGATAATATATTATAATATCAAAAACAAAAAGTAAGTGAGGAACTTTTGAAAAAATATTTGCTAAGATTCGGATTAGTAGGAGCTTTGACATTTTTAGGTTTATTTATCTATTTCTATAAAACTAGTGGTAAATTCCGTCAATCAATCATTACTGCCTTTGTAATTGTCTTTTTCTCAAGCCAGCAACCAGCTCATTCAGCAGGTGAAGCTGATGCTGCTTTTACACAACAAAATCAACCACATCAGAGTCGTTCTAGTCATCGTTCAGGTTTCTTTAGTGGTAGATCAAGCAATGATGGTTCAGGGCCTGGAAAACCAAATGATGATGGTTCAGATGGAGATGACGGTGGTATTCCAAAATACCCAAAAACAGAATCCATTGAAGAAACGGAAAGTCATCTTTCGACTATTGACGAACAAATCAATGAATTAGAAGAAGTAACAGATTCTGATTCAGAGACTGAAGAAGACCAATGTCAAATTAAACCACCGGGCAAATTTGAAGTTGATTTTGATTTTGAGTTGGATGAAAATGAGAATCCTACACTTATCATTCCAATGAAAGATGGTAGTATCCGACGTATAGAATTTGACAAAACTCGTGATAAATGGTATCATGAAGATCTGTTTCCAAATATATCAGCGCCAGATGGTTTTGATAATCAAGCTGTGCGAGACCTAAAATACTCGGATAGATTAGCCTATTTAAGAGAAAATATTCCCGATAAAAATTTTATGGAACTACAAAATGAAATAGGGAAAAGTTTGAGCCATCCTAAGATTATTTCAGTACCAGGATTTTTAGGAAAATATAAAATCGAAGGAACGGTTGATATAAATATGCAATCTGGATTAGTCAGTTTTACAGACGGTGTTACAAATAAACATAGAACAATTGTAAAAATGTCGCCTGAGAGAATTCAAAAATTGGCAAAAGACGGCTTTCACATATTTCCTGATAAATAATAACTAAAGTTTAAAATGGTTAATAAATCCAATGTTTCACGGTATCGTGAATTGTTAAAAAAAAAAGATATTTTAGAAGAACAAAACAAGTTCTTATTCGATGACCCTGATTATCTTGAATTACTTTCTTATCAAGCAACTGTATATCGTCAAATTTATTTTAGTCGAAAAAGTGATTATTGTTCTTTAATCAAAAAATATTTAAATACAACAATCCCTTCTCATAAATTCAGAGCTAGATTCTTGGAAATGGTCAAACAAGATGACGAAAAAGCTGAAAAAATTCTTCAAGATTTTAAACAATTATCTAGTTTTTCAATTGATGTTAACTTAGATGGGTTTTCGTCTTTATTTGGACGAATTTCTAACAACTGTCTTCAAGCATTTGAATTTGGTCCCAAGAATGATGGTTATGGAATTCCTGAAGATGAATTTAGAAATTCCATTGAAGAAATTTATTTTCAACTTGAAAACTATTTGAATGAAGAGTGAGAATTATCTCATTCAAATAGTTTTATCTTCCCTCTTTATCAGCATTTTAACATATAAATCCTATATTCCTGATGGTGTTTTTAACCTGTTTTTTATTTTAAAAAACAGGTTAAAAACACCATCTTATTTTTTAAGGATTTCATAAAATTTGAGATATTTTATCCGCCGAGTTATATCAAAAAGAGTTAAATTTCGAATTAACTGGTGTTTAACTTTTATATGAGGTAAGACTACATAGAAAATCGATAGAATTTCTGTCTTTAAATTTTTAAATTACTTGTTTAACCAGCAAATACAAGCCTTAATGATAGTTCACATATTTCTAATCACCTAAAAAAATTCTCCATGAGATGGAGAAAATTTTTTTAGTATATAGTATTTAATAATAAAACACGATTTAGAAAAATTTAATTTATTTATAAAATTTAATTTTAAAAACTATTGATAGAATTTGATTTATTTTTTATACTATGTATTTGTATATGATAGATTTTGATAAAGTAGAATCTTATTATAGTAATTTAATGTTATTAACTTAATACTAATTCAAAATTTCTAATGAGTTTAGACGAAAAATTTATTCCAATTCGAACGGTATTTTATGAAATAGTTGCGAATTTTTTTAAAAAAATAGCAGAGGGTTTTGGATATCCAGAAAATCCTGGTATGTCGACTATCTATGAAATGTCTAACGAAATATATGCTAGATCACAATTTTTGGATAATCTTCCAAATCACAAAACTTATTGGCCTCCAATTCAACGTCCAGAGACTTGGTTTGAAATGATATTTGGACCAGCACCTAAAGTTGATGCAGTACCAAGATACATCTATGAAAGTAAAGAAGAAGGATTTTATAATTTTTATATCGAAAATTTTAAAAATATTTATTTTTTACCTGATTGGGTTTCAGAATTTATTCAAGTTCGATTAAATATTTGTTTAGATATTAGTCTGTTAGAAACGATTCGTGAAGTTTTATTTATTGGCTTAATGATTTATTCACAAATGGTAGTACTTAGAATTGCGATTTCGTGGCTTATTTATATCAATCCATATACATTTCCATGGTGTTATCTTGCTGCTGCAGTGGATTGGACAGAAGACGTTTTACAAGGAATTGTACCTGCAATACTTGGTGTAAATATTACAGGAAGTGTTTTTCTTGGGGTACTTGGTGTAGTAGCAGATAGTTTAAATCATTTAGTATTTACGATGCCATTTCTTCCAAGTGAAGCAGAAGAAACAAAACTATTAATTAATCAAGAAATGAAAGATGTATTAGTTTTTCATTATTTACCAATTTCTTGGTATAGACATCCGATTCCAAATAATATCAGAGAATTTTGGTATTATCAAAGACCAGATATTTTAGATTATATGCAAACGGCTTATAAAGATTTAGATATTCAATTTTTACCAAATAGTATTATTCAAGAACTTAGTCAAAAAGCTGATTTAGTAAACCAAACCAATACTATTAACGACTATTTGTCGACAGAAATATTATCAAGCGAAACCATAATTCAATCAAATGAGTTTATCCATTTTATAAGTAATCATGTTAATAAACTTTTTGCCAGTAATCTGTTTTAATTTTATCGGTGGAACTATTGATCTGACTTTTTAAATTAACAAAACCGGTCAAAAGCTTGTTATAGGGATAAAATACATACTAATACTATCGAATTTTTAAAAAAATGTTAACTGATATTCAAAGCAGTTTACATTTTTATAAAAATTCAATTAACAAATAAAGTAGCAATCGCAGCTAAATTACTAGAAATTAACTGATTCACAGCCATATCATTCGAATAGGGCAAATCTAATGAGATAAATCTAACTCCTTTTTTATGAAGTCGTTCTTGTAACTTTAAGAATTCAAGTGTATTTCTACTACATCGATCAATTTTGGTGACAAGCAACAAATTATTTTCTTTTAATTAGTGATCAATCAGGTGATAAAAAACAGGGCGCTCTTCAATTTTATAAGCTGCAGAGCCTATTTCGACCCGAATATTTTTTACTGGAACACCTTTTTGAATAAACTCTTGTTTCTGTACTTCCAGAGAAGAATTATCCTCTTGGGTTTGCGAGCTCACCCTTGCATATCCAAATCTACGGTTTTTTGAAACTTCTTCAAACATAAATTTTCTCCTTCGTTATAAAATGTTGATTGAGCATAGGATAATAAACTTTGATCAAAAAGTCAATTAAAAATAAATATTAACGAACAATAATTGTGGGTTCATTTAGAGTTTACCCTAAAAAAACAGTTGGAACTATGAAATATTAATATTTAATTTGGCTACAAAATTAAAAGGAAGGGGGTCGATTTCAAATATCCTCGGAGAGGGCTCTAATCGTCGTTTTAAGGCCTCTTGATATGTTGAGTAGGTGATACTACCATAAAGTAAAATGAAGTCGAAAATAGGCAGGTTTGAGTGATTATAATAAAATAATTAACATCACTCTTGTTAATTATTTTATTCTTCATTCAAAAATTTTTGAATTTTTAAATAAATCTTTCCCAAAGAATTCTTGAACTCAATTTTAGATTTTTCAAACTCTTCAGAGCTAGGGTTAGCATCCAAAAACTCTAAATCTTGGAAGTAGTCTTGGCAAAGATCAAAAACTTCTTCAAGTAAATTAGAAAAGTCCAATACTTTCTGATCAGGTGACAAAATAATAAAGTTTGATTCAAAAATATCTATAATATCAGAAGTTAATTTACCAGTATTCTCAAAAGCTAGACAAAACTCGAAAGTATTAATTTTTCCTTTTTGAAAATCTTCCAATAATTCTAAGTAAGTTTCACGAATACACCAATCCAAACGACAATTTGTCAGAGCCGAATATTTTAAACATTTTTGGCAATCATCCCGGCTTATATCACCAGATTTTTTTTTTTTTAGCAATTCTAAATGTTCTCTTTTATTGTATATTAGTTTCATAAATTGTTCCATTCTATTTTTTAGACCATTTATCGATCCATTTTTGACTACCAATTTGATTTGTTTCATTGAACTTTCTTATAGTCCCAGGTCGTTGTTTATCGCCAGTAATTAAATCACCCGTGGTTTGGTTAAAGCAGACAAGATACCTGTCATTCTGAAAAACAGTTGTTCCCTCCATACCATGTTTGTAATAATATTCTGCGTCATCGTGTCTAATACTCGTAGAATCTAAACAAATAGTCTTCAAGGATGTTTGATAAGCTCTTACATGCTCTATAGAAGGTAATTTGTATCCTTTCCTAGCATAATTAATAAATCCTCCTCTAAGTTTGTCTAATTCGGCTTGTGACATACCGAACGATTCTGGATCGACACCAACTCCATTACCATGATAAAGATGAGATGCTGCTTGCCAGTCACCGATTCTAAAATCTTCTGTAACCTGCATTGAACCGGGATAAGTTTTCTGAAGTAACTTAATAGCTTCATCATAACTCATGACAAAACCATTCTCATCTGCTGACGCATGACACATTTGTTTCGCCATATGAAGTGTCTCTCGTTCAAACCTAGATGCTGGATGAGACAAACATTGACCATTACCAACATTTCTAGAATCGTATTTTCCACTTAACCAACCGAACGGATCTTGATGCGGTAAAGGTACGTTTTGAAAACTATTACCTTGTTGTAAGCTAAACATATAAATGATGAAAGCTAAGGCTGCCCAGTCATAAAAACCACCTGCTCGAAGTTTTAATACTGCCTTATCTAAGGTAATTGAACCCTTTTGAAGTTTATAACAGATAATATTTAAATCTTCAACTTGTTGATCCGTTAAAATCATTTTATCCATTTTTGCTTTAATAATAGGTGCAATGCCAGGACATTGATTATTACTTCTTAAAACTTCAGCAGAAACTAGGTGCTCAATACTTATTTGTGTTGGTAATGGTACCATTACAGCAGCTGCGTATGGAACTAATGGTTGACCGAGCTGAAATATAAACGTTGCATATAATAATACTCTTTTTGCTTTACGTTTCGAATTCGAAGGCAAGTTTCTTACAAACTCTCGGTTGTTAGCAACCTGGCTATCTATTTCAATTATTTCATCTTCAGTTAAATCCAATGAAATCGAATAGTATAAGAGTGCTGTCATAACGAAATTTTTTGAAATATTAAAATAATAGAAGTGTTACCTTAAATTATACACTTTTTTAAAAATTAATTACAACTTTTATGAAAACAAGTGTAAAAACAGTCCATCTCACCTTTAAAAACAGTCCAAACTATGGACTGTTTTTAAAGGTATACTCGATTGTTGAAATTAGATTAAATCCTTATAGTCACTGATTAAAAAGTTAATATAGAAATTATATAAAACTAATTTTAATCAATTTTTATGTAGTCTAACCCCATAAGTATCTAAAGTTAAATAGAAAGTTTTTCGTAAATAACAAATCCTTCTGAAATATCATGAGTATTGAATTCTTTTGTGAAATAGTAATGTCCATTAGAAATAACTTTATAACTGTCTTCTATCAAATCGTGTTCTTTAAAAAGGTGAACCAATTGAATAAAATACTTTTTAATGTTGTTTTTTCGTTGATTGGAAATAACAGATGAATAAGAACTTAAGAATTCTTTTATAAAAAATACTTTTATATGTAAAATGAAGTCGTAAATAAGGAGGTTTAAGTGATGAAGCTGAAAGATAAAATAATTAATAAGAGTGAGAAATTATCTCACTCTTAATCTATATGGAACTTATCGATTTGATCAAATATATCATTGAGATATACCTCTCCTTCGAATTCGATTGACTTCTTAGAATTAGAAAATTTGGAATCAATTAGAGTTCCAAAACCAAAAGTTACATCCCGAAAAACCGTGTTAATAAAATGACACGATTGAAATTCAGAGCCATCTACAGAGCCCTTTGAAAACGTACAACTCTCAAAAATTGTTTCTGAAATCTCACTATCTACGAATATGCAATCCATAAATAAGCAATCTTTGAAAATACATTTCAAAGATTCCATTTCTTGAAAATGAATGTTTGAAAAAACACAATTTTCTAAAAAACAATCTTTGAAAAAGCTTGAACCAAAGCTTCCATTGCAAAATCTTATCTTCGTTAAATGACTTTTTTCAAAGAAAGCCCGACTGAAAGTCAAGTCTAATAGTACATCATCTGGCAAATTTATCATCTCATCCGAAAATATTTTATCAATAACCTGCATATTAGGTGTACTAAGTTTCCCTTTTTTATAAGATTCAATTAGATTTTTTAATGTTTTAGCCATTATATATTTGTTTCATTGTTAAGAACTATTACGTTTGAGGTATTGCTGCAATTATTTTCTATAGCATTTTGCATAATCATTTTTTCAGGGATTGGTACATCAAATTCGTCCACCAACCCTAAAGTATTTGCTGGGCTTTGTGGGAATGCCGAATTAGTATCAATGTTACTTAGACTTGCTCTAAAAGTAGCATTAGACCATTTTGACTGCTGCTTTGATAGCTTATCCCCTATCTTATTACCTTGTTTAACAATATCACTATAGCCGTTACGCGATGCTTTTTCAATATCTGAACCTACTGGATTTTTTACTTCGACATGAGTAACATGACTATACGCTTCTTGACCAGTTACTTTGAAATCTGGACCGTAGACTCCTTTTCCGTAGTATACACGCTCTGAATTCTTGTAGAACCCTAACATTTCGCCATGAAGCACAGTTATAGCTTCACGCGCACTGTTTTCATCCACTCTACCATTTTCCATAGCTAGAGATTTAAATCTTTCGAACTCACAGCTCCAATTCTCGCAACCAACCGATTTCGAACGTCGCATAACTTCATCGTAACATTTACGTAAATCGACTTTTCCGTTTTTCACAAAACCCGAGACTTGAGTTTGATGAGCAGGACATTGATTTGACTCTGACATTCGTACTGTAATACAACCTCCGTGTTTCGGATGATTGATCTGTTGTTGGATTCCTCCATTTGCAGGTCTATGTAACGCGCCATTTGGATGAACAATAGGTAATTGAAAACCCTCAATACCAACTCCCATAATTTGCCACATAACAACAATTAATATTAAAGTTCCAGCTGTCTCAATTAGATTCCCACCGCGAAGTTGTTTAATAAGTTTGCTAATCTCTGGGGTTCTGATAACTTGCTTATCCATGATATAAACCCATAAAGGTAATTCGCTAGGTTTGACAAACCTTATTTTATCTAAGCGTGGACTAACCGTTGGAGCACTTTTTACTTCAAATGGATCTTCGTTACTTGTTTGAACTCTTGTCACTTGTACAGGTATTGGTAGACCCATCCCTCCTCTTGTTTCTAATACAGCTCTAGATGATTGTGACAGTTGTTTTCTAATTACATGTACTTCTTGAATAGGATTAATATCTACATCAAAAGTTTGATAAATTATTCTCCCGTATTTTGTAGAATAAGTTAAAACCGTTATTGTAATCAATTTTCGGATAAATTTTCTTTTACGTTGTCGTTTTTTCATTCAATAATACTAATACTATAGTATAAAATTTAAAAATATTTTTATTTCTTTGTGTTATATTAGTATGTAACTTATTAGTTACTGAAGGTACGTTCTGTAATACACCTGAAAAAGGTTCCATTCCCTTTTAAAACATTACAAAATATTTTTAGAAATCAAATTTAAAACAAAAACAAAAAAATGAATCAGATTACTCATCAGGATTTTGGATTATTGAAGTCTGAATTCTTAAATGTTGATTATATTTGCTTGAATATAAATAGTTCTTCGAATTTATCTCAGATAGCATCTTATTTTCAAGCTTTAGGCTTTAATTGTTACCAGAAAACCAGAGAAGAAAATAAGTCTCGCAAAGAATTGAATAATCAAAATAATTTTCAAAATAAGTATGAACTTAACTTTATTACTAATATACCTTACTGGAATGGAATACAAGTTCACTTTGCTGGCTTTCACGCCAATTATCTTTACGAGTTAATTAAAAGAGGACTGGATTTCAACAAATTCCACGGAATTCTTAGTCGAATTGATCTCTACTATGACCGCAGAAACCAGTCCACTGATAAAATCAACAGTCAAGAATTTATCAATTCTTCTTTTCTCGAGTTTCAAAATCACCATTCAAGAAAAAATCTTCAAGTTGAGAAGAATCAAAAAGGTTTAGTTTTTAAAATTGGAAGTCGCAAAAGTCAAAAATATTATCGTATCTATACAAAAGACAATTTTTTGAGATTTGAATTTGAAATTAAAGGAAATTTCATTCAAGATTTACAATCATTATTACTAGAACAACGTTTTGAAGAGTTTGAACAAATATTATCTTATCAATTTTTTAAACATTCCTTCAAATTGTTTCACTCTTCAACTCAGTCTTACTATCTTGATTGGTTAATGGATCGCCTTAGACCGTACTCCAGATTTTCCAGATTCTGACCATTCAGATTCAGATACATCTAGTTCTTCTTATTCTAATTTTGAGTATTTAGATGAAACTTTATTTAACGTTGACAGCTCATCGGTTAGTTCTTCGAATAATGACCAAATAAGTGAAATGCCTGAGGTATGTTTAGATTATGAAATATCTGATTCTGAAGAGATTTATGATGAAGAGTCTAACGATAAACAAATTTATTCAAACCGTATGTCCCCTGGATATAAATCAGCAAAAGATGACAGTTATACAGATTCTGTCTATCAATATAAATATAGTACATCTCCTAGTCGTCTCGATCGTTTTCTACGTAGAGAAATTTACGCTAACAAAAAAGAACACGAATTATTCAGTAAGAATCGAATTCAAGATGATTTAACGAGTGCATCAAAAATTAATATTTCAGACAAACGATTAAAAGATAAGCTATGGCGACATCCTGACTTTTTTGGTTTTAAAAAATCAAAAAGCAGCTCAAAAACACCCAAAGAAGATTTCTTTAAACGATATGGAGAAGATGCAAAAACAGAATTAAAAGAGCATTTGGTTTCATCACATACTCGATGTTTTAAAAACGGGTTATATCGAGAACATCAAGAATCATACGATTATTATTATAATAATCAAACAGGTAAATTGTTACTAATTAAAAATAACGTTGATACTGGTGAACAAGAAATTTTTAGTTTTTGGACCATTTCAAAAATGCAGCGCTTAGAACTATTAAATCATAATCATGTCCATAAACACTGGAAACTTGTCGAAGCATTACGAAAGAAAAATGTTGAAGAAAAAGCATTAGTTAAGGCTCAAATCGCGCAAAAACGCGAAGAGAATAGGTTGAATGAAGTTCTTAGTCCAGCCGAAGCCGCAAGACGTGCAGGTGAATACATAAAAAAAAACATGGAAAACAAATAATGACATTTAGCAAAAAAAATTGTTTGAAATTATTGAAATATGAAAAATTGGTGACAGAAAAATTTCAACAAACGCTTGGTGAATACGATTCAGAAAAATATTTTGAACTGCAGAACCAGTTAAGCTATGTGAAAGATTTTATTATTTGGAAACAAAGTTTTTCACAATATTTTAAACTATTTACAAATTTTAAAAATGGATTAATCGACGGTGAACGGTTTGTGGATGAATTTTTTGATATCTTTAACGAAGATAAAGAGCTATTAAAAAACTTTGTTTTTAATTCAGAAAGTCTTAAAAAATTAAATATTAATCCTAAATCATCGAGGTTAGTTCTTTTTCTAGAGGAAATTAGTATGAAATGTGACTTATTTCAGGATGACTCTGATATTATATTAGCTGGTGAAATTGATGAAGATCAATTACGGTCTTACATTAAACAAATCTATACTGACCTTGAAAGTTTTAACTGAAAAATACAATATTTTTCAGTTAAAACTTTATATAATTTTCCCACCTAAGATAAAAACCCAACCGAATTTTTTATCTTTCATCTTCATCATAAAATACAACCATTTTAAGGTGACAATTTCATTGAACGTAGTTTACTAGGCTCAACCTATTAAGTAACCTTCAGGGGCCTAAAAAAGACCTCTCAGAATACCTTCATACAAATATTGGCGCAAGCTTCGGTAAAACCTGCTTATAGGGACTCGTTCAGGGTGTCCTGGCATATTTTGTGATGCTTAAAGAAAATCAACACCCAATTTTGAATTTGCAACAATTGGTATTAGAATTGAAGGAACAATTTGATTACCGACTGTTTTAGCTGCGAAATAACCCCTGTACTGTACGGCGCTATTAATTAAAATTTGTTTGCCAACGTTAGCAAAAAAAGCAGCTAATGAAAAAGCCGTAACCACTGTATCTCGACCTAAAGTAAGTAGTAGAATTTTAAAGTAAATTTCAGGGTTCATAGATTTTTTTTATAAATTCTATAAATTATTTATTATTTGCAGCAACTTGTGACTACAACCAACAACAACACTAGATAAAACAATTTTAATTACCGATAAAAAAGGTTCTGAAATTTGCATTTTATAGAGTTTTAATAGATTGTTACTAGAAGACTATATTTAATAGGTTTCAGTATTAGTACAGTTTTAAAAACTAATATTTAGTATTTTTTTAAGTTTAAACAATTTATTGAAAGATAAATCTTCGCTATTCGTATTAGTTAGTAATATATTATTCAACTTTGTAAAACAGACTTTTAAAGAAGTTAACAAATAAATTTATGGAAATTTAAAGAGAGTTTGATCCTGGCTCAGGATGAACGCTGGCGAGATGCTTTACACATGCAAGTCGTACGAGAGTTTTTAACTTAAGTGGCGGACGGGTGAGTAACACGTAAGAATTTGCCTTTAGGAGGGGGATAACAACTGGAAACGGTTGCTAATACCCCATATGCTTTCGAGTGAAATGGATTTTTTCCGCCTAGAGAGAAGCTTGCGGCTGATTAGCTTGTTGGTAGGGTAATGGCTTACCAAGGCGACGATCAGTATCTGGTTTGAGAGGATGATCAGACACACTGGAACTGAGACACGGTCCAGACTCCTACGGGAGGCAGCAGTGGGGAATTTTCCGCAATGGGCGAAAG
>Ga0213864_10001049_pt1 | contig 12580 bp, 22 predicted proteins | sample PICome_5_FD_160078 | JGI IMG/M metagenome (GOLD analysis project Ga0213864, IMG submission 160078) | Coastal seawater microbial communities near Pivers Island, North Carolina, United States - PICO247 | ecosystem: Environmental > Aquatic > Marine > Coastal | place: USA: North Carolina... | reverse complement strand
CAGGAGTAGTTCGGTACTAGCCGTTATCGATGAAGTCCTTGAGACCATCCGGAGTGAATCCTGCGGGGTTGAATCCTTTTCGTCTGTCATTGCTTTGTCTGTTTCGTTCGTTGGTTATCCATTGATTCGCCTTCGGCTTCCACTTGGCGATGGGGGTCCCGTTGACCATCCAGCCGTTCGCCTCGTAGTAGTTGAAGAAGTGCGGCCCCAATGTATGGGCCATATCCGAAGCTCCGCGATCGATGAGGTACTCGATGACCTCCTGCTCGGTCGGTCTCTGGAATTCCAAATCCTCGCGCGCGTTTGTTTTCTCTTCTGTTTTATTGTTTCTATATGTACTGATGTCCCTTTTGTCAATCACGTGATGCACCTTTTGTACATCAGCTGATTCACCTTTTGTCCCCCTGTTATCCCTTTTGTCAATTAGGCAATAGGTATACACCGGGTCGAATCCATTCCGCTCCCTTTCCAGCACCCCACCCTCGACGAGCTTGACCAGGGCGGCGCGGATTTGCTTCTTCGAAAGGAAGGGGATGTAGTGCCGCATCCGCTCCACCGTCTGAGTGATGCAGGGGCGGCCGGTCTCGTGCTCGTTCCGCTCTATCCAATACCGAATGTGGGAAAGGACGGCAGCGGCAGGGAGCCCCCACCGCTGCGCATCCTCCACCTCGAACCAATACTTCATGGGCTGAAGATATTGTCCGGATCCAGTTTCTTGATTGCGTGTGTCACCTCCCGGATTTCCCTGTCGTATTGCAGGGTCTGCCGGTTGTTCAGTCCTATCTGGGCGCGGCCGTGGTACAGGTTGCGCCGGTATTCCCTGAGAAACAGCAGGCGGAGCATCTCCTCCGTGTGCCCTACTTCCCGGTCAATCTTCGTCCCACTCGGGACCGTTATTCGTTCAACCATTCCATAAACGCTTCCTCGTACTTCTTCGCCAGCGTGATGACGTCCTTGACCATCACCTCGTGTGGCGTCTCGAATTGCTTGTGTGCGTATTGGTTCGCCCACGCCATCCCCGCCACCTTGAAACACATCCCGCGGATGATTTGCTTGTCCTTGTTCGGGTTCGATGGGGCTCCCCGGAATTGGGCATCCGGTCCGCTCTTGGAAATCTTGAGCTTCTTGCCGTACTGGGTCTCGCCCTTGACCTCGTACCATACCTCGTCCCCCACCTTGTAGGGCGGTTCCGCGGTCTTGCTGTTGGCCTCTCCTACGGTGCCGTCATTGAAGGACACCTCGAACGTGTACATCGTCCCGTACTTGCCCTGCCAATCCCCTTTGCCTTGGATCGAATCAATCTGCGCTTGAACCATAGGTCTTGGGGTCTTTGAGGTCAATACTCAGGGTCTCGCATACTTCGCCCAGCTCACCCACCGAGAAGAGTCCCGGGTCCTTGAGCTTGCGATTCATCGTTGTGGGGTGGATACCCAACGCCTCGGAGAGGTCCTTCTGGGTCTTCTTTTGGATAGCCATCTCTGCGACTATCGCACGGCTCACCGAGGCGAACCATTCTCTGTATCGTGTCATTGAATTGTGTTTAGACCTGCCAAATATACGGCGCACATTTGCAGAATTGCAAAAGTTGGGTATATATTTGCCCCATGCAACACACAACAACATTCGACGAAGTCATCCAAGAGGTGACCCCCCTATGTATCCGAGCGCGGAACATGAGCATCGTCCGCAAAATCAAGCAGCTCCAGGAACACTGCGAGCGCATCGAGAACCAAATCGCAAAGCTCCAGTCATGACTATCGACGAACAAATCAACCAGGTCAACTACAAGCTCGGCCGGGACGAGGCCGTCCTCGATTGTATGAACGCAGTCGAAGCCGAGCAGGAGATCCTCTACCAAGCGATAGAAGCCCGCCGGCAGGAGATGTGGCCGGAGCGCGTCAACGGGTACGACATCGACACGGACGTGGTCGTCGTCAAGCTCAGGGCACAAATCGACGTCCTGTACGTCATGCACAAAACCCTTTCCGAGCTATGATTCGGTTCAACGGATTCACGTACATGAGTTGGGACGAGGTCCGCTACTGGTGGAAGCTGTACGGCCGGCGCGGAACGGCGACGGGGTACAGTACAGGCCCGAACCTCATCCGCCAACAGGTGGAGGGGCCGGGGTTCGTCATCTACCCACCCGGCCACCCGCTACCCGAGGAGGCCTGTATCCGCATGAACGTAAGCTCCGGGTCCCCCATCTACGGCAACTCCTACTGTGGTACCCTCAATCCTTTCTGATGGAATTCTTTGACATGATAAAGAGCCAGTACGGTTCAACTGAGAAGTGCGCCGAGAAGCTCGGCATACCTCACGAGCAATTCGTCCGGCAGCTCCGGACCGGATCGACCTCCTTCCTCCACGCCATCGCCGACAATTGCCGCCTCTCCCGGCAGGAGGTGCGGTGGGAGTTCAAGTTCTACCGCGAACAGATAGAGGCATGAAGAACAAGTTCACCCCCGACGAGGACCGGAGGCTGGTCGCCCTGGTCAATGACTACCGCAGCAAACAAGGCCACCAAATACGGTGGGACCATATCCCGCACGGCAAGTATTGGCGGACCCGGAACTCGTTGGTCAGCCGGTGGAATCGCACCGTCAAGCATCGCGTCGTCATTCAGGACGGCCAGTACGTCCTGCCCTCGACCCTCTTCGATGCCGTGGAGCAACCCAAAAAGACGGCCATAACCATACCGCCTAGGAAGCGCAGCGTGACCAAGAAATCGTTTCTTTGGGGGTTGTATACGATTACCCGCGAAGAGTAGTATATTCACCCCGGCACAAGCAATACGCTTTGTTTATTTGGTTAAAGAGGCCCCCGGAGAAGTCCGGGGGTTTCGCTTTATAGGGGCAGGGCGCGGGCGCGGATCTTCTTGCTCCTCAACTCCAGGTCGAGGACGTAGCACCCCAACGGCTTGGGCGGGGCTCCCCGCATAACATGCCAGCCCTTCGTCCCTTTGCCGTATTCCTCTTTGTACGTCGGGGTACGGACGTGGAGGACCTCCTTCAATTCTTGGGTGTGCTTGTTGTTCAGGTGCTCCACGACGTGGATGTTGGTCATCGACTCGTGGACGTGGCCCTGCCAAATGCAGTCCGCGTTGGAAATCATCGCGCTCATCCGCTGGAATTGGATGGCTCCCTTCGTTACTGGTCCTCCGCCTCCGCTGCCGTGGTAATACTTCAGACGGTAGCTCATCATGTTTCCGTGCTCTTGGGAGAACGAGAACACGATCCACCCCCCATACCCTCCGAGGACGATGTCTCCCCCGCTTGCGTTCAGGCCCTCCACCCACCGGGCGAGCAGGTCCGTCTCGCAGTTCTTGAGGATGGCCGTCTCATGGTTCCCGTACCCGACGAGGCGGATATGTTCCCGGTAGGGGTGGAACCATTCTATCGCCGTCCCTACGAGGTCGTCGAGGTATGTCGAGGTGTTGTGCTCCTCCCGGATGTCGGACTTCATCCTCCGCCCGTCGTACCGCCCCTGCATAGCGCAGAACGTGTCGCCGTTTAGGAAGATGTCGAGCCCCTCCCGGACCGCGTAGTCGAGGTCCTTCTTCAGTCTGTCGCGGTCGCACTTGGGGTTGTCCCAATGCAGGTCGGACATAAGGAGACACCGGTAGTGGTCGCCGGCCTCGTAGTCCATATGGTACACCTGTACCGGCGTCATCGCTCCCACATTGAGGCGGTGACGGGTACGACACTAATCGCAGCCAGCGCGACGGCCGGCCACGTGATACCCTGGGTTAGGATGACCTCCGAGGCGGTGAATGCGAGGACCCCCCCGATAGTGCGCTTCGCGCTCCATCGCTTCAGGTCGCCTTTGGTCTTGAATGCTTCGGTGATGTCCAGCCCCTTGAGGAACTGGAGCCGCTTCACTTCTGCCGGTCCTTGAAGATGAGCCCGATGAAGGTATCGATGTACCCGAATACGGTCCGGGGCTTCTCGGAGGGGACGAGGTTCAAGACAGCTTTGATCGCGGCGAGGGCGATAAAGATGAGTTCGACGTAGTGTTCAACGTACCAAGGCGTCATGGGGTCAACGATTACGGGGTCAATTACTGGGGTGACTACGGTCACGGTGTCCACCACCGCGGCGATTGTATCGATTGTGTCAATCATCACCCTTCAATATAACCACATGACATTCCGTGTCTTGTCCGGGTCCATATCGCAATGGACGAAGGTGTCGGCCACCCCGATACGGGTGAAGCCCGCCTGAAGGAGCGCGGCGATAATGAGCCACCTACGGTTGGAGCTGGTGGCCGAGATGTCGGCGGCGTATCCCTGCATATGTGACGAAGCCGGGGACCCTCCTACGCGGGCGTTGTGGGCCTCGGTCCTGAATCCGGAATTCACCCGGAACGGAACCCCGGCGATATGTCGGGCCTCGTCCAGGGCTTGGAGGAATCCGTCGTCCATGAATGCCCCGGATCCCGGCAGGTCGGGAGAATCGAATTCGTCGAGTGTGAAGTATCTCATTCTATGCCCTTCTTTGCGAGGAGCAATTTAATCTCCTGCACCGAGGCGAGCAGCTCGGTCAACATGGCCTTGACCTCCGTCTCGGTCTTCTCCAGCGCGATGACGCGGCCCTTAAGTTTTCCCAATTCTTGGGTCAGCTTCACGTATACGCCGATGATACTCCCGGCGAGGGTGACAAGTTCGAAGGTAGTTAGCGTATCCATTGCGCTCGGTAGGCTTTCACACAGTGCTCACTCTCCAATATATCCAACCACCGAATTAGGAACTCTCCGACAGGTAAAAGGGTTCCGTGTACATAGTTCCACCCTAGGACGGCCGAGGTTGTGATATCGGGATTCCCGAAGCACATACCCCCGGGGGCGGTACATAACGCCGTCAGGAGGCGCGCAGACGTCGTATTCAGGAGCTGGGAGAGGGACAGCCCCACCCCGCGGACGTAACGCCGCACATCGTACCGGAACGAAAGGAGCCCGACCACCATCCCGACGGGGATAAGGAGGAGCCCCACGGCGACGGTGACCAGGAAGACGAGGACCTTAAATGGGGTCATCCGGGAACCATCCCTCCGCTTCGGCTTCGACTTGGGTGAGCTGGGTAGAGGTGGACGGGATCAACTGCCCGAACGGAACCGTCCCCCCGCGGTTCATATCGATGAACATGACGAGCCCGTCCTTCTCCGCTTGCGGAACTTCGGGAAGGAGAAGGAGCAGTTCGGTGAGGTCGACGTCGGGGTGGATGTAAATCTGTTCCGTGGTGTCCCCTACTATAGCCACCTGTCCCGTTTCGGGGTGGGTGATTTGAGGATACTTGTATTTGGTATCCTGCGGGAGTTGCAGGGCGGAAGGACGAAGCAACGCCCACACCTCGGCGTTGATGGCCGTTGCGCGCTCGCCTGAGGTCATGCCGGGAATCGTAGCTTCTACGGGAAGGTATACTGTAGCCATTAGAAGATTTGGAAGTGCCCGTTCAAGTTATCCTCGATATCGGTGCGGTTGCTGGATTGGTCAGAAGGCCAGTAAATGATTTCAGAAGAGAATGTATCGCTATAACCTTCTGTAAGACCCTTACGCTTGCCAATATCAAAACCGTTTGCGTCGTCGCCTTGCGAAGTTATGGACGCGGTACCCGCACTTGACCCGTTGATGTACAGGTTCAGATTACTCAGGGTATTTTCTGAAGTCCATATATAGGAGACATTGGTTGCAATTGACCCCGTGACTGTCGCACCGCCGCCGCCAGTGCTTGTTGCCTGCATAGTTTCCAACGAAGTTGGATGTCTGAAAATCGCGCCTGTTCTATCGTTCACGTTGCCGAAAGAATCGATATATTTCTGGTCGCCAACAGCACCGTTTTTTTCTGCCACCGTAGTACAGAACCATCCCGTATCAATCATATCAAACGATGGGGTGCTCAGACTCGTAGAGCTTGTGCGAATAAATTGAACGGCGGTATTTCCGTTGGTATTAGTAATGAATGACCCGTCGTAAATCTTTGGCTGTTGCGTTGATGTTGCTTGTCCTCCGTCGTTTGCATTTCCCGACTGGTCATACCAATAGCGGACGAAGGCATCGCTCGGTGTGCCTGTATGGTCTACAAAATCCGCGAAGTCGGTGTAGCTCTGCGCGTCGCTGGTGTTGGAGATGGGTGAGGTCAGACTTAATTCATTACTCGCATCGAACCCCACATCTGCCTCCACGTTATCCGAAGACCTACGGACGCGCATAATATCTCCCGTGTAGGCGGTGCGCAAAAGACGCACGCTAAAAGCCGCCGACGCGCCGGTGTACGTGTCCAGCGGGGGAGCTACTCCCGCAGGTATTGCCACCCCGTCAATATCGAGGATACTGGCCTTCGCCAATCCGTCCACCTTCGAGACGCTCCCAATAGCGAGGGCGTTTATTTTACTGATGTCAGGCAATCTCGATCCAGTCTTGAGAGGGTGAGAAGAAAATCTTCTGGTCGGCGAGGCAGTACCCCGCTACCCGCACGAAGTCGCCCGTCGCGCTCGGTTGGGTAGACGTCAAATATCCCGCCGTCACAGTATCGACGTACAGGATGTCGCCCGCCGCGCCGGGGTCGTGGCTCAGGTACGCCGTCCCGTGGGTCAGGAACCCGTCCGTAGCGGCCGTCCCCAGGGCAACCCCCATCAGGCCCTTTGTCGTGGCTTCTGCGTCCGCATCGACGGCAACCCAATCCGTTCCGTTGAAGACGTACACCGAGCCCGCGGTGAGGCCCGTGGTGCTTCCGAATTTCACGATGGACCCCTCTACCTGTCCGGCACTTCCGACGGCCGTAGCGCGGCTCCTATACTCCACCTCCGCACCGTCTCCGGCCGCCACTTCAATAGCTCCGTCGGTGTTGCTAATCTTGACGAAGTTCCCCGCCGTGAGCGTCGCGTTGACGAACTGCCCACTCGTGGCGTTGTTAATCAGAATCTCTCCGGCCGCCGGGGTGCCCGTAATCGTCACGTCGGAAAGCCCATCGAGGTCGGAAGCCCCGCCCGCGCTGGATGCAATCGTAATACTTCCGTCGCCCTCGGTGATGGTCACGTTCGAGCCGGCCGTAAGGGTGGCGTTCACGAACTGTCCGGAGGTGGCGTTATTGATGAGCAGCTCCCCGGCCCCAGGGGTACCGGTGATGGTGACGTCCGTCAGGCCGTCGAGGGAAGTGGCTGCGGCACCGGACGCGGCAATCGTTACCGCCGAAGCCGACTCGGTAATGGTTACGTTCGTTCCTGCGGTCAGCGTCTTGGGGGTAGCCACTGCCGTAGACTCGCCGATCCAAATCTTCCCGTCCTCAAGATTGGGGACGTCGTTGGTACGTCCCGCACCCATAACCAGCAACTCACCCGATGCGGCCGCCTTGGTGACCTTCGCAATCTTTTGGATGAGGGCCGTCCCCGTCGGGCGGGTATCGGTCAACGCTCCCCCCGTTCCGACGAAGAGCTCGTCGCCTTCCGTATATGCCGAGGTATTGATACCGGTAATCTCTCCGGCCAAAACGATGACCCCCGTCGCTCCGTTTGCGATGTCGTCCTTCGCAATTCCAAAGGCCGGCATAGTAGAGGCCGAGGAGTTGTCCGCGTCGGCCACCTGGGTCTCCGTCGTGTGTCCGGAGATGTACACCGCCGAACCCTTGGTGATGGTTGCCCCGGTGGAGTTGAGCGCGGTGAACTGGAGTTCAGTTGCGTTTCCTACGCTTATCCCGCTGGATAAATTGGCGAAGCTGATCTTCTTGGTCTCGCTCGCTGAATCGTCCACGATAACCAGTACGTCGTCGTTGGCTACTGTGGTGAGCTCTGTCAGCTCGGATATTTTGCTGTTTGCCATCTCTCTCTTGGATATATCGGAGAAGTTTCTCTTCGGGCGTCATTAATACCGGATTCCGTAGTCCCTCAAGATGCGCTCCACGAGCTTGTCATCTCGATACGTGGGGTATACGTTCAACCCCTGCGTGTAGTTCCTGCGTGTACGGCACAACTCGCCCGGGCCCTCAGCGTCGAGGGCGGTGAATGTACTTTGGTTGTTGTCGAGGTACTCCATCAACCTTTCGATGTGGAAGAGGCCGAGGTCCTTGGAGCGGTTCATGAGCGGCTTCATATCGCCGTACGTCGCCGCCGTCGATTGCTCGGAGTCCATAATCGTCACCCCGTTGTTGACGATGCGGACCCGGATGAAGGGCAGGGCCTCAGAGAAGGCGAGCTGGACGAGGGCCGGGGCGATATACGACTCCATCAGCGTCTCGTCGTTGCCCGCAATCGTTCCCGCCGCAACCTTCGCGGCGAGGTCGTCGTATAGGCTCTGCCCGAGGGTGGGGAGGATATGCATCTCCTGCGCCAGGCGGATATAGGGCTGGAGGATTTCGTCGTCCACCGAGCCCCCGAGGGCGGTCTCCTTCTTGAGCTTGGCCGGAGAAATGAAGAGGATGAGGTTCGCCATTATCGGGGGGTTGTAAAGTCGCGGGGTTCAAGGAATCCGCGGTTAACCATATCGCGGGGACGCGTAGCGGTGAGCGGATCCTGTGGCTTCAACCGCTCGGCATCGGGACCCGCTGCGCGGATGATGCGCTGGGCCTCGTTTACGCTTACGCGCTTGTTGTTTTTCTTCAGGTATGTCCTACGTTGCCAAAAGTGGCGACATGACCCGCCCCCTTTGTACTTCATGAGGTCGTAAGTGTCGGCCCCACGCGGTCCCCATCCGGGATTGACGGCACGGTTTGAAGCCCCCATAATATCCTCCTTCCGGTACACTTTCGCCGCGGCCACCATCTTGCGGCAGAATTCGCGGGACTTGTTGTCTGCGGTGCTCGGAGCGTAGGCATAGCGGACTTTGATTAGGTCGGTGTCCTGGTCGCTCTTTCCGGCAGGGTTCGAAGATGGGACGCGGGCAAAGGTCCAGATGGCGTCGAGCTTTTCTTCTTGGCTTTCGTCGTATTCGCGCTCGTCAATAAGCTCGTACTCGTCGTCCTCGTCCTCTCCGAGTCCAATCAGCCACTCCGCTGCGCTACTCAGGTCCGCATCGGTTGCGCTGAACTCCTGCTCGATACCTTCCTTCTCCTGCTCGTCTACCGTCTGCGCCTTCACCGTCTCCACATCGATGAAGTCGGCCGGCTTGAGGGTCGAGAAATAGAAGTCGAGGTCGATACCATTGACCGCGAACAGCGTCTCGAGCCCATCCAAGAGGGTGCGCTGGAACGGCTTGACCACGGTATTCTGGAAGAGGGAGAACGAGTCCCGCAATTCCTCCGCATTGTTGCCGAATCCGGACCCCTCGCCGCGGATACCGAACAGCAGGGGCGAGGTAACGCGGTGGCCGGCCAGAATCTTGGTCGTGCATTCCTTTGCGAGGAACTCATACATCCCGTCGTTATCGTTCGGGTTGACCGGAGTCAGTTGCGGAGCCGAATCCGAGCCGTCGTTGAACGAGATGAGCAGTCGCCCGGCGTTGCCGGATCCGGAGAACTTGTCGTTCACGTGGCGTTCGATGGTCCTGCGCTCCTCGTCCGAGGGCACCCCGTTATTGAACGAGAGAAGCATGGACGGGAAGAGGCCGTTCTTGATGTTGTTCAGGTGGAACGTACTAATCTCCCGGTCGAGCTCGACGTAATTGGTGGCCCCCACGTAATCGGGAAGGCCATAGTAGAAAATTCCGGGCTGGTATGCCTTGATTTGATAGATGACGGCCGGCTCGGTCCTGTCCTGATTGTCATACGCGGGGTATTTGACCGGCTGATAGCGGGGTTCCCGCATACGTGACCAATCCGGAGAGACGTAGTAGCAATCGACGCGCCCCTGGGCGTCCGCTATTCCCGTCCTCACGGTATGGGCGGGAAGGAATCGGAGCTCGGCTATCTCGGTCCTCACGCGGTTCCAAATGACCTGCACATAGCATTGTCCGTAGAGCTTCAAATCGAAGCAGAGTTGCCGGAGGATATCCTCGTCGGAGTTCTCGAGGAGGCGTTGCGTCTTGAGCCATTGGTCCGGCTTCTCCTCCCTGTCCGTCGCCTCGAGGCCCTCGCCGTAGATCATCTCCGACACCCCATTCACGACCGCCGCTTGGATGCTCGACCCAAGGTAGAGGTCCCGGAGGTAGTCGCCGTACAGATTGTCGTACCCATAGTCCACCCAATCGCGGCCGGTCTTCTCGGTGAAGAGGGGCAGCTCGTGCGTCGGGAGGCCGAAGACGTTGAACTCGTGCTTACTCATAGTAGGTGAAGGTTTCGGCGTCGTCGGGATACTCGGCGAAGGTTGTCTCTTGGTACGCTTCCGTCGTTGTCGTGGCATTTTCTGCGAGGATCAAATCGCCGCTTTCTTGGGCGAGGTAGTTTCCGGATTCGGTGAGCAGGATGCCCGTCTGTCCGCCGCGGGTAAGATACCCCAATCCCGTCTCAAGGATGACGTCGGCGGAGGTGATGGCCCGAACATCGGACGCGGACGCCCGCTCGACGATACGGTACTGGATGAACCCCTCCGGCCATTGCGCCCCGGAGAGGTCGGCGTTGGTGTCTCCTGCCGTGCTGGTGGCATCGAAGACGAACGTAGTGAACCGGTCCGTCACCGTGAGCGTCTTCGCGTTCACCATGACCGTCTTGTCTGTCGTGAGGCTCTTGAGCTCCATCCCCAGGGCCTGAATCGTTGCGCCGTACTCCGATACGTTGGCCGCCCCGCGCTTCTCCTTCGGCGTGATGTAGACCGTATTCTCGATGGCCTCCGGATTGTTTTTGAAGACGAGTATCATCGTAGGGGGATATAAGAAAGGGCCGCCAATGGCGACCCCTTCCGAAACACACTAAACAAAAGACGAGACTCAGCCCGTGGTAATCGTTGGATTCGACGCCGTCGTGAGCGCGTCGAACGGATAGTCGGTTGTTCCTACGCCCGCGGTGGGCTCGATGAGGTAGTAGGGGGCCGCCTCCCGACCGGTGAAGGTCAGGGTCGATCCGCTCATTTCATTGCGGGCAGCTCCCGAGGTGAGGGTGCCGCCGTTCAAATCCATGCCGTGCGTCGCTCCGAACAAGAAGACGTTGTCGTTATTGTCGAGGACGAAAATCTGGGAGCGGTTGCGGCTGATGAGGCGCAGTTGCTCCGGGTCGCTTTCCTGGTGCTTCTGGAGGACGAGGTTCAAGGTCTGCTCGAACAGGCTTGCTCCGGTAGCGGGATCGCTTTGGACGTTGACGGTGAAGGAGGACAGGTCCGGACGGAGGTCGTACTGGAGTACGGTCATCGTCGGAAGGTCGGTGATGGTGAACGTCTCCCCCGCAGTGGTGGAAACGGTCGCCGACCCTGCCGTCCCGTCACCCGTCCCCGCGGCGGTCACAAGGCCGTCCGCGAAGGTCGACGCGAAGTATACTCGCGTCAAGCCTCCGAGGGCGTCCTTACAATCCAGCGCGCGGCCGAGGGTGATAGTACAAGCCATGTATCAGGTAAAGTCGAATCCGACAACTCCGTCAGCGGCGACGGCAACGTTCACTCCGACGGCGAAGTTCATCGTGACCTTCACGTTATCACTTCCGTCGTACTGGTAGGCGGGAATGAGGTTGGCGGCCTCGTTGCCGGTGTAGGCGTTGGTTCCGACCACGATGTTATCGGGGTAGGTGAAGACACCCACGTCGACCGTGTTCGGAATTCCGCTCGTGGCGTAGACCGGGTATCCGAGGTAGGTCACCTCCTTGAGGTCGCGGTTGTATCCCATGTCCGTACCCTGCGCGGCGATAGCCTGCTGGAAGAAGGCGTATGCCTCGTAGGAGATGTAGAAACCACAACCGGGCTTGCCGAGGATGCCGGGCGTCTCGGAAGCCTTGGCGAAGATGGTGTCGAGGACCGTCAGGATGTTGGAGGCACTCCAAGCCGTAGAACCGGTGTCGGCCTCGGCGAAGTCCTTCATGGCGGAGGCGTCGATACCGGCCTCGTCAATGGTTCCGGAGTTGGAGAGCAGACCGAGACCCCAGATAGAACCGGCGTCGGCTTGCCACATCAGGGACTCGAGGGACTTTCCGGCTTGCTCTGCGGTAGCGGCCAGCAGGAACTGTGCGAAGTCGGGCGGAATCTGTCCGTCGCGGCGCATACGACCGGCGGCGGCCATGAACGTCGGGAAGACGGTACCGCGGCAGATAGCCTCGTTGACCATCAAGTCGTTCAGGGTGACCACCTGCTCGGAGAGCGTCATGGAGGCACCGTCGGCGAAGTCACAGGCGGAAGCCTGGAGGAGGCCACCGTCGTAGTCGAGGGCGTTAATTACGGCCTTGTTCACGACGCCTTCGATGAGGCGGGCGCGGCCCTTGTTGATGGTTTCGGCACCGAGGATGGCGGCGGTCACATACGGAAGCGCGAGTTCACCGGCGTAGGTGTTCGGGCTGACCGTGATGTCGAAGTCGTACTTCTTGGACTTTACGGGAATCATTAGAATTGATTGATGATGTTGAGAGCTTGATCGAGTCCGGTTCCGCGTGAATCAGATTTGGGAACGGGATTAAATTTCGGGACAACGCGGTCGGGCTGGGTGGCGGGTGCCGACTCCAACTTCTCGAGGCGCGAATTGATGGCTTCCAATGCCACGGCCATCTCGTGGGTGAGGTCGGTGAAGTGGGCGGACATCTCCT
>Ga0213864_10001045_pt1 | contig 12592 bp, 10 predicted proteins | sample PICome_5_FD_160078 | JGI IMG/M metagenome (GOLD analysis project Ga0213864, IMG submission 160078) | Coastal seawater microbial communities near Pivers Island, North Carolina, United States - PICO247 | ecosystem: Environmental > Aquatic > Marine > Coastal | place: USA: North Carolina... | reverse complement strand
GATATGATATCAATAAAACTAGGCAAGTGTTTTTCTACATTCTCATATCCAAATCTGGCTATTAATGTTATCCGTCCAGCTTCATTGTCTGGATTCAGAGTATCAATTAAACGTATGAGATTTTCTGGTGTTAAAGATGGTCCACACTTGATTCCGATAGGATTTTTTATTCCCCTACAATATTCTACATGTGCTTCATCAGGGTCTCTAGTTCTGTCACCAATCCATACCATGTGACCTGAAGTTGCGTACCAATCACCTGTAATTGAGTCAACTCTCGTCATTGCTTCCTCATACCCTAGTAATAATGCTTCATGACTAGTATATAAATCTGTAGTCCTTAACTGGGGAACAGACTGCGGGGTAACTCCACAAGCTCTCATGAAACCAAGGGATTTTGTTATATTCTCAGCTAAATCTGAATATTTCTCTCCAATAGGTGAATTATTCAAAAATTCTAGAGTCCAACTGTGCACTCTTTCAAGATCAGCATAACCACCTTGAGAAAAAGCTCTCAGCAAATTAACTGTTGCAGCAGATTGTCTGTAGGATTTCAGCAACCTCTCAGGATCAGGTTTCCTAGCATTTTCTTCGAATTCTATACCATTTATTATATCACCTCGATAACTTATAAGCTCTTCACCATTAATTACCTCTATATCTGAAGACCTAGGTTTAGCAAATTGTCCGGCAATTCTTCCTACTTTAACGACTGGTAATGATGTTGCAAAAATTAACACAACTGACATTTGCAGAAATAGTCTAAATATATCTCTTATATTATCAGGATTATGCTCCACAAAAGACTCCGCACAATCTCCACCTTGTAATAAGAATGCTCGACCTTGACTAGCTAGTGCTAGCTTTTCTTTCAAATCTCGTGCTTCACCAGCAAATACTAATGGAGGATATGTTGAAATTGTATTTTCAACATTCGAAAGATGATCTTGATCTTCATAATCTGGCACGTGTTTAATTGGTTTATTACGCCAGCTAGAAGGTGTCCAATTATGCATAAAATTCTCCAAAATTTAATCTCAGGTACATATATATAAGCCAATTTTTCATAATAAGATAGTATTACAAGAAAATTTCTTCAAAGGCTATAATTCTTTGGTAACCTTATTTCTCATTGTCATTATTTCTTCTGAGGTAGATGGGTGCAATGGTATCGTATTATCTAAGTCCATTTTACTTGCTTTTTTATTGATCAATGTTGACATAATCTGTGTTAATTCAGCAGAGTCATCTCCCATCATGTGAAATCCAACAAGTACTTGAGTCTTGTGATCAATAATAAGCTTAATAAAGGTACGTTTATTTACATCTGATAAAGTATAATACAACGGCCTGAATGATGATGTATAAATGTCAATCTTTTTATATTTTTGCAGAGCATCTTGTTCTGATAAACCAACGGTTCCAATTTCAGGATTTGAGAAAACGGCTGTCGGGATATTTTCAATAATGAAATTATCTGTATCTTTTTCAAATTGCTCTCTAGCAAAAATCATAGCTTCTCTGATTGCGACAGGAGTTAGATGATAATTATTTGCAACATCACCAATTGCATAGATATTTGATATGGATGTTTGGAATTGGCTGTCAACAATCACTCTTCCACTCGCATCTGTTTCTATTTCAATCTTATCTCCTATAAATGAAAGATCCGAATTCCTTCCTGTTGCAAAGAGTACTAGATCAGTAGAAATAGTGGAACCATCATTTAGGGTTGCAATGTACTTACCATCATGAAGATCTAATTTTGTGATATCAGTATTTAATCTCACTTTGCATTTGTCTGACTGAATTTGTTCATAAATATTATTACTTATATCAATATCAAAATTTTTAAGAAGTTTATCACCCCTATAGACAAGTTCACACATGGTTCCGAAACCTGATATGATAGAAGCAAACTCAAGAGCTATGTACCCCCCACCTACAATCACAACATTATCCGGTAGTTTATCCAATTCAAAAAAATCATCTGATGATATTCCATGTTCAATTCCTGTTATATTTGGGAAATTTGGCTTTGCACCGGTTGCTATTAATATTTTTTTACATTTGAATTGATCACCATTTGATAATTCAACAATATCCCTATCAATAATTTTTGCCTCGGACTCAATTACATTTGCCCCAGATTTTTCGAGGTTTGTTTTGTAAATATTACTGAGTCTTTGAATTTCATTATTCTTATTTTCTATTAATCTTTCCCATGAAAATTTAGGTTCGTCAAAGCTCCAACCATAACTTTGAGCTATAATATTATATTTACTGAATTTCGAACTGTAGCTCAGTAATTTTTTAGGTATGCAACCTCTGATAACGCATGTGCCACCAATTCGATATTTTTCTGCAATGACTACATTTGCACCGCTTTGAGCTGCTAAACGAGCTGCCCTTACTCCGCCTGAGCCTGCACCAATAACGAATAAATCACACTCTTTAATATTACTTCCCATTATAAAACCTATCACTAACTAATTATTTGAATAACACTTCCGATGCCTTTTCACTCTCACCTAATATCATTGAACTAACCATATTGATAAATAATCCACTAGTTACGACACCCGGGACAGTCTCAATTTTATTTTTAATCTCATAAAGTGAATTGAGCTCAGTACAATAACAATCAACTACGAGGTTGCCCCCATCTGTGTAGAAATGTGATCCATCATCATTCAGTCTAATTTTAATTTTTGGATACAAATCATATTCTGAAAAAATATTTTTCAATAATGTAATTGTTGATTTTGGTCCAAATTTAACAATTTCCACTGGGAGTGGAAATTTTCCTAACTTATCGACATATTTTGTGTCATCTACGATGATAATGTAATTTTTAGAGATAGATGCTATCATTTTTTCACGCAAAAGTGCCCCACCTCCGCCTTTGATCATATTTCCGTTGTGATCGATTTCATCAGCTCCATCTATGGTGAGATCTAAATAATTGAAGTTATCAATTTCTTCGATATTGATTGAATTATTTTTTGCCAGTAACTCAGTTTGAGTAGATGTACATGCAAATCTGCAATTGTCCTTTAGCTTAGGATTATCACCCAATAACTTTATTAACTCGTTTGCAGTTGATCCAGTTCCAAGACCAATATTCATCCCTGAAGTGATTTTTGTGATCGCAAGTTTTGCTGCATTTATTTTTTTTTGTTGTGTAACCATCAGAAATTTATTGGACCATATAAAACATTCCTATATTAATGTTTTTAACACATATAATTGCAAAAGTAATAAAAATGATAAAGCGAACTCGCCAAAAAATGGTTGTATTTGATCTGGATGGAACACTGATAGATACTGCACCGGATCTTATTGCATCAGCAAGAGAGGTCATATGCGAAATCATTGATGTCGAAATTGATCCAGAAACTTCAAGAAAATTTATTGGTAAAGGTGGAGAATATTTCATTAAAAAAAATCTTGAATTTAATAACATAAGCCTTGAACAATCTAAAATTGAGAAACTAATTTCTCAGTTTCTCCTTATCTACGAAAAGAATATATCCAATAAAAGTTCTTTGTACCCTAACGTTATTAAGACTCTCAACTGGCTTAAAGACAATGACTATGTTCTGAATATTTGTACTAATAAACCTGAAAAATTAGCAAAAATAATTTTAGATGATTTTAAGGTCATTAGTTATTTCGATGAAATAATAGGAGGAGATACGCTTGCTCAAAACAAACCCAATCCACTTCCTCTACTGACTATAATGAAAAACCATAATATTAAACCACTCAATACGCTTATGGTAGGTGATACTACCACCGATATCCTAACAGCAAAAAATTGTAATGTTAGATCTGTATGCGTAGACTTTGGTTACTTTGACGATAAAATTCCTGGCGTTGAAGCGGATTTCTTGATATCAGATCTTTTTGAAATAAGAGAAATATTACTCCAAAACTACTAATATTTTAGGCAAATTTTGAAAATATTCTTGCCCAAGTTCTAATCCCACCTACATAAGAAGATAAATTATATTTTTCATTTGGGCTATGAATTCGATCATCATCTAGTGCAAAACCAACTAATACCGTATCCATATTTAATTGAGTTTTAAATACTTCTACAACTGGAATTGAGCCACCGCCGCCTGTAAATACAGGAGCTTTCCCCCACTCCTCTTTGATCGCTTCTGAAGAAACTGAAAAGAATTCACTATCAGTATCAAATTCTATAGCTTTGCAATAGTCAGCACCTTTAAAATTAACTTTTATTCCATCTGGAACATTGGATTTTATAAATGAGTGTATATTATCTAATATTTTCTTTGGATCTTGTTTACCAACAAGCCGACAAGTAATTTTTGCACTTGCACTGGAAGGTATTACAGTTTTTGTGCCCTCATCTGTGTATCCGCCATAAATTCCATTGATTTCAAAGGTTGGACGAGCCCAAGTTTTTTCAAAAATGGTTCTATCATTTTCGCCTGATGAAGTAATTTGTCCAATTTTATTCAAATAATCAGTTTCATCAAATTCTAATTGAGACCAACTTGCTTTTACATTCTCTTGAACCTCACTCACGCCATCGTAGAATCCAGGAATCATGACTTTTCCATCTGCGCTGTAAATTTTTGAAATTATCTCACTCAATAATCTTATTGGATTCCAAGCAACACCTCCATATTCACCTGAATGAAGATCCCTATTTGGACCAATAATTTCAACCTCTTCAGATAGAAGTCCTCTAAGACTTCTTGTGATTGCAGGAGTGTTCTTATTCCACATGCCTGTGTCACAAACATATGCAATATCTGCTGATAGCTTATCCTGATAATCTTTCAAGAAAATTGGTAAAGTTTTGGAACCACATTCTTCTTCACCTTCTAAAATAATTTTAAGTGAGAAAGGTAGTTCACCATAATTTTTGAAAAAATATTTGAGTGCAATTAAGAATGTCAGTAGTTGACCTTTATCATCGCTAGCACCCCGCGCAACAATACACTTTTCTCCATCAATTTCTGAAATTGTTGGCTGAAATGGGTCAGAGTTCCAGAGACTAATTGGGTCTACAGGTTGAACATCATAATGACCATAAAAAAGTAAGGTTTTAGACCCAGCCTTCTGTGATTTATATTCAGAATAAACAATGGGATGCCCCTCTGACTCATAAATAATTGTCTCTAAATTAATTTCTGTTAAATAATTTTTTAGCCATTCTGCTGCCTTCATGCATTCAGTTGCATATTCAGGTATTGTTGAAATAGATTTTATTTTTAGAAAGTCATTTAGTGTCTCAACATTTAGCTGTGTATCTTCACTAATTTCAGAGAGTATATTTTCAATATTTATGACCATTAGCTCAATCTTTTTTGAAAAATTTTAATAAGTAAACAAAACTAGTTATATCAAATTTTATACAATAGATCCAAAAAATATCCCAACCAAAAATAGAACTATAGAAACTATATAAATCCAAATACCTTTCATTATGTAATCAAAATTTATTAACTGAATGCCGTCCGGATTTATAACAAGAAATTCATCATTTTCAGTATACGTATCATACACATTAATGATAATGTTTAGAGCCCCTGCTATGGATGCACTAGCCCAACCAAGGTTGAGTAAGCCCTTCTCTTTTGAGTGCTCACGTGTAGTAACAATAGCTTTTTTCCAATCTTCCTTGAGGATAAAAGACGATAAAATGATTAGAAGAGAGGTAAGTCTAGAGGGGATATAATATATAATATTTTCCAGATATGAGATGAATTTCCCAAAAAGTTGATATTTAGTACCTGTTTGAAAAGTTAGCTTATTGGCATAAGAAATAAAATTACTTATGAGCAGCCCAGGTAAGCCCATTATGAAAAGCCAAAACAAAGGACACACAATATGAAGCATTAATTTCCTAAACAGATTATCAATTGCAAGAGCAGTTATTTCACTTTCATTTAACTCTGAGCAATCAACTGATGATATGCTTCCTAGACCATCTTTGGCTTGGTCAATTTCATCGTCCATGAAATTATTATAGATAGCCTTAATTTCATTGAATGAAGATTTTATATTCAAAAAGAGTGATACAAAAAAACCTATTAAAATATTTCCAACAAAATTACCAAAAAGGATTTTTTCTAATATTATTGCAAGAAACCATAAAATTATGATAGCCATCAACGTTATAATGGTTCCGTTGAAAACTTTTGTATTATCAGAGAATTCATCTTTGTTAAATTCGCGATCTATGAAATCTATAAATCTTCCAAAAACTATGACTGGATAATTTAATCTTTCAGAAAAATTCTTTTTATTGCCCCATATGAGGTCTCCAATGATAGCGGCAAAAAGTACGACTATGAAATCCATATTATTCCCATACTTTAGATATATATTAAGTTTCTCATAATTAGCATTTCTTTGGTAGCCTAAATGTTTATATCATGAGATTTATTAATGTGTATATGAATTGCAGATGCAATTAGAGGTATTGTCAATGCAGCAGCGCATCCGTTAGCTTCCAAAAGCTCAAGATCTAATAATGGCTTTTTATTAATAATTGATAATAATTTACCATGAGAAGGATTATGGGATTGGTGAGCAGCATAGCAGTGATCTATTGTATGAGGGGATATAGCAAATAAAAGTGCCGCAGCAGTACACGCTGAAATTCCGTCTAATATAACTGGAACTCTTTCAAAACGAGCAGAAATTATAGCTCCTACCATTGCTGCAAAGTCTCGTCCACCCAAATTTCGAAGTATTTCTAGTGGTTGTCTCTCTTTGTGTAAATTTAGCGCGGTATTTATAATTTTGACTTGATTTTCTCTAATTGTAATATCTGCATTAGGATCTAACCAACCCTCAATGTCTCCACCAAATAATGCGCAACACATTGCAAGTGCTATAGTATCATTACCTATTCCAGCTTCACCAAGACATAATAAATCTGGGTTAGATGAGATTGCCTCACGACCGTAAAGTATGGTGGTAATACAGTCGTTAATTTCCATTGCGGGCTTTCTTGTAATATCCTCTGTTGGTAATTCCATAGCTAAGTCAAAAACCTGTAAGCCAATATTATGAAGTTTACACAATTGATTTAATGAAGAGCTCTCTGATTTAAAACCACTGACCAATGAGTCTTGATTTGATTTTGGGTACTCTGAAATATCATACTTATCTGATATTCCATGGTTAGAAATAAAAATTGACATAACTATATTATCAGCTCTCGGTGGGTAGGATCCCTGCCATCCAGACAACCATTCCGCCAATTCTTCTAGTACACCAAATTGTCTAATTTTTGATTTCTTTTCAGCTTTTCTCACTAATGAAACTGCTTCATGATCAATATTTGGGACATCTTTTATAAATTCACCCAACTCTTTAAAAGTTGGGATTGTATTTGTTGTGATTGTCATGCTTCAAGATACTGTTTATGCAGCGAGGTAATAAATTTGAATGCACTAAAATCGCTATTTCTATATCTATCCAGACCTCGTCTCCAATTTTTTGCGTTTGGTTTGTTATTAAACAGACTCATAAGTGGCTTTATTATTTGAGATTTTGATACACCAAGTTGCGTTTGTCTATCTGCATAATCACTGTAAATATCTATAATATCACTTATGGAATTTATATTATCTTCACCAAATATGATTGGATCTACATCGTAAAAGAAAAGAGGGTCACTAATGACTTTTCTACCCAACATTACACCATCAACATAATTTAGGTGATTTTCAATATCAGAGTATGAATTTATCTCACCATTAATTATGATCGGAATATTAGGAGTATGATTTTTTATATTGTAGACCTTTTCATAATCTATTTCTGGTAATATTCTATTTTCTTTTGGACTTATACCGTTTAACCAAGCTTTTCTTGCGTGAATAATAACTAGGTCAACTCCGGCATCAACAATTGAGCTTATAAATATGGGAAGTTCTTTATCAATATCTTGATCATCAACGCCTAAGCGACACTTCACAGTAACAGGTAGCTTAACCTTATTTTTTATACTGGCGATAATTTCAGAAACTAACTTAACGTCTGTCATAAGACAAGCACCAAAATTCCCACTTTGTACCCTTGGTGAGGGACAACCAATATTTAAATTAATTTCATCATAACCATAACTTTCACCAATTAGAGAAGCCTCTGTCATTTTTTCAATATTGGAACCACCAATTTGTAAAGCAATTGGATGTTCTATCTGATGATATTTTAATAATTTCTCTCTGTTACCATGAATGATTGCATCAGCAGAAATCATCTCCGTGTAAAGAAATATATTTTTTGATAAATGCCTCAAAAAATATCTAAAATGCGTGTTTGTGTAATCCATCATAGGAGCAATACAAACTTTATGTGATAGATGATTATCCATTAATGCCCAAGATCAAAATATTTTTCACCATATTTGACAACTAGAGGTATCAATAAATCTTCTTCGTCATTGAGATGTGCCATCAATAGTTTATCAAATTCATCATTGACTGTTTTATATGATCCTACGACTTTTTTGATGTCAAAAGCCTGGTTATCATTGATAGTTTTTATAAGAGAATTACCTTCAGCGACGACATTATCAATTGAAGAGTGAATAAGGTGATGATCATTTTCAAGTAAATCAAGACCATATGAAAATTTTTCTATCTTTTGTGAAAATTTTGGAAAAATATAATTATCCTCTACAGTGTGATGAGAGTTCAGATTTTTTAGCATTAAATTCATCAATTGAATGTAATCATTTAAAAATTTGCTTGTTGAAATTTTATTATCAAGAATGTTCTGAAGTGATTGATTAATTGCGAAACTGATTTCTTTGAAAACTGAGTGACGACCTAACCAATACCCAACCCAATTACCATTCAATACATCTTCTTCCCATGTATCTCTTGGATATTTTTTTAATAATTCTCTTAAACTATCAGGTAGACCATTTCTTTTTCCGAGTTGATCAATTTCTAATATGTCTGACAAAAAACCACTCCAATATATGTAATTTATTCTCAATAAAGTCCAAATAATAACAGAAATCCCTGTCAAGATTGAAAAAAAATTATTAATTTTTCGTTAAATAAATTTTCTATATAAATCAATACTTTATATAAGAAATTATAAAAATTCAATTAATTTACGATAAAAATGATGCATTTTTTTCTTTACTTTTTAGCTGATATACGAATCAATAGTAAGTGATTCGGAATTGCGGAAACGAATCACTAGGAGGAGGAAATGCAGTTGGAACTAAGCCATCCAACTGTTGATGTACAAAACAAGCTAAGATTAGTTTGTTTTTGGTTGGCATTAACAGTAATTGTTGGGTCCACATTAATACTTGCTTACAATGAGTTTACAGAGGCCTCATTGCTCGGCTCACTTGGCGTAAATATCACACCATATGCAATTGTGACAAATGTAATTATGCTCCTAATAATTACAATTTTGAATAAATCACAATCAAGTTTCAATAATCAAATAATCGATAGATTATCTTCTCTAGAACACCACCAAAACCTCATAACAAACAACAAGGATGTATTATATTTCAACTGGTCACTGGATAATAAGAAAATATATCTATCAAATAAGATATTTAATATTGAAGAAATTGATAGAATGAATAGCATGTCTTTTGAGGATTTTCTGAAAAAAGTCAGTGGTGGTAATACGAATTTTTATCAACTTGCAAATGATACAATCAGGAAGAGAATCGATCAAATTGATACTTCATTTAAGTATCAAACAAACATCTCAAATAATTGGTACAAATTGAAGGCTAAAGTTATCGAGGACAAAGCTGGAAGACGCCATATTTATGGAATAATGATTGATAATACTCGTGATAAAAATCACGAAGTAAATGCGAATAGATTACAAGCGACACTAAACGAGGTGATTGAGTCACTGCCAATATCATTTGTTTTGTTTGATAATAAAGATAAATTGATAATGAGTAATAAAAAATTCAGAGATTTTTACACAATACCTCAAAGTGTAACAAATACTGGCATGAACAAATCAGAAATAAAAAAACTACTAACCAAATCGCTTGTTGAGCTGCCACTGAATAAAAATACAGATTATATTGACCCGAATAATTCAAATTCAATGAGAGTTAGTGAAATACAGCTAAAGGATAAAAGGTGGATTATGAATACTGAGATCACAACAAGCTCAGGTTATTCTGCATCAATGGGCTTGGATATCTCAAACCAGAAGAAAAATGAGCAAACTCTTCTGAAAAATGAACATGAGTTAATTTATAAAGTTGAGGAGCTAGAAAATCTCAGAAGGAAACAAGAAATTCAATCACAACAATTAATTGAATTAGCAAAAAGGGTTAACTCCGAAAGAGATAATTTAAGAGATCTAGAAAACGATAAGTCTAAGTTTTTACTTAATATGAGCCATGAACTAAGAACGCCTTTAAATGCAATAATTGGTTTTTCTGAAATGTTAAAAAATCGAATCATTACAAATCCAGAAAAAATTATTGAATACGCTAATGACATACACAATAGTGGTAACGAGTTGATGCAAATAATAAGTAGCATTGAGTCAATGACAAGTCTTGAAAAAGAGAAAATTACAATAAATAAGAGAAATCAGAAGATAGATTATATAATTGATGAAGTTTTAGATGACTTCAAAAACGATATTCTGCAAAAAAACATAACTATAAAAAATAGATTCGATTTTCATTCCAACATTAACTGCAATGAAACAGCTATCAAACAAGCAATATCAAATATAATTTCAAACTCTATTAAATTTAATAAAGTTGGTGGAACAATAACTATTAAAAACGAAATCCAGAATGGGTGGCTTAATATTATAATTGAAGATAATGGTCACGGAATGCAAAATTCTAAAATTGAGAGTATTTTTAAACCATTTAATAAATCACGCAAAGAAAGTATTATTAACCAAGAAGGCGCTAGGCTGGGATTACCTATCGCAAATAGTTTAATAAATGTTCATGATGGTAATATTAGTTTGCAGAGTGCTGTTGGAAAAGGAACTACCGTTACAATTTCAATTCCTCTTATTTCTTCTGATGAGTTTGGCCAAGATCGCAAAACAGCATAATTAAGATTTTTTATTTTTGATTATTTTGTAAGATACAAATCCAATACCCAATATCAGAATTAAAAAAGGTGTTACCCACAAAATAAATGTATTTCCTTGGAATGGTGGCTTCATCAAAACTGCATCACCATATCTCATACGAATGTTTTCGATAATTGTACTCCTATCATTACCTTGGCTGAGTTGTGTTAGGATATATGCTTTTATTGACTTTGAAAAATTTGAATTAGACTCGTAAACATTTTGTCCATCGCACTCAATGCATTTTAACTCTTTAGATATTTCCATCATCTCTGATGTGTTATCTGCCTGCGCTGAATGAGTCTCTCGATAATCACTAATGCCAAAAAAAACCAAGAATGACAGAAATAAAAAAGATAATATATTACTCTTCTTCATCATATTAATATCAAAATAATTTTGTTATGCGGTTTAGCCTGATGACTCCCCCAAATACCATAAGGAACCCTCCAAGCCAAATTAGCCTAACTAGAGGCTTATGTGATATTGATGCGAAGACATGCCCTTCATCAACTTCACCAACAGTAAGAAATATATGATCAAAAAAATATCTGTTAATAGCGGCTTCGGTGGTAATATCACCACTTTTTCTGAATATTCTTTTCCGTGGTGCCATCTTTTCTATTTCTTTACCTTCTTTATAAATTTCAAAGTTCATAACTAAGTCATCATAATTTTCACCAATTTCAGCAGAGACTCCTGTATACTTAATTGAAAACTTACTAAGTTGTATTTCTTCCCCTAGATTAATCTTCGTGTCTTTATTTTCTGTATACGCTGAAGCTGCAACAATTCCAATTATCATTAGACCAAATCCTGCATGAATAACTCTGGAACTAAGTCTAAGCGAATTTATCTTTCGGATATCTTGTAAATCAATTTTTGAAAGTGAAAAACTTATATTCTCAATATTTCTAGGTAAGACATCTATTATTGAAACAATGATGATCCACATTCCTAACCCAATGAAAAAGATTGCTAAATTCAAACTTTTTCCTTCAATAATTATTTGAAGCAACAGAAGAATTGATATGGTTAATACCATTGAAATAAATAACTTCTGTAGAATAAACTGGTTAATTCTACCACTCCACGGCAGGTTCGGACCTATTGGCATAAGAATGGCTACAAGTATTAATATTGGAGTCATCACAAGATTAAAATATTGTGGACCAACTGTTATAATGTCTCCTGTTAAAGCATCTAATATAAGAGGATAAATTGTTCCCAACAGAACAACAAGACAAGAGGTTACCATGAGATAATTATTAATCTGGATGAACGAACCCCTTCTAAGAATGACAAAATCACTCTTATCAACCGTTCGATCAGAATATGAAAAGAATAGTAACAATGAGCATACGATAAAGATGGACATAATTATAAGAATCCATAAACCTCTCGATGGGTCAGAGGCAAAAGAGTGCACTGAAGTTAACACACCTGATCTTACTAAAAAAGTTCCCAAAAGACTAAATGAAAAACTTAGAAT
>Ga0213864_10001044_pt1 | contig 12601 bp, 25 predicted proteins | sample PICome_5_FD_160078 | JGI IMG/M metagenome (GOLD analysis project Ga0213864, IMG submission 160078) | Coastal seawater microbial communities near Pivers Island, North Carolina, United States - PICO247 | ecosystem: Environmental > Aquatic > Marine > Coastal | place: USA: North Carolina... | reverse complement strand
AAACGCACCACTAAGATACCCACTCGGGATCATCGATCAACGCACAGACTTCATGCTATTTGAAGAGTTGGATTATAAACAAGTTTTTGGTGGCAGCGAGGAATCCAACTCAGGCACTCTAATTGATACTGCTAGAAGTGGCCTGGCATTGAGAACTGCCAATAGTGTGTATGCAAATTCCAAGTCCAAAAATAGCGTTATTCTACCAATTCCAGGTAATATCTCAGACTCACAAGCAGTAACATATGGTGAGGATAATCTTAACTCTTTAGCAGCTGCCGCTGTTTCAGCAGTTGCAGATGGCGTAAGAAGTGACAATTTAATAAGTGGAATCACCGACATCTTCAAAAAAACCATGTCCACAGTTGGAGAAATTGGTGGAAGTGCAGGAGCAGGTGACGCTAGTTCTTTATTCTTTGGTTCAATGGCAGCAAATGTCTTTGGTGCCAATACATCCTTTGAAAATATACTTTCTAGATCGACTGGTCAAATCCTCAATCCCAACTTAGAACTTTTGTTCACTGGTGTTGCTCTAAGATCATTCACATTTGACTTTAACTTTGTACCTAGATCTGAAACTGAAGGTGAAAAAGTAAAAGAGATCATTCGCGTTTTCAAAAAGGCAATGTCTGCCAGGAAAACATCTGGCATCACTAATCTTATGATCAAATCACCAAATGTATTTCGACTGTCTTACAAAACAGGAAACAGAGATCATCCATTCTTGAATAAGTTTAAGGTCATGGCTCTGGAGAATATGGCAGTCAACTATACTGCATCTGGTCAGTATGCAACATATGATAACGGAACTCCTGTTCATATGCAAATGCAGTTGGCATTCAAAGAACTCAATCCCATCTACGCTGAAGATTATGATGATGGTACAGGATTAGAAGGAGTAGGATACTAATGGGTTATTTTAGAGAAGTCCCTGACCTAGATTATATCTCTCCATTAGAGGACAGGAATGGTTCCCAGGACTTTATAAAAGCAAAGAATCTCTTTCGTAGAGTTAAACTCAGAGATGACATCAAGGGTGTTGTAGAACTCTATAATGAGTATCAGATTGAAGGTAATGATAGACCTGATGTCGTAGCACAAAAAGTCTATGGCAACCCAGGACTAGATTGGGTTATTCTTATAACCAACAATATCATCAATGTTAGAAATGAATGGCCTCTATCTGATAGAGATCTAAGAACTTTCTGCTCTGAGAAGTATGGTTCAAAGATTACCGATATACGTTATTATGAAACAACTCAGGTCAAAGATTCTAATAATCGTCTTATTCTCGGCGCTGGAAGTATCGTTGATGCTAACTTTACTATTCCTGATCCAGATGATAAGACAGCAACTCTAAATCCAGTTGCAGGTGTTACAAATATTGATTATGAAACTAGAAAGAATGATGAGAAGAGAGGCATCTTTATTCTGAGAAGAGAGTATCTATCACAGTTCTTGGAGGACACTAAGACTGAGATGTTCTATAGAAGATCTAGTCAGTATGTTACAAGTGATCTCAAGAGAGGCGATAACATCAGAACAAAGTCACCCTAATCTAAATAACTGGGTACATTCTTAGTTAAAATTATGGCCGCCAAAGGATCAGCAGCGAAGTCTGCAAGTGGTGCAGCTATGTCCAGGTATGATGTGGAAGTAGAGGCACGATTAAAAGCATTAGAAGGAGCACAACATAGTCACAGTGGTGGCGATAGTGCTGATCTCTTACAAAGAATCGAGGCTCTTGAGACTGCCTTAGGACATCTCAAGAAAACCTCGATTTGGAATAGTAAGTGGGATTAAGTTATAATTTTCCTAGTTACAGATGGGGTGGTAGTAAGACTATCACCCCATTTTTTTACCACTAGGCGGTCTATTCTGCCAACTTCTGGAAGTAAGAGAGAGTCTCGTCTTCTTCCTCAGTTGCAGAGGAAGAGAGGTTAGCAAGTTCGGAACGGAGATCGTCATCTAGTTCAGCGACTTTGCCACGACCTTCACTTTCATCTTCCAGATCCTCTTCCACACGAGCGGGACGAGGAGGATTCGTCTTACCAAGAACTAGTTCAAGGCGAGCCTTCAGTTCATCATAAGACTTGAATTGATCTGGTGCAAGGAACTCTTGGAGAGAGTATTCTTTGTTCCAGATTGCTTCCATCTCCTCATCTTCGTCAAGAAGAGGACCCTGAATAGCGAATTCACTGGAGTCATAATTCCAATAACCAGCAACGCGCTTGATCTTCAGTTTGAAGTTAGCACCTTGCCAGAAATCAAAGGGGTTGATGGGAGTTTCGTCTTCAAATTCAGGTTGCATTGCAGCCATGATCTTGTCAAAGATCTTCTTACCGTACTTGTACAGGAAGACCTTACCCTCATTCTGAGGATTAGCGGGGTCTTTGACAACATAGATGTTGCTAATGTAAGACAGTTTACGCTTTTGCTTGCGTGCCTGTTCTTTACCAGCGTCAGTACCGTTATTCCAGAGTTGCGAGTTGAACTCCGAAACAGGATCATCCTTACCGAGAGTAGTCAAGGAGTTTTCGATATACCACTGACCACCAGGGCCGGTAAAAGCATGAGAGTATACCTTGGCGAAAGGCATGTCCTCACCATCAGGGGGAGGAAGGAAGCGGATAACGGCATAACCATTACCTGCTTTGTCTACTTCAGGTTTCCACAAGCGTTCGTCGCTAGAACCAGCAGACTTGTTCATCTTCTCGACTTGGTTGACCAGTTTAGAGGTCAGAGAGCCGAGTTTGGATTGTTTCTTTAGATTAGCAAATGACATTGGATGATTGGATAGTGTTGGATGAAGACGACTTTATCATACCAGAGGAATGAAAGGTTGTCAAGCCTACTTGACGATATTTAGGGACTGTTGTGACATCTCTTGTGCCATGTGTCCAGTGGTTCCCTCCATAGGCATCATAGCATAGAAACCATGGATAACAGTCTTAGATTGCTCTTTGTTTAGAACATCTTTATACGAGTGTGTCAGTCCATTGGCGAAGAGATAAAGAGTTCCCTTCTTACACTCAGCGGTATAATTGAGGTATGGGAATACCATACCAGCACCAGGAGAATCAGTGAGACAAAGGAACCAGGTCATCATCCTAGGCATGGTGTACTGATTCATGTTGTCATAGTGAAGCATATTATATCCTTCACCTGGTTTGTAGTGCTGAAAACCTACAATTGGTTCCATTCTCCAGTGTTGTGCCACTTCAAGAATTGGATATTGCTTGACGTATTCAGCTGCTCCACCGAATAAAGCGTTATTGATCTGAGTAATGACGAACTCTTGATCTTTCTCTTTAGATTCTGGACTGATCCAAAGTTCAGTTCCTTTCTTTGCTTTGCCGTCGTTTGTAAAAAATGATTGTGCAGGTTGCTGCAGTTTCTTATTCTTTTTGTAAAATGCAAGCAAGTTGTTGCATTCAGCATCAGTCGCAGCGTTCTCTTTTACGAGAATACCAGGGACTGGAAATTCATACTGGCTCATTACTATATGGTGGACTGTCAAGGATGTTTTGGATTGATCGAATCATGCCATCAAACATTTGCATGACAGAAACTTGATCAGAGAATCCCATCATTAAAGCAGATTGTTCAATTTTCTCTTTCATTGCCTTAGCATCTTCATCTTCGCTAAGACAAATTCTTGTGTAGAGAACTCTTTGCTTTTCCACGAGTGCAACAAGGTTAACGAGATGCTCTTTTTGCTCATCGTGTGGCAATGCTGGAAAGGCAAACAGATCTCCATGGATTTCAGATTGAAGTCTTTCAATCTCTTCCAACTCTCCTCTTACTATATCAGACTCAAAAAACTCAGACATTTTCTCTAACAGGTTTTGAAATATTTAGAGTGGTAACTTTGCTCTTGTAGTCTTCTTCATGAAGTTCAACTCCATAGCATCTCGTTTGAGTTTTTCCTTCAGTGGTTTCGACACCAACTTAGGGATAGTATCAATCTCGACACCGTTGACTTCACAGTAGAGAACAATAGCATCAATGTAGTTGATGTTATCATCCTTCACAATCTTCTCGATCGCTACAGCAAACTTTTCTGGGGTGAGAAATTTCTTGGCGATCTCCGCCTGTAATTCATTGTCCATGATTGGCGGCGAGATGATTTTCAGCAAAGTTTCGGATGTATCTAGTAAGCATTCTAATGTATTTTGTCTTGTCATATTCCTCATAAATTTCACAGGTTCCGTCTTCACATGCCATGATGATGACAAACTTTTTGACGGAAATATTAGTCATTTCATAGAACATGCAGGCATAAGCCGCACATTGTACGAAGTAGTGGTCAATCCACTCTCGTTTCTTTGGTTTAGCAGATGTTTTGAAGTCGATGATTGCAAGTTCTCCATCAAACTCAGCAATACAATCAACGGTGCCTGCCACACCTAAAAACTCGCTGTAGAGACCAGACTCTAGACAGTATACATTGTTGATGCGTTCTAGATCTTTCTTTGCAATATTGAACAGCAAGTGTGACAGTGGTTGCACTGTCGGTTGCTTTTCATTATTAAGAAATGCCTCAGTGAGAGTGTGCATATCGGTGCCACGACTAGTTGCCTTGGCAGTCTTCCGATTTGCTGCTTCTTCTCCAACTCGCTCTCGCCAAGCTTTGAACTTGTGAGCGTTGAAGAAAGAAATAACGGTGGTGATGGAGATCAGAAGTTGTTCTACACCACCAACTTTATAAAAACGCTTTCCCTCGATAGTTGTTCGCTCTAATGAAGGAAGATCAATTTGGATATGGTTAAACATCAAAAGCCCATTGCTAGTTTATGTACGAGATACTCTTTAACGAGACCAGAACGTACAATGTCGTCAACTCCAAATTCGATCAGATCAAAAGATTCCATTTGCTGAATAATGCGAACGAAATCTAGAATACCATTTCTCTCATTGGACTTGGTGAGGTCAGATTGTGATGCGTCTCCGCAGAACATAATCTTAGCGTTTTCACCAACTCTCGTAATTATACTATCAAGTTCGTGAAAATTCAAGTTCTGACACTCATCAACGATAACAATAGCGTCATCAATGGTTGTACCACGAATAAAGGATGTAGACCAGAAAGAAATAGTTTCCTGTTGCTTCAGATTACCATAAAGCATCTCAAAGTCTGAGTCTGAGGGGAGCTCGAACATGTATTTGACCATGTTCTTATAAGGAATCTGATACAGCGAAGACTTATCTTCGTGATCTCCAGGTAGGAATCCGATCTCTCTGGTAGATACCAAAGAACGGACGATATAAATTTTGCGATAGGGCGTATCTTCACTCAGAACTTCTTTCAATGCGTTGTAAAGAACAACGAATGTTTTACCAGTTCCAGCAGCCCCGTAAGCAAATAAATTTTTGCCTTCCAAATAAGAATCAAAAAGTTTGATTTGATTCTCTGTAAGGGGATTAATGTCTGTTAGTAAATCCGCGTTGAGCGGTTTCTTTCTCTTCAGTTGTTTCGCGGTAAGACCTGCGCCAACATTATTGTTGACGGATGACTTTCTTCTTGGCATAAAGGGAGATTAGATTTTCTTTACTCGGGATCCAGGTGCTTGGGCTGCACGTCCTAAAACGTCATTCCAACCAGGGTTTTTAGCGATCAGTTTATCACGCCATTCACCTACATCTTGGGCTGAGGGACATGTAGAAGGATCTGAATAGTCTCGCATCCAATCTGGATTGTCCTCTTTCCATTGATCCCAGTCATGAACACTCATCACGACTTCTTTCTGCTCTCCAGTTTTTTGATTGACTACAGGGTAAGTTGCCATAATATGTTTCGATGTGTTTTATTTAGACCCACTCTAGTGCCTCTGCACAAGTGGGGAACTGCTCAATGAATACCTTTTTACAGTTTTCTGCAATGACCATATGTTCCTTCTGTGTGCCATGAGCAGAGCGAAGATCAATATAGTGCATCCATGAACGGACGGATCCACTCATGTAGATTTTGGTGGGTGTGCTGAGTGGAAGTACCATTCTAGCACATTCCTTTGCCACACCGATGTCCAACATGTACTTATAGAGATCTAGCGCATCCGCAAAATGTTGGCGGATCTCTTTATGCAGTCGATGTACCTGTTCTTCATCCAGGTCGTCAATTGAGTTTTGACGATTCTTGGTGTCCTGCCTACGGAGTTCTGGTAGGGGGATCTCCTCTGAGAGTAAGGAGGAATCAGCATAACGTTGGGAAAACTCTTGATATGTGAACGAACGGTGACGTAAAATTTGAGCGGCTATGGCACGAGTCGTATGGATCTCGACAGTCATAAAAGCCTGTTCAAACACAGACCAATGATTATGCTTGATACAATAACGCAGAAGACCAGCATAGTTTGGGTTTTCCTGATTACTAGGATTGCTTACCCTGGCGACATACGCCATCATCTGTTCCGCTTCCGGCGTCACACTGACAAGACTCACACTTCCTAATGGATTTTTCATTCTGTTTGATTTTCTTCTTGATCATTTTAGCATACATCACATCCTCTTGGGTATACCATTCAGGGTGCTTCTTGTATCGCTTGATTATTTTCTTGGCTGCTTTTTTATCTTCCATACTAGGGTTTTTGAATTATTTAGTATGAAAAAAGGAGGGGTGTTACCCCCTCCTATTATACACCGGATCTACCGATAGTAAACGTTCAAAGTATTCAGTCAAATGTATGTTGTAACAAGACCAATAAGTGCATCCTCTATATTTTAGTTGATAGCAACTTGGAGGTCTGTTATCTTTATCCATGTCATCATGATGATAGACATAGGATATCATTTGCTATAGGTTCTCCCACGATAGCAGAATGATCCATGAGTTTCCTTGGGTTCATGACCGCAGGTCTCATAAACTACTCCACGATATGCAGTGTGAGAAATTTGAGCGTCATGCAGAGCAGATGCTTTGTTGATCTGCTTTTTGATCAGAGTAAGGGTGTTCATTGTGTTGTCTCCTAAAAGAATGGGTGGTTTAATCCCCGTTCCTTCAGTCGTTTTCGTCCCAAAAACATTCGGGTACTGCTTCTTTTACAGTTTCTACTAATTCGATCTTAACTAAAGCGTTGAGATCGTCATGTTTGGAAATCCGAAGCATAAGTGCATCGGCTTCCTGACATGAAATAGAAATGTATAGCAGTGACTCAAACATGGGATGAACGCTCCGTTCCGCGACTTACTTGCGTCCTATACAAGCACCTCGGTGCATTGACCTTCAACTTTAGACTCGAAATACGCTATCAGATTCAATCTAGACCGAAGATCTAAATTTTTATCTGACATGATCTCAATTCTTTGATTTAAGAACCTTTCACAAGACATATGCCACCCATAAGGTGACGGATCATGATTGGCTAAGGTCATTGCCAACAGAAGTGTTAGCATGGGATGAACGTACAAGGGTATTATATACCCTTTACATTATATAGTCAAGTATTTTTGTAACTTGTGATACAATTTTACTTTTTCTTTGACTTGTTACCCCAGTTAGCAGCGCCAACCTTGCGACATTTGACCAAAGCACCAGACGCATAAGCGCTAGGCCATACAGAGTAACGAGATTTTACCTTTTTATAGCAGGCATCCTTCTCTCCTGCTGCTTCACCCATGGGTTTCACATAGTTCTTATCGGGACCAGGTTTGCCACCATCGCCACCTTGGAACTTTCTCTTTACAACTTTATCTGTAGGAGTCCCACATGCGGCTTCACAGAATTGCCTAAATGTCTTCATTTCTTTTTACCGTGGGTAGATACGTTGATTGCCTTACCTTTTCTATTTGGGTTAGGATCTTCTCTTCTCTTTCTTGCTGCAGCGGCATCCTCTTCCTTGTCACTCATGGATGCTGCCATTTTTGATGAACCGCACTTTGGTTTGGTTTTTTGTCCTGGTTGTTTTGCGCAGGGTTTTCCTGCGTACTTACCGCCAAGTTGAACCCAACCAGGCTTGCCATCAGAAGACCTACTCTTGCCAAACCAGTCACGCAAAGAAGAATCACCACTTTGGTTCGCCTCGACGACTTCACCTTCTTGTTCATAACTTGCTTTTACGCAACGATTATATGTTTTACCAAAAAGTTTCTGGGTTCCGGCTTTCTTATAACCTTTCCAGCACTTCTTTGCTTCACTTACAGCGCCACCATTGCCGCCATTTCCATTGCCATTACCATTACCGTTTCCATTACCATTCTTCTTTTCGCCATCTTCGTGATCCTCATCTTTCATGAGTCTACCACTACCCATCACATGGTATCCCTTAGGGATAGGCTTGCACTTCTTATCAGTGTAACAGTAATATTGTCCTTTAGGACAGGTCTTATGACCTTCCATGAACTGCTTGAAACTTTTCATAGCAAGGTTATCTTACGAAGTTATTTATCCTCTTCAGATGCTCCATCATAGTCACCAAAAGCAAGGTGATCGTAAGTTCTTACCTTCTTCTCTTGATGTGCTTCATCATACATTGCGTTCAAGATAGTATCATACTCCTGATACCATCTACTACCAACAATTTGATTTACTTGCTGTTTGCGAACGGAATCAAAGATGAGTTTCCATTGTTCTCTGCTGAATTTCATAGAAAAATCGGTTTTAACTTAGGGGCTCCTTGTAAATGTCCATAATAACCCATGTTATACCAAACACAATCGATATAACGCAAGTCAGTACGCTTTGCATCCACTGTGAATTTGTCACAGTATTGAATAATCTGCTCTGGGACTTCAATCTGTGCAGGAGGATATGTGAGAGAAGTGGGATCGTCTATAAACATCACTCGTTACGGAAACCATCCCAAAAGTCATTCCAATCTGCTCGGGTAACTTCTGGATGACTGGAATTAGGAAGAACTGCAATCTTGTCACCTTTCAGACGGCGCAAAACATCTGCAGCGTGATCACCCAACATGCGATGATAGGCCATCTCTTCCTCAAGAGTCTCGACAATAAGATCAGCAATCTCAGTTGCAGATGCCTCAGATGACAGAGCATCTTGCACCCAAACTTTCAACTGCTCAAGCGAATAATTCTTGTAGTTGTCCTTAGACAGCTCTGGTGCGTTCTCAATCGTCATTTTCTACACTGTCTTTGATTGCTGCTTCCATAATACACTGGATCTGCTCCGAAGTCAACCCATTTAGCCAACTCCACTGAGGATCTTCACGATCCCATTCGATTTGAAACGATCCGTCTTCTTTTTGCTTTACGTCCATTACTTAAACAATACATTGAAGGAAAAACTAATCCTAGTGTGGTCTGTCTCATTTGTTCTAACTCCATGAGACAACCATCCAGGAAATAGTAGTATTTTACCAGGAATTGGTTTATGTGTCCATGACATAGATGGCAAATTTTGGAAAATTTTAGAAACTTTCAAAAATGGATTTGCAGAGGTGAAAAATATATCACCATCATCTCCATTTGTCTGAAAATAGACAACACCAGCAATGTCATAATGACCATGTTCATGGATATGAGCATATTGACCCTTTTGGTACATGGCCAACCAAGATTTGATCTCATACTCACCACCATCATAATTGAGGTGTTTGCAATATTCGCGAATATGCCGATCTATCTCTTTTCTGAGTTTATATAGATTATGCTTAAATAACAGATCTTCTCTAAATGTCGGATCTGTCAGATAATGGTTTCCTGAGGTAAATCCAATATCAGGCAATATATCGCCAAGTTGAGTTTTGATCTCTTCAAAGTTATCCAACTGCGAAACATACAGTGGAGTGGAAAATAGTTCCTCTATCATAATATCGACCCTACAGACACAAAAATAGCCGGGAATTTTTTTCCGGCTTTTTTGTAATTATTTTTTCTTTTTCGATTTGGCTGCGGGTGATTCATACCCCCAGTTCTTTGGGTTGCCATTACCGTTACCCCAATCCCATCCAACGAGACCAGCTCCAAACTTATCCCAGTAACAATCAAAGAGTCTAGTTTCTTTTCCTGAACGAGTTAAGTCATAGTGCATACGACCACCAAGATAATACTTGACGATCTTTGCATCTCGTGGTGCATCTCTAGTGTTTACTTGTTCCCAAGTTCCATCGGACACAATGATTTCACATCCGTACCGCCTTAGCGCTTCTGATTGCTCTTCTTTGGTCCAACTCACGGTAGGTTCACACTCGGTTTCCCCAGACGATATCGGGATAGGCTTCGGAGACAATTGATTGGTCAATTTTATACTCACTCTGTAGGTTTTTATCTTTGACGAGGTTCAAAACTTTTGCCTCATCTTTGTGAACGGCTTCTAGCAACTCGATGTACAGAGCCTCTCTACGAGTCCTATTCAAATCGATATTGCCACCCTTCACAAAATTGTACAGTGTACGGGTATGTTGATTCAGTCTGCTGACACCATCAACGGGATGCACTTCAGGATTCTCCTTGAAAGGAACATCACCCTTTGGAATTGCAGATTCAATCGATGGATCAAAGTTCCAAATCAAAAGAGATACAAGACAAGGATTGCGCAACTCTTTCAGTTGCTCAACCTTCTTAGCCCTGGTTCTTTGCTTGGAAATATGTGCAAGAATTTCACTTTGCAAAGGATTAGGTGGTAACTTTGCTGGTGTTTTCTTTTTTACGGACACGGTTTTAGTAGTCATTACTCCTCATCTTCAAGTTCATCATCATCTTCTGTTTCAAATCGAACAGCGATCAATTCATCTGGTATTACTCTGCCATACTGGTCAAACATTTCTGGATGTAACTCTGGTTCGTATGATGCGGCATCAGCGTATGACTTCCACACCCAACCGATGAGCACACCTAACATGAACCCCCCGATAACTACAAATGCTGCCATAATAGACACAACTGCTGTTAACATCGGTCAACCTCCTATTTCTCGTTTATTTCCTTACGAAGGAAATGTATATTCGATACACTCTACCAAACATGGTAAAGGATCGATCAATTAAAACCTTTGGCTTTCTTCTCCCAGATAAAATTGCATCAACACCCCTATTTATTGACATGAAATCAAGGTTGGTTTGCTTTGAGATAGGCGATTGCTTCTTTTGCTCCGCCGATCAACTCTCCGTCGATAATAACTCTTGGGAAGGTTGATTCTCCGAATTCACTTATGAATTGTTTTTTATCAAAGTGCTCACCCAGAGTATACTCCACATAATTAACTGCTGTCAAGTCTAGCACTTCTTTGATTAGTTTGCAATGCTTGCACCCTTCTTTAGAATAAACTATTGCTGTCATGTCTTTATACATGGGAGTTTTTATTTAGTATCAGTACAACCCTGGCATGGTTTCTGGATCGTCGAATAAAATATGCGGCCGCCAGGGATTGGCCTCCATTGATTCGACGGTTACTATATCACTAGCAACACTAACTCGAAGATCATGCAATGTTTGATCTGTTCCATGAACAACCCAACTAGGCCAAAGAACTAGACCTCCAGAAACTGTTTGGATTGCAAGTGCCTGCTCTTGGTCATATGGACTAGCAAGATACAGGGATGTATTAGATGCCTGAGGATAATACACACATGCAAGGTAAGAGTTTTCGCCAGAAACATGACAGTGCCTATTGACATGCTGTCCTTTCCGTAAACAATTAGCCCAGGTATGAATGTAGACTTTTCTACGTGCATACCCTTGTTCAATCATGAACCTGAGATAGTGTTCACGAATGATATTGAACAACTCTTTCTGGATATCATTAGTGGGGAATCTTTCTAGATGATTTCCACCCTTTCGATCTCCACTGTCATCCAAAAGGTTGTGCTGTTTCCAATGCTGAGTGAATTCGTATGGATCTCCAGTGTTTTTGATAACACCAGATACCAATTCCTCAGTTTCCAGAATCTTTTCACACTGTAGACAATAATCTACAAGTCTTTTCTTAAAGTCTTCTGTTCCGTGCTTAGCAATGTAGTATGGCATCCTGAAAACAGGAGCGAAAGGTGTATTCGCTTCACGTCCAGTCCATACTTTAGAATTATTCATCATATTCGTACGCCATATACGCTGCACCCATAGCGGTGCCAGCATCACTGCTCACTGGTTCTATGTATAAGTTCACATCCTTTGGAAGGTGTTTTAGATACTCATAGTTGGCCACACAATTCAATGCACAACCACCAGTGAGGATAAGGTTATTGCATTTAGTATGCTCCACACATCTCTTGAGAAGATGCGTCATATAGATTTCAAAGTCTTTCTGAATCCTCCAGGCAAGATTGCAAAGAGGTTCAAACTTTTCATGGTATCGATCTAGATCCTCAAACTTACCATCAAACTTCACATAGTCATAAGGAATAAACTTAGCACCATACTGAACTCGGTGGAACATACTCTCATCAATTGTCTCTGGATCTTTCAAGAAAGGTTTGATAAGGGGATCAAACTTACCATACCCAGCCAGTCCCATGAGAGTTCCAGACCCTAGTTCACCAAATCCATAGTAAACAGACATTGCCTGGTGAACCATTCCAATTCCCATCTCTGCCTTCTGATTAATGTAAGGCAAGTCTGGGTATGGACGATCACAATCAACAAAAGTAGGAGTTACCGTCTTCCATATACATTGGAAACTTCCATCAACAACATGATAAACACTCTC
>Ga0213864_10001043_pt1 | contig 12606 bp, 13 predicted proteins | sample PICome_5_FD_160078 | JGI IMG/M metagenome (GOLD analysis project Ga0213864, IMG submission 160078) | Coastal seawater microbial communities near Pivers Island, North Carolina, United States - PICO247 | ecosystem: Environmental > Aquatic > Marine > Coastal | place: USA: North Carolina... | reverse complement strand
CAGGTTGAAAATCTAAGTCTGCACTTTATTATCACCCTTGAGGGAAAAGATGCATTTGGAAGGTCAATAAAGCATGCAGTTTTACAAATTCCAAGGTCTCTCCCTAGAGTTATCGAAATACCTGATTTGGTTTCCACCTATAAACATCAATTTGTATTTTTATCGACAATTGTTCATGCACATATTGATCATATATTTCCAGGAATGAAGGTGACTGGATGTTACCAATTTAGACTAACTAGAAACACTAATTTGATTCTAGAGGAGGAAACTACTAGAGATCTTTTGCCAACAATTCAAAATGAGTTATTGACAAGAAGTTATGGCAACACAGTAAGACTTGAGGTATCTGATCAAGCCTCCCAAGAAGTCACCGAATATCTTTTAAAGAGGTTTAACCTATCGGATGATGAACTGTATCAAGTGAATGGGCCTGTAAATCTTTACAGGCTATCTTCGATGAATACCCTAATTAATGAGCCTGAATTATTTTTCCCAATGTTTAGGCAGAGAATCCCAAGGGCGCTATTAAAGTCCAGAGCCAAAAAGAAAGGTCAGAGAGTGGAGTCAATATTTAGTTGCATTAAAAAAGAAAAGCAAATTTTGATTCATCACCCTTACCATTCTTTTTACCCTGTTCTTGAATTACTCCGTCAGGGTGCTGAAGATCCTTCAGTTTTAGCTATCAGAATGACTCTCTACAGAACAGGTGAAAAATCTGAAATTGTTGACTATCTTGAGATGGCTGCCAGAAAAGGCAAGGAAGTGACAGTAGTCGTTGAACTCAAAGCAAGATTTGATGAAAGTACAAATATCCTGGTAGCAAAAAGACTTCAAAGAGCTGGCGCAAAAGTTGTATACGGTGTTTTAGAATATAAGACACATGCAAAAATGCTTTTACTCGTCAAGAAGGAAAGAAATAAATTAAGTTATTTCTATCATCTTGGAACTGGAAACTATCACTCGATCACTAACAAGTACTACACAGATTTTGGAATTCTTTCTAACGATCAATCGGTTGGAGAAGATATCCATAAAATATTTCAACAACTCACCTCACTCGTTTCAACAAAAGGTTTAAAAAAACTTCTTCAAGCTCCATTCACCCTCAAAGCAGGCTTCATTGAAAAAATCAATCGAGAGATAGAAATAGCGAAAACTGGAAAAGAGGCAAAAATTCTTGCAAAAATGAATGGGCTTCAAGAGCCTGAGGTCATTGATAAGCTTTACGAAGCTTCTCAGTCTGGAGTTGAAATTAAATTGATTGTCAGAGGTATATGTTCCCTCAGGCCTGGAGTTAAAGATTTAAGTGACAATATTATTGTGCGCTCTGTTTTAGGTAGATTCCTAGAGCACTCAAGAATTTATTATTTTCATAATGGTGGCAAATCAGAGTTATGGTGTTCAAGTGCAGATTTGATGTCTAGAAACCTAAACAAAAGGGTTGAGATTGCATTCCCAATCGAGAATCAAAAGTTAAAAGATAGAGTTATCCGTCAAGGTCTAGAATACTATCTTGATTCTGAAATTGAAGCGTGGGATCTTAATCCTGATGGCACATATAACTACTCATGCTCAGATCATAAGGATTGTATGTCTGTCCAAAATATATTAATTGATGAATATAAATCTAAGCAGCGCTATCCTGGATAAGTTTTTTATGACTATGTATATATCTCTGCTTCTTCTTCTCTTTAATCAATTCAATCTTAACAAAGATTAATCCATCAACACAATTCCCAAAATCTTTGTCGATATTAAAGTCTAAAAACTCACTGCCGTCTTCATTACACAACTCAGTATATTGCTTATAAAGAGTTGGCAACTTGACACCCAATTCACTGAGCTGGTCATTTAATTTTTTGAAGCTCTCCTTATAGTCACCAGAAAAATCACTAAATTCTCTATTCATTTCGAAGGGTGTTTTTGCACTGACTAGAGAATCACTCCCCCCAAATTGCTCTTTATAAAAACCAACTATCAACTCTTTTGCCTCCTTCGGATAGCTGTCGGATAAACTCACGGGACCAAACATGTATTTGTACTTTGGGTTTTCTAGAAGATAAGCACCGATACCATACCAAAGATAATCCAACCCCCTTAATCCCCAATATCTTGGCTGGATAAAACTTCTACCCAACTCAATGGCGCTATCTAATTTACTTTTAAATTCTTCACTAAAATCAAATAGTGTTTTGGTGTAGAGACCATCAGTACCTATCTCTTTTAATATTTGATCACATTCTCCAATCCTATAAGCGCCAACTATTTCTAGATCGAATTCATCCCATAAAACAACATGTTTGTAAAACCGATCATAAGTATCGATATCAAATCTCTTCCCTGTTCCCTCATCAACCATCCTGAAAGATAACTCTCTAAGTCTAGCTATCTCCTTGAGCACCTTAGGTGACTCGGAATAATTAACCAGATAAATAATCTTTCCATCATTTGTCTCACCAAGAATTTTTGAATTTCTTAATTCCTTTCGAATCCCTTTTTTGTCGATAGGATGAATAATAGGAACATCAGTAGGAAGCAGTTCTTTCTTATTTTTTTTCTTTTTTGAAATAAGGTAAACCTGTTTTCTAATCAATTTAGCAACTTCTTTTCTCTTCAATCCAAGATCCATAACCTTCTTTAGATTTATTGGTTTACCGACTTTGAATTGGATGATTTGATTGTTTTTATTAAACATTTCATTTGAGAGTAGAGCTGTGGCTGCAGGTTTATAGATTGATGAAACAGAATAAAATAAAAATGAATTTCTGGCTTTTGAATGTATAGGAATGATTGGAGATTTTGTTCTTTCGGCAAAATGCAGAAAACCACTTTTCCATTTACCATCTTTAATCCCTTTGATAGAGAGTCTTGACACTTCTCCTGCAGGAAATAAGATGACCAAACCTTCTTGCTCCAAATGATCAATGACTTCACTATAAACCTGCTTGTAGTTATTCTTTTTGGTCATGTTATCCAGTGGGATAAAAAAATCTCTTAAAGGCTCAATAGCGTAAAGTAGTTGATTGACCAGAATCTTTGTATCAGACCTAATCTCACATGCTAGCTTGAGAAGCGCTAAACCATCGAGTGACCCTATGGGATGGTTGCTGACGATAATCGAGCGGCCATATGAAGGAATATATTCTCTATGCTTATTTGATATTGAGTATGAGAAATCAAAATATTCAAGAATTTCTTCCAAGAAATCAATTCCAGATAGATGTTTATTTTGTTCAATAAATCCATTTATTTCATCTTCATGAACCAATGCCCTGAGAACATTAATTGCCTGTTTTGAAGTGAATTTTTTATCGTCTTTTAATTCAGGAAAATGTTCGGTGATTTGTTTTGAGATATCTATCATATAATTAACCTCTATACATTATGGAGTTTTGCAAAGAAATAACTCGTGGCAACTAATGCCTGTGTGTGTTCATTATAATTTTTCAGTGAGACATTATTAATTCATGCGAATTCTGCAATCTTTTTGAAATAAATGGATGAAAAAACATTAAGAAAAATCACCTCACCATGTATCAGTGTTTGTAAATTAAACCCAAGGCAATTTTGTATTGGGTGCAAAAGGCATGAGGATGAAATACGAAGTTGGATGAGCTTATCTTTTGAAATGAGACAGGCAATTATTCAAGATCTTGAAGACAGAGATATTGAGTAGTGTCTAGCTTGTCTTTAAAATCTTTTCCAGACGGTTTTTGGGTATATCCAGGGTATTGTTCTTTTTGCAGATCTCTCTTGCAAGTCTTTCTTGTTTCAGAAATTTAATCTGTCTCCATTGGTGCTCATTATTTGCAGGGATTATGGGCCCTACTTTATTACCTGTAGCCATTGGCCCATAAAAGAGCTCCAAGCCTTTAGTTTGAATTCTTAAGTTCTGACAATTCACTTTATAGTTGTATACGAGAGATTTAATCGGACCTTTTGGACTATCTGGGAAGTTTGATAATGCCTTAAACTCCTTGTAGTATGTGTCAGAAGCATCCACTGGATACTCAATGTAATATTCGACATCTCGGATTTTAGAATCGGAATGCAGAATCCATTCTGCATAAACTTGACCCACAACCAGAGTCAATGTAAGAAAATATCTCGCTTTACGCACTTGTAAAGTTATTGACGCTAGCAGCAACCACTCTTAGGACTACAATCATTCTTGGCTTCCACTGAATCAGGGGAACAACAGGAACCGCCAGAAGGTTCTGTATCATGCTCACTGAAGAACTGAGCCTCTTTCATTGTGAAGTATGTCTCCCATGGAATACCAGATGGATCTCTAATCCAGCTCTTATCAGACTCAGCATAACAACACACAGTCTGTCCGTCATCAAATGTCTCGATTGCGCCTTGTTCAAGTCTTGATCTAATATCTGACATTTCGTCTTCATTTTCAGCCTGAATACCAATATGCTCTATTCCAGGCTTAAAACCTCTAGAGGATATAGCAAAATTTATGGAAGGGTTATCTAATAACCATTTTGCGTAATCAGTCTTCTGGGTAGTCGGTTTTGTACCAAAAATAGTGGAATAAAAATCAATAGAGCAATCAAGATCATCTACAGAAATATGGATATGCATTCTAGCCATAACTCTTAACTAATCTCAGTGGGAGTTTTAGCTTTAATGCTTAATGCATGAAGTTCTCCACTATCAATCTGCGAACGCACTGTCGCTAGCACCATTTTTTGTCTCTCTAGCAAAGACTTTCCCTCAAACTCATCAGAGATAACAGTTGTTGAGCAATTACAACCATCGCCTTCCATTTGAACTTTAGCGTCTTTGAACCCTAATTTGATAAGTTCTTCAATTTGTTCTATTGTCACCTAATCACCTTATTATTTTTGACTAGCCTCATCATCAGAGATATGTCTAATATCATTCCCCTTAACAATGTAGACTACGTACTCACATATATTCTTGCAATGGTCTCCAATTCTTTCAATTGACCTTGCACACCACATGACCTTAATTATATCTTCAATATTCTTAATGTCTTCCAAAAGGTAAGTGGCACTGACTCTTTTTAAATCTTCAAACTCATTGTCAAGATTAGAATCAGCATTAGCAACCTCTAACGCTTTTTTATCATCAAGTCTAGCATAACAGTCCAAAGCCTCAGAAAGAAGTGTCTTGGCTGATTTGATCATACTTTTCAATGAGCTATAGATTTTCATCGATTTTGTGTCGGTCATCAGATCTGTAGCAAAGTGAGCTATTTTTTCACTTTCATCTCCAATCCTTTCAAGGTCGGTTACAATCTTAAGAACCGCAAAAACATTTCTCAAATCAACTGCAGCTGGATGCCTAAGAGCAATAATATTGGTACATGCTTCATCAATGGCAACCTCAAAAGCATTGACCTTGTAATCATTTCTTGCAATATCTTTAGCCAAAGAGACTTTCCCTTTTAAGAGTGCTTTTGAAGCGCCATCAAAATGCTCTTCAACAAGTCCACCCATAGTTAGAACCTGGGATCTTATTTGTTCTAATTCTTCATTGAACGCCTGAGAGATATGATCTTGTGTATTCATAGTTATCCAAATCTTCCTGTAATGTAATTTTCTGTTAATTCATGTTCAGGGTTAGTAAAAACCTCATTGGTTGGGTTAACCTCTACCAATCTTCCCAAATGAAAGTAAGCTGTTCGATCAGAGATTCTAGCCGCTTGCTGCATGGAGTGGGTAACCACAGCAATAGTATAAGATGATTTCAAGTCATACATCAACTCCTCGATAGTTGCAGTAGCAATAGGATCTAATGCAGAAGTTGGCTCATCCATTAATATGACTTCGGGTTTGACGGCTATGGTTCTGGCAATACATAATCTTTGCTGTTGTCCACCAGAAAGGCCTGTACCAGGTTTGTCGAGTCTGTCTTTTGTTTCCTTCCAAAGTCCAGCTTTGGTTAAACTCTCTTCAACCAGATCATCAAGTTCAGATTGGTTTTGAGTCAACCCATGGAGTCTGGGACCATAGGCAACATTATCATAGATTGACTTTGGAAAGGGGTTGGGTTTTTGGAACACCATTCCGACACTCGCTCTAAGGATAACTGGATCAATCTCCTTGGAATAAATGTTATCACCATCAAGAGAAATTTCTCCATTCACAACACACCCATCAATGGTATCGTTCATCCTGTTAAGGCATCTCAGTAAGGTTGACTTTCCGCATCCAGAGGGGCCAATCATTGCAAGAATCTGATTTTTTCCGATATCTAATGTGACATCAAATATTGCTTGTGCAGTCTCGTTATAAAAAACATTGACGCCATTACATGACATCCTAATATCTTTTTTTAGCGTTGGCTCACCAACTGTTTTGCCTAACTCTTGTAACAACTCTAGTTCATTTACATTATCCATATTACCACCTTGTCTCAAACTTCTTACGAAGAATGATTGCTAAGAAATTCATTAAAAACAGGAAGATTAACAACACCACAATTGCTGCCGATGTGAGAGCGATAAATGCTCTTTCAGGTGAGTCTGCCCAAATAAAAATTTGAACAGGCAAAACCGTAGACGGATCTAAAAATCCCGAAGGAGTATCTGCGATAAAAGCAACCATCCCAATCATTAAGAGTGGGGCGGATTCACCTAATGCTTGAGCCATACCAATAATCGAACCTGTCAAGATCCCTGGCATTGCAAGTGGCAGAACATGATGAAAAATAACTTGCATTTTTGAGGCTCCAACACCCAAAGCCGCCTCACGGATGGAGGGTGGAACAGATTTAATCGACGCTCTGGTTGCAATGATTATGGTAGGTAGGGTCATCAAAGAAAGCACCATCCCTCCAACCAATGGCGCTGAACGAGGCATACCAAATAGGTTCAAGTATATTGCCAATCCAAGAATACCAAAGACTATGGAGGGAACCGCTGCCAGATTATTAATATTCACCTCTATGAAGTCAATAAAACGATTATTCCTTGGTGCAAACTCTTCAAGATAAACTGCCGCTGCAACTCCAATTGGAAAGCTCAAGATCAAAGTAACAATCATCGTATAAAAAGATCCCTTGATCGCACCCCAAATACCAGCCTGTTCAGGTTCTCTTGAGTCTGCAGAGGTAAAGAAATTGGTATTGAATTGGACATCAATGACACCTCTTTCTTCAAGACTATCTATCCATTTAATTTGATTATCCTTGACTCTCCTGAGATCTTCTGGCAGGTTTCTGTCAATCAGGCCCTTTACAAAGGTATCAATATCGTCATCCGCTAAGATACTGATCACCTTCTTATTTCCAACCAAGTCTGGATTTGAAACAACCATGTCTCTCAATTGATATTGAACGCCAGAACTAATAAAGTTTCTTAGTACCCTCTTCTCAGCTCTTTTGGTCGCATCAGGGAATAACTTCAACAGAGCATTTGAGGCAAGCCTTCGATAGGATGCAGAGAATAACTCCTGTTCGGTATAGTCTGATTTAACTTCAAGCCCCATAACTTGAGGCGAAAAATCAATCTCCAGATTCATATATGTTTGCGTGAATGCTGGTATGGATTTACTCGAAATATCAAAAAGTAAAAATGCCAGAAAAGAAATACTCAAGAACACAGAAAAAATTCCATAAAGCTTAAACCTTTTCTCCTTGGCATATCTTCGTTTAAGACTTGCTCTCACTAAATCCTGATTATTCATATTGCTCCCTATATTTTCTAGTAATGTATAGCGCAATAATGTTGAGTAACAAGGTGGTCACAAAAAGCCCAAGCGCAAGAGCAAAAGCGGCAAGTGTCTTTGAACTATCAAATGCCTGATCGCCGGTAAGCAAGGTTACAATTTGTGTGGTGACTGTGGTGACCGAGTTAAATGGATTAGCGGTTAAATTAGCAGAAACACCGGCGGCCATTAAAACAATCATTGTCTCGCCAATGGCCCTAGAAATCGCCAAAAGAAAACTACCAACAATACCCGGAAGAGCAGCAGGCACGAGTACCTTCCAAATAGTTTCTGATTTAGTTGCGCCCAGAGCAGTTGAGCCATCTCTCATACTATCAGGAACCGCGGATAAAACATCATCTGAAAGAGAGAGAATAAACGGAATAATCATCATTCCCATTACCAGACCTGCTGCTAGGGCAGATTCGGAAGAGACAGTCATATCCGCAAACAATTGAATTTCAAAATCCAGTCCAAAGTTTTTTAACCAATTTCCAAAGTCTCTAATGTAGGGTCCAATTGTAATAGCAGCAAAAAAACCATACACCACAGTAGGTATCCCGGCCAAAATCTCCAAAATAGGTTTGAGTGTTGACCTCACTCGACGATCGGCATACTCAGATAAGTATATTGCAGAAATCAAACCAAGAGGTCCTGCAACAAGCATTGCAAAAAAGGATATGAATATGGTGCCCCAAAAAATAGGGACAGCCCCAAACCCTCCAGAAGAGCTAAACTGATCTGCGCGGATTGCAATTTGTGGGGACCAATGTGTTCCAAGCACAAAATCAAAGAAGTTAATACGTTTAAAGAACTCAATAGACTCTAACAATACTGAAAAAACAATTCCAATGGTTGTTAGGATGGCGATAGTTGCACAAGCCAAGAAAAACTGCTTAATGACGGTTTCTACCGAATTTCTAATTCTTTTTTCAGGTTGAATTGATCTGAATGCAAATAAAAAGCCTAATGCACTGATTGATATGACCATGACAGTCTTTAAAACCTGACTCTGTTGGTGAAGATTTACATAGTCTATTGCAGCCCTTTCATATAAAGACGCTGATGAAAGAATTGAACCCCTACCAGCCTCAGCGATTTGTCTAATTTCATTGTATGCAAGACTAAATTTCTCACTGCTGAGTTCGCTAAGCTCTAGGTAATTACCCGCAACCATCGGTGCAATGAAACTTCCATCAAGGAAACTCCAAAGTAAATAAATCAGTACGGATGGAAGTCCGACCAGGATAGCGAGATAATATCCATGGTATGTGGGAAGTGAGTGAAGATTCAGACTCCTATCATCAAGTTTCCACGATTGAGCCTTTCGAGCTCCTAAAAAATAAGCAATCAGCGAACTTATGACAATAATTAAGAATAAATTAAGATCGTTCATTGTTTATTTTTTTTGAGAAAAAATTATTATAGCCTGATAAAAAAAAACCTGACCCTTAAGGCCAGGTTTTTTTTTGCTTTAGTGATTACAAGCTCAACTTAGTGGCATTGTTGCCATCATTTCTAAATTTAGCACGCTTATCTGCTGGCGAAGGAATTAAACCTTTATCAACTAGATATCCATCATCACCAAATGTATCTTCATTAGTGAATTCTGCGATGAACTCATTAAGGCCCTTAATTGCATCTCTGTGAGCATTTTTCACGTAGAAATATAAAGGACGAGATACCGGATAAGCACCTGAAGCGATATTCTCAAATGTAATGGCTTTGCCATCGACGTCTGCGCCTTTCACTTTGTCAGCATTTTGGTCTAGGAATGAAAAACCAAAGACACCCAAGGCATTCTTATCATTTGTCAATTTTGAGATAATTAGGTTATCATTCTCGCCCATTTCAACATAGGCTCCGTCTTCACGAATTGTTCTACACGCTTTCTTATAACCTTTTGAGTCAGTTTTTTTCATAGCCTTCATGTGAGCAAACTTCTTACAACCGCCTTCAACAGCTAATTCTTGAAGTGCATCTCGTGTACCAGAAGTTGGTGGTGGGCCTAAGACCTTAATTGCTACATTAGGAAGATTTGGATCAATTTCAGACCAGTTTTTAAAAGGATTGTCAATTAACTGCTCTCCATTCCACGAACGACCAGTAGCCATGGCAGGCACCTTAGCAGCAAGACCGAGATATAGAGACTTACGTGTCATTGCATTAAAGTTTGCACCCAATCTTGAGTTTGCAATCGCAATTCCATCAAATCCAACAAGAACTTCAGTGATGTCTGTTACACCATTTTTAGCACAAAGATCAAACTCACTCTTTTTCATACGACGTGATGCATTTGTGATGTCAGGCGTTCCAACACCTGTACCTTTACAGAACAACTTAGCGCCACCGCCTGAACCAGTTGATTCAATTTTCGGTGTAGTCATACCTGTCTTCTTACCAAATGTTTCTGCAACGACTGTCGCAAATGGGAAAACTGTTGATGATCCAACAATTTCAATATTATCTCTAGCATTTGCAGCGATAGAAATGGTACTTGCAAGTACTGCTACTGCTGATGCTTTTGCAATTTTTTTAGTTAGCATTTCGCCTCCTATATTCATTAAAAAGAACCCTTGCGGGAAAATTCATAATCAAAACAATGTTCGATATTTATGAATTATAGGAATGAAATGTTACAAAATTATTGCAAAGAATTTTTTTGGTTTATTTCTTGCCCATCAAAAAAATAATCTTGAATGTTGACCCGTGCCTTGGCGAGCTCTCAATTTCTAAAAAGCCCTCATTTCTTCTAGCTGCCTCGTGAACAATCGAAAGACCAAGCCCTGTGCCTTTAACCATCTTTCCTTGTGCGGATTTGGTTCGATAGAAAGGCTGGGTAATTCTTTCGATTTCTTTTTCTGAAAGACCTTCTCCTTGATCTTCGACTGAGAAAATAGCTCTGTCCTTATCTTTTTTCCAGGTGATTGTAATTTGAGAATTATCTGGCGAATACTTTATGGCATTCTCAATAAGGTTAAGAGCAATACTATACATTTGATACTCACTGGCGTATATCTGCAAATCCTTGGCGACTTTAAGTTCAATTTTCTGCTTGTAACCTGGAGATTTTTTTAGGTGCTCTAAGACATCATTGATGATGGTTGCAAATTTAAGATTGCGCTTTAATGTAGTTTTTGGATCATCTTGCTCTAGCCCACTTAAAACGAGCAGATCCTGAATCAACTTACTCATTCTTTGAGAATGCTCTGAAGCAGTTTGAATCATTTCAATGTCAGATTTAGAAAGTGTTTTATTTTGGGAGAGAATCTCAAGATATCCATTGATGATAGTCAGAGGTGTTCTAAGCTCATGAGAGGCATTGGAGATAAAGGATTGTCTAGCTGCATTCAATCTATATGACTCTGAAATATCTCTAATAGAGATGGTTCTGATATTTCTTGTCAATCTCGAAAGAGTTAGATGAATCCTGCGATTAGAGTTTTTTGGTGCATCTATTTCTAGTTCTCCAGGATCATCTGATTTTAATAATTCCAGTAGTTTTTCACTTCTAATAATGTTATTGAGAGGAATACCGACATCCTTTTTTCTTTGAAGAGATAGTATCGAAGCTGCTCTTTTATTTATCCACTGAATCTCATGACGTCCATTGATCACAATGGTTGGAAATGGGAATGAGCGAAGGATTTCGTTAAATCTTACTTTAAGCTTTTGATTTTTTAGCCTTTCTGTGAGAATTTTTTTTCTTAATTGGACTGTATCAGAAGATAATCTTGCCCAAATTCCAGAGCCAATCGGCATCTCGGGTATCTGCGCGCCTTTTTGCAGCCACTTAGAATAACTATTGAGTTTGTCAAAGTGCCACAGGATATATCCAGCTAAGAAAAAAACAAGACTTTCGAAAAAATACCCAGTAATTACACCCACAATAATGGCAACGACTATAAGCGTGAATAGTTTGTTCTTCTCGGAAGAAAAATTATTCATTCAGCTATAAATCGATAGCCAATTCCTCTGACAGTTTTTAGATTATCACATCCATTGTTTTTGAGTATTTTTCTGAGTCTAGAGATACATACATCAACCGCTCGATCCGAGACAATTACCTTATTCCCCCAAACCTTCGAAATTAACTCTTCTCGCATAAACGTCTTATTTGGCTTTTTCATAAAAAGTTTCATCAGTTTATACTCTTTAGATGTTAAATCAACCACAATATCGCCAACAACAAAGTCCCTGGAAGTTGTATTTAGCTTAATTTTTCCATAACTTAAAATATCATCACTGGAAGAGTCAACCCTTCTTAACAACGATTTGATTCTGGCGCCCAATTCAGCAAGCGAGAATGGTTTGACAAGATAATCATCTGCTCCGGCACTGAATCCATAGACCTTATCTCGTTCATCTCCTTTGGCAGTTAACATGATTATTGGGGTATCTTTGGTCTCTTGATTGCTTCGAATCTTGGCAACAATTTCAGGGCCATTAATGTCGGGCAGCATCCAATCAAGGACTACTAAATCTGGAGATTTTTCTTCAACAAATTTGAGCGCTGTATTGCCATTAATAGCGTTGATGATGTTATATGAACCCCTTAGATAGTCACTCAACATTTTTAAAATTGAGGTTTCGTCATCAACAAGAAGAAGAGTTTTCATTTTTTTATTTCTTCCTCATCATCATCAAATAAGATTCTATGTCCCTCTCCCTCGAGATCATCATAATCGCCCTTTTTGATAGCTCGAATCAGAAAAAAAACCAAGACCATTCCAACAATGATCATGCTGGGTATTAACCAATAGATTACATCCATGTTTTAGCCACATAATTTATCTCTCACAACAGGAACAAGTTTATCCTTTATCTGATGATAGGTTTTAATAAAATCTGCATACTCTTTTCCGTCTGGATCCTCAAAACCTATATGAACAACCTCTGTTTGCCCTGGAACAACAGG
>Ga0213864_10001040_pt1 | contig 12619 bp, 8 predicted proteins | sample PICome_5_FD_160078 | JGI IMG/M metagenome (GOLD analysis project Ga0213864, IMG submission 160078) | Coastal seawater microbial communities near Pivers Island, North Carolina, United States - PICO247 | ecosystem: Environmental > Aquatic > Marine > Coastal | place: USA: North Carolina | collected... | reverse complement strand
TACCTGATCCATCTGAATCGGTGTACAGTTCAAACGATGTAGTGCTGGTTGGTTTGATTAGATACTTGTTACCGTTCAACTGAGTCATACCACCCACATCGTTGATCTCAAGTTTGCCTTGATATCGATTAGTATTCAATGGGAATGTTACTGTGTGAGGTGAAGGGTTGGTGAACTTCAACAACTCACCTGTTGTGATCACAACTGGATTTGTCTGTGTCGCACCAGTAATTGTATTCTCTGCTGTACCACCGTCTTCTGAGAAGTTTTTGAGTGCTCCGTATTGAAAGTTGTTGTATGTGTCAGTCAGATCTGTTTCGTATCTTCCCGCAAACATTTCTTGTAATCTTGTCAGACCACCTTCGTATGCACTGTCGCCAGCGGTTGGATATGAATACTGCACGTTGGTGTTTGGGATATCTGTCCAGTTACCGTGGTTCAATACAGAATTGACCTCTGCTTTGAGATCAATGACTGCGACCAAACCATTCGCCGCACCCGATGTCTGATCGAATCCGAATGCACTAATAGATGTAGGCATAAACAATGCATGATCGACTCGACCATCTGATAATACTTCTTTCGGAGACATTGAGAACAAATACTGCCAGTCACTATCGATGTTTGCGGTGACTGTTGCGTGTGTTGATGCGTATGTGGATGGTTTACCGAATTCAGTTGGTGTCAGCTCTGTCTCTGACCATACTGACTGTGCCCACGTCTCAATGTAGAGTGAAGTGAGTGGTGTACCTGCCGACTTGATCGATGTACATGAAGGCAACGATGCAGTCTGCGACATTGCGACTGTTTCAATGTTACCCGCATAGTAGGTGTGCATCACGATACGAGTACCGTTCAGATATGTACCGAATCGAACACGACCCGCACCATGCCACTGAGCATCAATCCAGTATTGGTTGTTCTTTTCGAGATCAAATGTCAACTGTGACCTACCACTACCGTCGAGTTTATCGCCGTTGAAATCGTCTTGTGGAATAATCGTATTGGTTACTGTACCACTGGTCTTTGTACGAATAACAACACAGAACCCTTCATTGGTTGTTGATGCAGTACCCTTAGTGTAACCGTCTTTTCCTAGTTGAAAAAAGAACCCGTTGTCTGCGTCGAATAGACCCCAACGACGGTACGCACCGTTTGTGCCATCACCAGACGATGGTGAGTTCAGTAAGAATGTGCCCTGCCATAAGTGTGAAGAGCCTGGGATATATGGGTGATAAGTGTTCGATGTGTTACCCGCAAATGTTGCCCCAGTAACAACCGTATGATCAAATCCGACCTTTACAGATTTTCGAGTTTGATCGTAGTCAATATAACCACCGTCGATCTCTACGGGAGAGAAGTTATCCGTAACCTTTGCCTCACCACCAAACACATAGTTACCCAGCATTGTCGCACCAGAAGTACGCAACTTACCCCATGCGTCTAACTGTGGTTGACCTTCTGCGAAACGAACATTGGCTGAACCTTGGTTGTCAACATCAAGACCGTATTCGGGGTTGTCATAACCCATGATATTTTGTGCGGGGATGTAGACATCATAGAATGACTTAACATCGGCAATGTTTTCTAATACATCATCGTCATCAATATCAAACTGAATTTTTGCACCGGTCTGAGGTTCAAGATTTTCAAACTTTGCAGCTTTATTGTAGTGTACTGCAAGAATACCAGTACCATCACCTTTGTCGTAAACACCATGTACATGAACCATTCCGTTTCCGCCGAAGCCTGCAATATTATACATTTTACCGATCTGCCACTCATAACCTACAACGGCATCGTAATTGCCTTTGTTTTCGAATTCGATTTCGGCAGTGTGAATCATGTACAGACGGTCACCAGTGCTTTCTGGTGGTATCCGTGTGAATCTCTTATCTCCAAGTGCCATTTATTTTCTCCGGAAGAATCTCTATTAGTCTATTTATACATTTACTACGCTGGGTCTCGATAGTTTCTGTCACCGGTCTGCGATATAGGGAATGAGTTCGTGGTTGATGTGATCTCATTGTTTAGGGATAAAATTGCATTGCTACCCGTTCTAAACACCAAGAAATCAAGAATCTCTCCATCAGACACATTGAAGTCAAACTTAGCTCCAACTTTTTCTACTGTTACAGTCTTAGAGTTTGATCCAGTAATTGCAGACCCAAACGCAGAAGTAAATCCAGAAGAAGCCGTCTTGGTAATTATTGAAGATCCAGTAGGTGCTGTAGGATCAGCGTCAACTTCAAATTCGTCAAACAACTGTAATGTAGGATTGTCTGCGTCATCTCGTACTACTACTCTTATTTTATCTCCATCCGATAATGCAGTCCCGTTCGTGACGGCCGTGGTGTTTCCGTCTCTCAAGACACCCGCATCTGTGAATGCGGCGGTGCCAACTGCATCGATGGTTACAAATGCACCTCCAGTATTAATCTGAAAATAGTTTGTACCATCACCCGTAAAGGTGTTTGCACTCACAGTTTCAGTTGATGCAATAGTAGTGATACTTGGTGCTGGTAATGTAGTTGCAGAGTATGGTGATGGATTATCTAATACTCGTATCTCTGAGTTACCTAAAAGGCCTGAAATAGTAGTTGTAATTGACGCTACAATATTAACTGTACCAGTACCACTTATCTCAACCGTAGGAATAGTCGAACCACTAACCACATTAATTGTTAATGTGACATTAGATGTGAAGTTTACTGCAATTGCACCACCTGCGGTACTAGAAATTCCATCTCCTGCTGTTTGTGTCCCATAACCGGACAATGTGTTTCCAGTAAAATCTACGGAAGTTGTTGTACCAACATCACCAATGTCAATTGCATTGGTTGTTCCAGAAGTTCGAGTAAAAGTACAACCCGTAATGTTTCCTATCGTGGTTGTGCTTGCTAATACTGCCGATGTTGTCGCGGAGGTGTCGGTGAATGAACAATCTGTTAACGTGTTTCCACCTGTTACACTAACTCTTCCTGAAGAATTGATAATACAGTCGGTAAGGTTTCCAGTTACGTTTGGTGTAGTGACCGAAGTTAATCGAAGTCCCGAAGAATTTGATGCTATGTTTGCAGTGGTAACGGTGTTCAATGAGTTGTCATTAAACGTCGAAGTTCCAGTGTTTAAAGTAGTTACATCATTGAAGACGGCTCTAATAATACTTTGACCACTTGTAAAGGTAACCGTTGTAGCATTATTAATAGATCCAGAAGTCATACTAAACGAAGTCATGTTTGACATGTCAACCACAAGAGTAACCGTGCCTGTACTTTGAATGTTGGTACCTGTAAAAACTGCTGTACCTGTCCCACCTAATGTGTAACTATTTGTTCCGTTTAATGTTTCGATAAAGGTGAGACTTTCTTTGTCACTGTTTCCTGTAGTAGTATTGATATCAATGTTATGTTGTGCAAAAACAACATCTTCATAGGCTTGTAAAACACCATTGTGAATGTCGGCGGTGATGTCGTTATCATGACCCTCCAAAAACAGAGTATCACTTACTGTGGTTCCAATTAGAGTTATTCCATCACCAACATAAGCCGCATCCCAGAAGTTATTATCAACTGCTTTAATGTTTACGTTTTGAACAATAATATTATAAGATACATCGGATAAATTATTTGTGGGAACGTTTAATGTCCCAGCACTTAAATCCAAAGCAATAGGAATAAATGTTTGTAATGTAACCTTTTCTGATCCAGTAAAATCTGCCAAAAAATCGAAATTTGCTGTTCCTGACGCACCATCGTTTACGTCAACATCAAGCGAAGTTAATACTGCGGCAATCGTCGTAAAGAAATTGAAAATAAGTTGAGAACCAGATGGAATACTTGTTAATGTGCCAGTATACGTAATCGAAACGTTTTCGTTTTTACGTAGTGCCGCAACAATACAGTCGGTTCCCTCGATGTTCGAACCGAACCCTTCTAGTCCGTCGTTGGCACCACCCCAACCACCAGTAGTGTCGGCGTCGTACCATTGAACCATTTCCTTGACACTACCTCCGGTACCAAACGTAATTGCCATTACTCAGTTCTCTCTGTGATTTCGGTTTCAATTAAAGTTTTGGCTGAGTTTAATGCTTCTATTTCAGAATTATATTCATGGTAAGTTCTCTCGCCATTTTTTAAAACTTCAATGACTAGCCCATCGACAGTGATTCTTACTCGTTCTCTGGCCATCTCATCCCTCTAATATTTGTCTGAGTTCTCCGTCCAGACCTTCGTCTAGTTCCTTTTTAAAAGCAATACAATCATCAAACTTAAAACGATACTCAACACCGTCTGACCTTTCGCCAACAAAACGAATCGTGCCGTCATCGTTATATTCTATTTCAGGATCGGGAAGTATGTTGCACGGTAGTCTACCGTCTTGCACGACAAAGAGAATTTCGTCGGGTGTTTTACCGATTACGTCGGCAGCTTGTTGTAATGTTAATTCCATAATCTATCTCCAAAAAAAATAGGGGGGAGAATCCCCCCTTATCACTTATCTATATTATGCTGGGTTGTCGTAGTTTCTTTCTACCGGAGACACTACTGAGATTGCGTTGGTGTTCTGTCGAGTGATTCGAGTGGTAGTTTCTACCCACTGACCTGTCGCAAGACCGATAGCGCGAACATTCACTGTAAATGGTTGTTCAGTTTCACGGTCTTTTTGACTGTTGTTATCGAATGCATAACTGATATTGAATCGATTATCACCGTCCAGATTAGCAGGAGCAAGAGTCGATATTCCAGCCTGTGCAATGTTGTTTTCCGCAGTCGCACCAGCAGAGTCAAGAAGCAACGCAGCAGGTGAGTTAATTGGGTGAGTGTAAATTCCGTCACCCGCAGTGCTCAATGTTCCGTTTTCTGGAGCAACTGTGTCATCAATTGTGATCGCAGCAAAGTTGGTCGAATCGAAGATAGTCGTAACTTTCCAGACAATATTGTGGTTTGCACCAGTACCCGCATTCAGGTGAGACCTGAAGTACGCATTTGCTTCTGTGGCTGGGTCTAGGCCTTCTGGTGTACCAGTTCTCAACAATGGAGTTGGACTTACTGCACCATTCAATGTAAAGTTTGCAGAGTCTTGTGAACCATTTGCACCCACATCACTAATTACGATAGAAGTTGCAATCTCTGCACCCACTTCGTATTCTCGTGTACGATCGTAGTACAGGAATACTTTTGCGTCCGCACTGTCATCAAGAATGTCCTGAGAGAACGATACCTGAATGTTGGTAGAGAATGGGAAACGCTTCAGAGTTGCAGTTGCACCAGTAGGCAACAACTGAGTATTGTTAATGTCATCAGCGTTAATGTTGAGGATTGCGGTACCAGTTTGAGCACCAGACTGTTCGATGTTGGTTACCTGCTTAGTTGTCAGAGTGTCACCAACGAATTCTAGCAGTTCGTCCGCTAACTTACCTGACAGACTTGTTGAACCCAATGCGAGGTCAGAATCCTGACGCAACTGATACTGTACCCATGCATACAGTTCTGAATTTGTCAATGGAGTAGTGCCGTCAACACCTGATTCTGAAGTAATCTTGACACCGAAGTCCTGAGAACCACCAAAGAGGTCTTCCGAATAACCGAATGTAGATGAAGACTCATCCGTTGAAAGATATTCAATTTTCGAACCATCTCGACCTGAACTGTTTGGAGCAGTATACTTCTCACCGGCAGCACGAGCAGCTCCGATAATAGCATCACTGAACTGTGGAGATGCTTCTGTACCTGTACCAATGATTTTTAGGTCATTGTTTTCTACAAGAGGGAATCGTTGAGTGTTGTATGGTAATGTTGATCCAGCTACCAAACCAATGTCGACTGTGTCAGTCTGATCAAATGTCTTACCTTCTTGACGAATGAATAGACGCAGAACATTTGTACGGTAGTCAAACGCAGAAGAGTCTAAGGTTTGAACCGCTTGGTTTACTTCGCCAGGGAAGTCATAATCGGTTGGCCCTGCGACTGAGACACCAGTTGTGGCGTTAAACCAACCGTAGTAAACTTTATGTTGGTCACCGGCGTCGTCTTGGTTCTGGTCACCGTCGATATTACCCAAAGAAATTGTACCAATGTACTCACGCAACTGTGTTGCATCATCGGTACCAAATTCTCGCCATCCCGCAGTACGAATTAATGAACGAGATGAATCGTCAGCAGGTGACCATCCATAACGCCATTCGAACTGTTCTGGTGTAATCGCAACCAAGGGGAAAGGATATGCGATGAGTGATTTACTGTTAGGATCATCCTTCCACTCTTCTTTTAAGAAAGAATAGAGTGCCTGAAGTGTGACACCTGTTTCGTCGAGTGTCGGCCCTTTAGGAGCCGCAGAATTGTTACGAATCTTAATTGTTCGTAAGGCAGTGTCGATATGAATATTCTTACCAGCGGAATCACCACCGGTGTCGAATAAATTATCGGGATCTGTAATTGTTGGCATTTAAGTTACTCCCAAAGAGTCTGTTATTGTTTTTACTACGATTTATTTATAATTAAGAGTAAGTGAAAGTAGTTCGGTCAGTCCAAATATTATTGAAATTTGCGTCACCATCTGCCCATAGTATATTGAAATCATCACCGATTTCTTCAATGCGTTTGATGCGCCACTTTGCCTCACCCTCACCGGTTCCTGGCTGTGCCTCACCGACATAGGTATAGACTCCGTCCACATCAATCAATCTGTTGTATTGAACTTCCAATTCTGCTTTCAACCTATCCAAAACGTTTATGAAAGAATCCGCAATGAACTTACCAGTTGCGGGATCGTAAATAAGAATCGCATTGTCTACGACTCCTTTCAGTGCGGCCTTGTCAACATCCGCATTGTCTACTAATTTGTATGAACCACCACCGCCAAGAGATGCGAGTGAGGTCTGTAAATTCTTTAACTGTCGGTCGACATTCTTATTGACCGTTGTCTGTTGATCGGATACCTTTTTATTGAAGTCTTTGAGAAGTTCTTCGAATCTTGGTTCGTAGTCCGGAGCATCCTTGCCAGAATCGCCTTTGTCACCTTTTTCACCTTTGGGGCCTGCGGGGCCTTGTGATCCGACATCTCCTTTCTCTCCCTTCTCACCTACTGGGCCACGCTCACCTGTTTCACCTTTGTCACCGGTCTCACCACGATCACCTTTGAGACCCTGAACCCCGTCGAGACCACGTGGCCCCTGCTCTCCTTTCTCACCGCGTTCTCCCTTTAGTCCTTGTGGGCCTTGTTTACCTTCTGGGCCTGGGAGACCAATCTCTCCGCGAACCCCTTGAAGTCCCTGTTCTCCGCGATCGCCTTTTTCTCCGCGTTCACCTCTATCTCCCGCATCGCCCTTACTACCGTCAAGTCCACTAGGGCCTTGTTCTCCTCTGTCACCCTTTACTCCCTTATCACCTTTGGGCCCTTGTTCACCACGTTCACCACGAGCACCTTGAGGGCCGCGTTCACCACGATCCCCCTTTGGCCCTTGAATCACACGGACTTCATCGAGAAGATACATTAACTTCTCTTCTAGTCTTTGTATCTCTCTTTGCGTGTGAACTAAATTAAACGCAGTAGAGACTGTATCAATCTTGCTCATTTAACTTCGCCATGTACCGTGTCAATTCTTCAGTCAGTTCATCATTATTAGAGGGTATATAACGTTCTTTCTTTTCTTTGGGTTCGTCGTCGGGGACAACCTTCACCGGCATTGGTTTCTGTTCTTTTGGTTCTTCCTCTTCGGGTTCTTCTTGTGGATCAGGCACCTCACCAGATGAAATCTCACCTTCCATCTCTTTCTTCATCTGCTCCATGTCGTCATCTGACAGACGCAGAATGTTACGCATAGCCCACTCTTTGGAAATATACTCTCCAACGAATCCGACCATCTCATTGAGTAGACCCGCACGTTCACGGTAGATTTCCATCTCCTTGAGTTCTGTAAAGTGATTATCCTTTACATAGTCAATGTAGATGTCGTCTTTCCACTCTTCCCAATCTTGTTCGGTGATGATACCCTTGAGCACAAGTTGCTTACGTAGAATACCCAAGAACATGGTTGCAAATCGTCGACGCAGTCGGTCAACAAACTTCTGGAACTTTACTTCGTCTCGCGATATCTCAGTAGATCGACCAAGAGAGAATTGTGCTTCCTGTTCCAAACGGTTCACTGGGACATTGAGTGATCGATATAATCTCTTTTGAAAATAAATGATGTCATCGATCTGCCCTAGATTATCGCCGCCTGGCAGTGTTGAGATCTCTGTACCTCGTCCACCTTCACGTCGGGGTAACCAAAAGTCTTCAAGCATGGACATATGCTTACGGTCATCTTTGAGTTGACCGGTGTTCGCATCATAAACCAACTTGTTACGATACTTGGTCATGATGTCTTTCATGTATTGATCCGCCTTACCACGTGGTAAGTTACCTACGTCGATGTAGAAGATACGACGTTCTGGTGCACGTGCAAGACGATAGATGACAAGACTGTCCTCCATCATACGCAACTGGTTGATGGGTTTCAATGCCTTGTGCAAGTGTGACAGTATTTTCTTTTTCGATTCGTCAAGTACGCCCGATGTAATGTAACTAATAGCGTCGGTTGCAATTCTCACAGAACTTGTGGACGAACCAGGCTTCTCATCGTAAATATAATACTCTTCAATCTTATCTACAACTTTGACGTTAGATTTAGGGTCTTTCTTGTACTTGACTTCTTTGACTTTACGAATGCGTGATGCATCGATGTGACGAATCTCCTGAATACCTGCTTTCAGGTTTGACTCATTTACGAGTAGGTGATGTACCACTCGACCGTCCACATACCATGAACGGAATATATCATGTCCCATATCGTTGAACTTTAACATGGACACAATACTTTCGAATTCTTGTCGTATGACATCTTTGATCTTGTCGGGAGCTTCAATCTCATCAAGAGAGATCTCGACCGATGATTCAAGTTCGGATGCGACGACGGCTTCGTTGACAATCTCTTCGATTGCCATATCAACTTCGGGATGTTGTGCAACACCGCGATATCGCATAATCAATTGGTGATTATCTTTTGCCTGATCACCTTCTAGGTTAATATATTGACCGTAATAACCCGCCTGTGCTGAGGTATATCCCGCACCATCTGGATCTGTTGGTATTACTGGAGACGCAAGTTTTTGAGTGCCCGTTTCTTTTTTACCAGCACGTTTGATTTCGAACCCAAATAATTTGAGAACATTACCGTTAGTTTCTTCCGCCATACTATTTCCTAATGTTAAAAACTGGGGAACCCGAAGGTTCCCCTGTATTTAGAGACGTTCTAAGTTATGCCCTTCCAGGCTTAGAATCTGTAGTAACTGAGTTACCATTAACTGGGACATCTACCCAATACTGATAAGCAAATTCTACATCAAATGTCTCAATTTCACCGGTTGTATCATAACTCAACTCGATAGGACTAATCGATGATGGATATGCACCAACAATGTTACAAGCCTTAATGACAGTACCTTCTTCGGGTGCTGAACCGGGCCCACCTTGTTGTCGATCCAATTGTTCTACAATAAGATCTTTTTGGTATGAGCCTGGATCTAGCAATCCAGTGTTAAAGGCGTGACCTGCCATCAAACTCGACCATCTTTCGAATGCGTTACGAATTTTAAAATCCGTATCATTCAAGATTGTCACTGTCCAGTTATCGAATGTTCTTTCAGCGGGCATTTTTAATATACGACCACGGAAAGGAACTTCGAACTGACCAACTGTCGAGCCTGGTAATTGTGCAGTTTTACACAAGAACGATGCTTCATCAACCTCACCACCCACTGTTGTACCTTCGGGGAAAGAGAGAGTGACCTTAAAGAGATTGGCGCGAGCGCCACCGCCCTTCAACTTCGTCTTAAAGGTATCAATACCTAAGTTTGCCATTTTTTATCTCCTTATATTACACCGAGCACTTCTTCGAAGTCTACACCGGTTCTAACCGCAACAAAGTTCAATTGAACGAAGTTGACAGACCGTGCAGGTTTAACGAAGACTGACGCGACGAATTGATTTGTGTCGATAATGTCGGGCGTATTATTTGTTTCATCACAAACAACACGGAAGTCCGAAATACCTCGACGACCCTGAATGTCCCGCAAGAACGGTTCGATAATACCTACGAATTCTGCACGAGAAAACTCATCGTTGAATTCGAATAGAACGTTCTGTGCAGCACCTTTAATCGCACGTTCCATGATCAAGAAGAGTCGACGGACGTTGATGCGATTAAATGCTGAAGGCTTCCCTAAGAAAGTCTTATCCCCATATAGAATGATACCTTGGCCTGGGAGATTAACGATTGGGTTAACATCCGCACGATACAATGTATCACGTTGTGACTTGGTTGGATTCCATGCAAGTGATGAAGTACCCAAGTAACGACCACGACGACCACCCGCTGGTGAGAACCAAGGAGCAGCAACGTTGTCTGTATTTGCCATCAGTCCAGCAGTAGATGATGCAGCAGGAATGAACTCATACTTGTCATTGTACTTATCATACACCTTGATATAGTTGTTGTCAAGCACTAAGTATGAAGATTTTGTCAGACCTGAAGCAAATGAAGTAATCGATGTAGTAGGAGTTGATTGTCCAACAACCGAAGTGCGGTCTGGTGATGCAACTACCACGCAGTCTTTACGACCTTCTGCAATCGATACCAAATCGTTGACTACTGTTTGTTGGTCAGCAGAAGCAGCCATACCAGGCGCGATCAACATGTCGACCTGAATAGTATTTTCATCTTCGAATTCTGCATATGCATCTGTGTAATCACTCGCAGTGAGGTCGTTTGAGTTTACACCACCCTTGAAACCTAATTCAACTGCGAGGTCATTTGCAACAGCAGTAGCACCACCACCATGAGTAGCGTAGGTAAAGTCGATGCCAGTCACTCCAGTAGAGATTGGGCCAATTGTTGGGTGAATGTTTGTACCATAAAGGTATGCAGATCTTTCAGTCAAGACATCGTTGACGTAGTTCTTTCGACCATCGTCTGTTTTAGCGTCTGTAGCAAGAGAGCAATTTGGGAATGTTTCTAAAACACCATTTCGGTTACCAGTGATCAATCCACCGCGATCGAGAACAATAACGTGACATTCATCAAAAGCTGCTGAACCATCTGCGGAAAGATTGGCAACATAAGAAGATGTGCCTGGGGCCGCATCGAATCGATCAGCGTATTCCCAAGATGCAAAACTGACTGAGTCAGCAGCACAAAGAGAAACACTGATTGAGTTACCAAGTTCACCAGCATACTTCGCTACAGAGAATGCATCAGTAAAAGTGATGTCATCAAAAGCCTCGCGATTAGCAATCTGTACAGCAGATTGTTCGACAGTCGCAGTAGCATAGTTTTCTGAGTCTACTACAACCGCGTTTAATGCATCAGATGTCGCAGTACGAACCACAAAAAGTGAAGATGAATATTTTAGAAATTGATTAGCTGACAGATAATCGTAAGAATTAAGACTGTCATCTAAGTCTGGAGCACCAAAAGTTGAAGCGAGTTCCCCTTCGTTACCGACGAGAACTGGTTCATCGATGGGGCCCCAAACAAAGTTTCCTACAAACGCTCCAGTAGAAGAAGTTACCGACGGTAAGGTACCGGATAGATCTACCTCTCTAATGGAAACGTTTGGGGATTCGGACTTTAAAAGAGCCATAATCGTATCCTTTTATTCGTTGAGTTATGATAAGTGACATAATACGGTAATTTTCTTCAATGCATTTATTTATAATTTAATATGTTTCTAGGTTGTGATCCCAAGGTATCATCCATCCCTTGTTTTTCATTTCCTCTTGTGCTTCGATTTCATCAATGATGTCTTGTGCATCGTCAATGAATCCGAACGGTATCATGTCTTTCTCAATCTCCGCCATCTGTTGTTCGAACATCATTTGTTTGATATTCACATCGGTCATGTCAGTAAATCTTTGAGTAGAAATAAAGAATCCAAACATCACGAGATTCATCATCAAATCGTCGTGGTTTCCATCACTCGCTTCATACGACTGTCCCTTTGCAACAAAGGTAGATATCTCCATGATGGTGTCTTCATCAATCACCTGCAACTTGTTCTCTTCGAGTAGATCCTTGATACCCGAACAACCCAAACGCTTAACCTTTCGGTTCATCTCAATACCGATTGCGTTTTTCTTGAGGGCAGATTCTAGGTGAATGTTTTCATATTCAAAATCATGATACAGACCGTTGCACACAACTTGTCCAGCATCATTTGACTCCACTATCACGTATGCGTTGTTGTAGGCTTTCGCAATTTTATATATAATATCAGGGAAGAGTATTGGAGAGATACGATTGTTCCGATACACTGCGACCTGTTTAAATGGTCGTGTAGTAACATCAATCACCGAAAAGGTGCTATAGTCCAACCCTCGACCCTTCGCTACATCGACGGTCATTATGTAATCGTGTTTTGGTTGCGTCTCATCGTAGACCTTGAGGTCTCCGCCTTCTAAGATTTTCTTGGGTGGCATTGCACGGAAGTTGAGAAGAGTCTCTGCGTTGATCAGTGTGTCACCGGTACCGAAGAATGTGTTACCGAATTCCTGATCGAACTGGTGATTACTCGTATTC
>Ga0213864_10001031_pt1 | contig 12661 bp, 11 predicted proteins | sample PICome_5_FD_160078 | JGI IMG/M metagenome (GOLD analysis project Ga0213864, IMG submission 160078) | Coastal seawater microbial communities near Pivers Island, North Carolina, United States - PICO247 | ecosystem: Environmental > Aquatic > Marine > Coastal | place: USA: North Carolina... | reverse complement strand
TTTTCTCAGCAGCAGACTATGCAATTAATGTAGCCTATGCTAGAAATCTCATTTTTAAAGATGTTAAGTTTGGAGTGAATGCCAAAGTTATTAGAAGGATAATTGGTGATTTTGCATCATCATGGGGCTTCGGTTTTGATGCAGGAATTCAGTTTGAAAGAAATGATTGGTTCTTTGGGTTAATGGTTCGAGATATTACCACAACATTCAATTCCTGGAATATCAATGAAGATGAATTTGAAAAAATTAAAAATGCCATTCCAGGACAAAATCAAGAATTACCTGAAACAACCGAGGTTACTAAACCGAAAGCACAATTAGGAATAGCAAAACGATGGAGAATCGGAAGGTTTTTTAATTTGCTGTCAGAAGTTGATTTGAATGTACGATTTGCACAAACCAATGACTTAATTGCTACATCTGCCTTTAGTATTGATCCTTCTTTAGGTCTTCAACTGGATTATGACGATATTGCCTATTTACGTTTTGGATTAGGGAATTTTCAATACCAAACACAGTTTGATAATACTCAGGAGTTGTCGATTCAACCCAATTTTGGAGTCGGATTTAAATACAGAGGTATTCAAGTTGACTATGCTTTAACAAATATAGGTAGTGTTGGAAATGCTTTATTTTCTAATATTTTTTCAATTACCTTAGATTATAGTTTTTATAGACAATGAGAAGTTTAACATTCATATTCTTTTCTTTTATTCTGATGCTATCCTTTAGTATTAAAGGGCAAGTACAACTGTCGGTGTATTCAGAAATCAGCATCATTACCGCAGATTCCGGTGATAATTTATATGAATCATTTGGACATTCTGCCCTGCGATTGAAAGATCCTATTTTAAATTTGGATTTGGTCTATAATTATGGAGTTTTTGATTTTGATGCGCCAAACTTCTATTCCAATTTTGTGAAGGGAAGATTACTTTACAAACTGGTGAGATACAATTTCTCCTATTTTTTAGACGGATATAAAAAGGATAAGCGTTGGATCAAGCAACAAGTCCTGAATTTGACGCAACCCGAACGTCAAGCTTTTTTCTTGTATCTGGAACAGAATGCGACTCCTCAAAATGCAACTTATTTATATGATCCATTTTTTGATAACTGTGCATCTAAATTAACAGATATCACTAAAGATATTTTAAAAGAGAAGGTTGAATTCGTTGATGAAGGTATTGAAAAAGATTTGTCCTTTAGGGAATTAATGAATGCTCAATTTCATTGGAATACCTGGGGTAGTTTCGGAATAAATCTTGCTTTGGGAAATAAATTAGATAAAAGGCGAAATCCGATTGAGTATACTTATCTACCCGATTATGTCTATGAAATATTTAAAAGAAGTACAATCACAAGAGAAGGAAAAACAGAACCACTAGTAAAAAAAGAGATTCTCCTTTCAGATTTTCCATCTCAACACAATGGACCTTCCTTGTTTAGCCCGTTGTTGGTTTTCGGATTATTGTTGGTCATTGTCTTTTACATTTCATTTAAGAAAGAGAAAATAATTATTCGGTTTTTAGATGGTACTATTTTGATGATTACTGGATGTATTGGCGCTTTTTTATTGTTCTTATGGTTTTTTACCAATCACTCTACAACACCGAATAATTTCAATATTTTATGGGCTTTCCCTCCTAATATTTACATTGGATTGCTTGTTTTTAAAAATAAATTAAAACCTTGGTTTGGACTCTATTTTAAGATACTGATTGGATTAATAGGTCTCCTTTTTATCTTTTGGCTCTTTAAATTTCAAGAGTATTCCTATGCAATCCTTCCAATTTTGGCTACACTGCAACTTCGCTATTACATCATTCAAAAATCGGCGGATAAGATTCACTAATTTCATTCTATAATTGCTGTTAAATTCTGTAATTTTATAGAATAAACAATCAAGCAATCAATGAAAAAGCAATTAATCGAATGTGTTCCTAATATTTCTGAGGGACGAGATTTGCAAAAAATACATACCATTGCCAACGTTGTAAAGACCATAGATGGCGTTAAATTATTGGATGTAGATCCAGGAAAAGCAACCAACAGAACGGTAATCACCTTCGTTGGAGAGCCCGAAAATGTCATTGAAGCAGCTTTTCTTTTAATTAAAAAAGCATCCGAACTTATTGATATGTCAAAACAAACTGGTGAGCATCCCAGATTTGGAGCTACCGATGTTTGTCCGTTGATTCCTCTATCAAATATCACTATGGAAGAAACCGTGGTATATGCGCATAAATTAGGTGAACGTGTCGGAAAAGAATTGGAAATATCTGGATACTTTTATGAAAATGCGGCTAGTGCAGAAAATCGAAGAAATTTAGCAAATGTTAGAGCTGGAGAATATGAAGGATTGCGAGAGAAATTAGCCGATAAAAACTGGATGCCAGACTTTGGCCCTTCCTCTTACAATTCTAAAACTGCACTCAACGGGGTAACCGCCATTTCAGCGAGAGATTTTTTAATTGCCTACAATATCAATTTAAATACCACTTCGACACGAAGAGCGAATGCTATTGCTTTTGACATTCGTGAAGCTGGAAGAATCAAACGCGAAGGAAATCCAATTACAGGAAAGAAAGTGCTAGACACAAATGGAAATCCGGTTCGTATTCCCGGTAAACTAAAGGCTGTTAAGGGAATAGGCTGGTATATCGAAGAATATGGTATTGCTCAAATTTCATATAACCTGACCAATATTTCGATTACTTCAATGCATCAGGCATTTGATGAAACCGTAAAAGCGGCAACGAAAAGAGGATTAAGAGTAACTGGATCAGAATTGGTAGGTCTTGTCCCTTTACAGGCCATGTTAGATGCTGCTGATTTTTTCCTTAAAAAACAACAACGATCATTAGGGGTTTCGGAAGATGAAAAGATTAAAATAGCTATAAAATCACTTGGCTTAGATGATTTAAAACCATTCAATCCAAATGAGCGAGTTATCGAATATGTAATAAATGCTGATACCGAATCCCGCTTAATTGATTTAACTGCTGAAGAATTAGCAAATGAAACAGCCTCTGAGTCCATGGCTCCAGGTGGTGGAAGTATTTCCGCTTATGTTGGTGCATTAGGCGTATCACTTGGAACTATGGTTGCGAATCTATCTGCACATAAACCCGGTTGGGATGATCAATGGAAATACTATTCCAAATGGGCAGAAAAAGGACAGATGTACAAAAATGAACTCCTCTATTTAGTCGATGAAGACACCAGAGCTTTTAATAAAATTATAGCTGCTTTCCGTTTACCAAAAAATACGGATCAGGAGATGCTAGAGCGAAAATCTGCGATTGAGGAGGCTACCAAAGAAGCGACTCGAGTGCCATTCCGAGTAATGGAGACTGCTTTTAATTCAATGGAAGTGATGTTGGAAATGGCCGAAAATGGGTTGCAAAATTCATTATCAGATGCCGGTGTTGGAGCACTTTGTGCTAGAACTGCCGTAATTGGCGCCTATTATAATGTAAGAATCAATGCAAAGGATATTAAAGACAAAACTTTTGCCATCAAAATCCTAAAGGACGCTGAATCAGTTTATAATAAGACCATCAAGCTAGAGCAGAAAATGATGAACATTATTGACTCAAAAATTTAATCCAGTTGTCAGAATCAACATTAGAAATTATTCTTTTAAAGAAGAGTTTGCTCCATACTTTTATGAATTGAATGTGGCATGGCTAAAAAAGTACTTTTATGTTGAGCCTTATGACGAATTGGTATTAAGTAATCCTCAACGTTATATTATTGATAAAGGCGGATTTATTTTCTTTGGACGTTATCAAAATGAAATTGTAGGTGTAGTTTCGTTGATTAATCAGGGATCCTTTTTTGAATTAAGCAAAATGGCCATTACACCTAAGTTTCAAGGAATAAAACTTGGCTTACATCTGATGGAGTTCACCATTGAATTTGCAAAATCGAAAGGATGGGATAATTTAATTCTTTATTCCAATCGGAAACTAGCACCTGCAATTAGTCTATACTCGAAATTAGGATTTAAAGAAGTTCCGTTAGAAACAGATGTCAATTACGAAAGAGCAGATATTAAAATGGAATTATCGTTGAGTTAATCAACTAAAAGAAATCAATCAAAGACATTATCAGCATAAATACAACGAGTCCTAAGAATATTGAGTTTAAAGAAAATGCAATTAAAAATTTGGCTAAAGCTTCTTTAAATGGCTCTTTACTTGCTTTTATACTAAAGAACAAGCCAATTCCTGACAATACAGAAATAAGTATAAATAAGATATCAAGAATAAGGTTATCTCTGCTACTAAAAAGACTGTAAACAAAGACGAAAAAGGAATATAATCCAAAAAAGACAATCATACTAGATAGGCCGAAAATAAATGCTCTGTTGGTGTTTTTTAAACGATTATTCATCACTTATAAAAAACTTTGGATCGCCAATTCGTAACCTTTAAGACCAAATCCGAAGATCACGCCTTTCGCATTCGCCGCAATAAAACTTTTGTGCCTGAAGTCTTCTCTCGAATGAACATTTGAAATATGTAATTCTACAACCGGAGTTTCTATGGCCTTTACCGCATCACCAATACCGATTGAAGTATGTGTATAAGCTCCTGCATTCAACACTACTCCATCATAATCAAATCCTACTTCGTGTAGCTTATCTATTAGTTCTCCTTCGATATTTGACTGATAGTACTCTAAATCAATACTGGAAAATTGAGATTTGAGTTGCTCCATAAAATCCTCGAATGATTCAGAGCCATAAATTTCTGGCTCGCGCTTTCCGAGTAGATTTAAATTCGGGCCGTTGATAATTATTAATTTCATAGTTCTTAAAATGTAAATATATAGTTTATTTTTAGCTTATGAAATGGCAAAATGCAATTGAAGATTATCAAAACTACCTCAAGCTTGAAAGAGGTCTGTCGGAGAATACCATTTCGGGATATACTCGAGATCTCGAAAAGTTAGTTCTATTTTTAGAAACCATTAATTTGGCTATTTCTCCAATTAAAATCCAATCGCATTCCATTAAAGAATTCGTTTACGAGATTTCTAAAAACGTTAGTCCGAGAAGCCAAGCCAGAATCATATCCGGATTGCGAAGTTTCTTTTCCTATTTAGTATTTGAAGGGTATCGAAAATCAAATCCCACTGAATTATTAGAAACCCCTAAAATCGGTTTAAAATTACCCGATACCCTATCTGAATCTGAGATTAACAGTCTAATTGCAGCAGTTGACTTATCTCATCCGCAAGGAGAACGAAATCGAACCATTTTAGAAACATTGTATTCCTGCGGATTGCGAGTTAGTGAAATCATTACCTTAAAAATTTCGGATTTGTTTTTTGAGGAAGGATTCATTCGTGTGTTGGGAAAAGGAAATAAAGAACGGTTCGTTCCTATTCACTCCAGAGCTCAGCAATTAATTGATTTATACATTAAAACCGATAGAAACAAAATCGAACCTCAGAAAAGATTTGAAGACACGATATTCCTAAATCGTCGCGGAAAAGGATTATCGCGTCAAATGATCTTTATAATTCTAAAGAATTTAGCTGAAAAAATAGGTTTACATAAAAAAATAAGTCCGCATACCTTTAGACACTCATTTGCAACACATTTATTAAAGAATGGTGCTGATTTAAGAGCAATTCAACAAATGTTGGGACATGAAAGTATCACAACAACTGAAGTATATGTTCATTTGGATCGAGGTTTCTTAAAAGATGTATTGGAAACCTATCACCCCAGAAAGTAAGTGAAATTACTTCGCTACGTTTACCACTCTTGTTTCACGAATAACAGTAACCTTTACTTGTCCAGGATACGTCATGTCATTCTGAATTTTCTGAGAAATATTAAATGATAGCTCGGCTGCCTTGGCATCGTTCACTTTAGAGCTCTCAACTAATACACGTAATTCGCGACCAGCCTGAATGGCATAGGCTTTTTGAACACCCTTAAATCCAAAGGCAATTTCCTCTAGATCTTTTAATCGCTGGATGTAAGAATCTAGAACTTGTCTTCTTGCACCTGGTCTTGCTCCTGAAATGGCATCACAAACCTGAACGATTGGAGAGATTAAACTCTTCATTTCAATTTCATCGTGATGGGCACCAATAGCATTACAAACTTCTGGTTTCTCACCATATTTCTCTGCCCATTCCATTCCCAACAAGGCATGCGGTAATTCACTCTCAGTTTCTGGCACCTTACCAATATCGTGCAGTAATCCAGCACGTTTTGCCAACTTCGGATTGATTCCCATTTCCGAGGCCATAATGCCGCAAAGGTTGGCTACCTCTCGTGAATGTTGTAATAAATTTTGGCCGTAAGAAGAACGATATTTCATTCTACCTACAATTTTAATCAATTCAGGATGTAAACCATGGATTCCTAAGTCAATCACGGTACGTTTTCCAAGTTCTACAATTTCTTGATTGATTTGCTTTTTCGTCTTTTGAACAACTTCTTCAATACGAGCAGGGTGAATTCGACCATCGGTCACTAATTTGTGCATTGATAATCTCGCAATTTCTCTTCGCACAGGATCGAAACAGGATAGAATAATCGCTTCAGGTGTATCGTCAACAATTATTTCTACTCCAGTTGCAGCTTCCAATGCACGAATATTTCGTCCTTCACGACCGATGATTCTTCCCTTGACATCATCAGAATCTAAGTTAAAAACAGAAACACAATTTTCTACTGCTTGTTCCACGCCAACGCGTTGAATTGTTCCTAAAATAATTTTTCTAGCTTCCTGATCGGCGGTAAGTTTGGCCTCTTCGATAGAATTTTGAACAAAAGACATGGCTTCCGTTTTAGCTTCGTCTTTGAGCGAAGCAATTAATTCTTTTTTCGCCTCCTCAGCAGAGAATCCGGATATTTGTTCTAGTAAATCAACATGCCTTTGATGGAGCTTATCAATCTCATTCTCCTTTCGTTCAAGACGCTCTAATTTGTTTTCATACTCATTAGATTTATTTTCTAATGAGCGATTCAATTTCTTGTTTTTATCGAGTTCTGAAGAAATTTGAGATTCACGGTCTTTGATACGTTTCTCAACATCAGACATTTTCTTTTCACGACCGAGAATGAACTTTTCGTGCTCTGATTTCAATTCGATAAACTTCTCTTTCGCTTGAAGTATCTTGTCTTTTTTGATTGATTCAGCGTCAATCTTCGCCTCTTTGATAATTGTTTCGACCTTTTTCCTTGTCTCTTCTAGTATCTTCTTTCCTTTCGTCTTTTCAACACTTTTTAAAACAATATATCCTATAATTGCTCCAATAACTACTCCCAGCAACATTGGCATTAATAATCCTTCCATATTTGATTAGTGGTATAAAAAAAGCCTACATCAGTCTGGTTTTTATAAACTCCATTATATCAGGTTTAGGACTAACTGGTTGATCAAGTATCCGGTAACATCCGGCTCGCCATAGCAACCACGACTCATCCTTTATAATAGATTAGTGTTGAGTTTATCAAACAATTTACTAATGTAGGCAGTATTAAATTTTATTTTAAAGAACTTATTCTAATTGATCATCAACCAATTCGGTTAACGATTTAATTTTATCAAGAACTTCTTTATTTGTGGAGTTTTTTTGCAAAGATGTGATTTCTAACTTCGATGCAAATTGCAAAGCGCACATGGCAAGTACATCCTGCTTATCACTAACTGCATAATTCTGTTCGAACAATGAAATTAATTTGTTGATTGACTTGGCAGCCTTGCGCATTCCTTCCTCCTCTTTAGTAGAAGAAACAGTTAAAGGATAATTTCTACCAGCAATGACAATGTTAATTTTTAGTTTTTCCACAATGTAAAGAACTTTATTCTTGTAACTGAATGATACATTTATCGATTTCTCTTATTAATGCGTTCAATTTCAGTTTTGTATTTTTTGTTTCTGAACTACTGCCTTCGATAGTTTTGGCAATCTTTAATAAATCGTAGGCTTTCTGCTGATTTACAATCGATTGTTTCTGATCTAGAATTTCCTTTTGCAAACTGGACACATTCTGAAGCAAAATTTCGTTTTCCTTTTTTAAAAATTCATAGTTAGAAACTAAAATTTCAATTCTGTTTTCTAACTTTTCAATGGCTTCAAGAAGATTCTCCATAAAGGTTTTTACTAGAAAAACTATCTACACAAATATAAGATTATCTGCTTTAAAATGCAATTTTAAAACTCACTTTTAATGTAAAGATTCAATAATATAATTCTCTGTAATTCCATTTTTATTACATTTACCTCAAACAATTGCATTTGAAATTAATAATCTATTTATTTCTCTCAATAATAGCAACTACCGGGCTTGCGCAAGAAAAGAATTATCCGAAAGACTATTTTAGAAGCCCCTTAGATATTCCACTAATTCTCTCTGGTACTTTTGGAGAACTGAGAAGCAATCACTTTCACTCAGGACTGGACATCAAAACTCAAGGAAAAGAAGGTTTCCCAATTTATGCTATTGCAGATGGTTATATCTCTCGAATTAAAGTAGCGCAGTACGGATTCGGTAAAGCATTATACATTACTCACCTTAACGGATACACTTCTGTATATGCTCATCTTCAAAAATACAATGAGCCGATTCAATCCTATGTAAAAAAAATACAATACAGAAAGGAAAATTATTTTACTGGAAACTTATTTTTTAAAGAAGAAACATTTCCAGTGAAAAAGGGTGAAATCATTGCTTATTCTGGCGACACTGGTGGATCTGGAGGTCCGCATTTGCATTTTGAAATACGCGATACAAAGACTGAAAATGTGATTAATCCCCTGCATTTTGGATTCAACATTAAAGACAATAGAAAACCTGTAATTCAATCCCTTAAAGCGTATCCGTTGTCAGATTATGCCCAGATTAATAATCAGAAAAACGATATAAAAGTTGAAATAAAAGCCATAGGTTCAGGTAAATATGTTGCAAGTAAGATCAATGCGAACGGTTTAATTGGATTTGGAATTAACACCTTCGATCAACTGAATTTTGCTCCAAACCGCAATGGTGTGTATAGTATTGAGATGTTTGTGAATGGCAAATCGACTTATTATTGGGATACCGAAACCTTTGCTTTTCATGAAAGTAAATTCATTAATCTTCACATCGATTACAAACATTTCAAAAGATTTCGAAGCAGATATCAAAAGACTTTTACAGATGCTTCAAATAGATTATCGATGTATGAAAATGTTAAGAATAGCGGGAAAATTAACGTTAAAGAAGGACTCAATTACAACATACAAATTATCATTAAAGATTTTAAAGGAAATTTTAGTGAAGTAATCATTCCCGTTCAAGGGGTAAAATCAATTCCTGTATTCTTTACTCCAAAAGATTCAACGAATTTTAAGATAGAAAAAAATAAGTTTGCTAAGTTTTCACTTACAGATGTTACAATTCTTTTTCCTCGAAACACATTTTATGAGGACACCTTCTTAGAAATAAAGGAAGAAAATGGTGTTACTGCCATTCATACACCTACCATTCCACTCGACAAAAACTTTACGATTCAATTTGATGTTTCCAAATATTCTGAATTAGAGAAAGAACAGATGTATATCGTTAATTTAGAGAATCCACGATATCCGAGATACCAGTTAACGCGAAAAAAAGACAGTGTCTTTTATACAACAACTAAAACTTTAGGTAAATACAGTTTACAGATTGATAAACAAGCACCTAAAATTAGATTATTGTATTTTAAAAACAATCAATGGATAAGTAATTTCAGTACTTTAAAAGTTAAAATTTCTGATATTGGATCGGGCATAAAGAACTACAGAGCAAGCATTGATGGGGAGTGGATTTTAATGGAATTCAATCATAAAAGAGGAATTCTTACCTATAATTTTAATGATAAAAAGTTGGTCGGAAGCAAACATATCTTTAAAATTGTAGTATCAGACAACGTTGGAAATACGAATGAGCTTTCTGCAACGTTTTTTAAAAAATAGAAATACTTCAAGTTGACGAAATTCAAATTCTTTTTCCTACTTCTTTTTCCACTTTGCATTTTTGGCCAAGATTTTACCTTTATCAAAGGATATGTGAAAAACAATAAGAATAAACCGATAGAAAATGTATCTGTTTCTTTTAACAAGACCGGCACAAATACCAATGCCGACGGATTTTATCAATTAAGAGTTCCTTTGAATCAAGAGGTTACACTAGTATTTACTCATATTTCTCATCAAACGCTGTCTAAATCATTTTTCTTAAAGCGAAAGAGTGTCGTACGATTTTCTCCCAAATTGATGCTTAAAACAGAACAATTAGAGGAAATCGTTATTAAAGATAAAACCAAAAGTGTCTCCGGTGTTACCAAAATTGACGTTGATAAAGCTAAAAACATTGTAGGTCCGAATTCAGGAGTTGAAAATGTACTAATGACCTTGCCAGGGGTAAACAATAACAATGAATTAAGTACACAATACAATGTACGGGGTGGAAATTTTGATGAAAACCTTGTCTATGTTAACGGTATTCAAGTATATCGGCCATTTTTAATACGATCTGGTCAGCAAGAAGGTCTGAGTTTCATAAATACCAACATGGTTCAGAACATCAATTTTTCGGCTGGTGGATTCCAAGCTAGATTCGGAGACCGTTTGTCTTCTGTCCTGGATATTACCTATCGGAAACCATCCGAAGAAACCATTCAGGTTGATGCAAGCTTTTTAGGTGGAAGCATTACCTACGGCAATTCCTATTCAGACAATAAATGGAGTGTGTTGTTAGGCGCTCGTTACAGAGATAACAGCTTGTTTGTAAATAGCAAACAGGTAGAAACAAACTTTAGACCTGTCTTTTCTGATGTTCAATCCTACATCTCATATGAACTGTCAGATAAATTTACTTTTAACTTCTTGGGAAACCTTTCGATTAACGATTACAACTATCAACCTTTAACCAGGAAAACTAGATTCGGAACCGTTGCCGATCCATTGGAATTGATTGTATTTTACGAAGGACAGGAAAAAGATAGTTATTTCACGCTTTTCGGAGCCTTGTCGGGCACGTATGCGATAAATGAAGATCTTTCATTAACAACCACCGTATCTCGTTATAACACTCAGGAAGAAGAACATTTTGATATTGCCGCATCCTATCGATTAGGTGAAGTAGATAGTTCTCTGGGGTCAGAAAATTTTGGAGAAGTAGAGTTTTCTCAAGGTATTGGGTCTCAAATTAATCATGCTCGTAATGATTTAGATGCATTGATAACGAATGCAGAAATTAGAGGAACATTGAAAAAAGAGCAATCCCAATGGAATTTTGGGGTAAAGTTTCAGAAGGAAAATATTAAAGACCGCATTCGAGAGTGGGAAGTTATTGATTCACTCGGATTTTCCATCCGGCCTCCCGGTCACACCATGAACAATCAACCCTATGAGCCTTTTGAAGGTGAGATTACTCCTTTCCAATCCATTAGGACCGAAAATTCAGTAGACATCAATAGAATAACTGCATATGCTCAGTATAACAAACGATCCTTCTGGGGAAATCATGAAGTATGGTACAATGTAGGAGTTCGTTCTCATACTTGGAATGTGACTGGAAATGGAACAACTTCAGAATCAAAAATGATAATCAGCCCTAGATTACAATTTGCTATCAAACCCGATTGGGAAAAGGACATGCTCTTTAGACTTTCCGGTGGATTGTATGCCCAACCTCCATCCTATCGCGAACTAAGAGATTTTAATGGTAATGTCAATGTCAATGTAGAAGCTCAGGAAGCGATTCACATTGTTGGTGGTATGGACTACAGTTTCCAAATGTGGAATAGACCCTTTAAACTTACTTCTGAGGTGTATTATAAATCATTATCAAATCTGAATGCGTATTCCATTGATAATGTGCGTATCCGTTATCGTGCAGATAATGTGACAGAAGGTTATGCCTACGGACTTGATTTACGTTTAAATGGAGAATTTGTTCCGGGTAGTGAAAGCTGGGTAAGTATTGGATATTTAAAAACAGAAGAAAATCAGGATAATCGCGGATACATTGCACGACCTACCGATCAACGATTGAAATTCGCTATCCTTTTCCAAGATTACGTTCCGAATTTACCCGATTTGAAAGCTTATTTGAATTTGGTTTACAATACCGGTGTTCCTGGTGGTTCTCCTTCTTATGCTGATGTGTATCAATTTCAGGATCGCTTAAGGGATTACAGAAGGGCAGATTTAGGAGTTTCTTATGTATTTGTAGATTCCAACAAACAATTTAAAACAGGCTGGCTTTCTAAATGTAAAGAACTGACCGCTGGATTAGAATTATTTAATATGTTCGATATTCAGAATGCCATTACGAATACCTGGGTTAGAGATGTCTATTCAAAAAGACAATATGGTATTCCGAATTTTATGACGGGTAGGGTTCTGAACTTTAAAATGAGTATGCAGTTTTAAATTGAGAATAGACTTCCTTAACTTAAGATTTGCTCTGCATGTGCTTTCGTCTTTACTTTCGAAATCACTTCATCAATAATTCCATTTTCATTAATAATAAAGGTAGTTCTATGAATACCATCATATTCCTTGCCCATGAATTTCTTTGGACCCCAAACACCAAACGCATTGATAACAACTTTATCCTCATCTGCCAATAAAGGGAATGGCAATTCATATTTGTTCT
>Ga0213864_10001027_pt1 | contig 12686 bp, 20 predicted proteins | sample PICome_5_FD_160078 | JGI IMG/M metagenome (GOLD analysis project Ga0213864, IMG submission 160078) | Coastal seawater microbial communities near Pivers Island, North Carolina, United States - PICO247 | ecosystem: Environmental > Aquatic > Marine > Coastal | place: USA: North Carolina... | reverse complement strand
GTCCCGCGCTAAAAATATGCACATGAGGGTAAACTTCTATGAAGGTGACATACACGAATGCCCAAATAGAAAGTTTGACATTGTGTGCTATAACTTTTCACTTCACTATATCTTTGAAAGTCACGGAAAGTTTTCTAGTTCAATTCGAGAAATCAAAAAGAGAATGAAACCAGGTGGAAGACTTATAGGTATCATACCAGACTCAGAAAAGATCATATTTAAGACACCTTACAAAGATCAGATGGGTAATTTCTTCCTCATGAAGGGAAGTCCAAATGGGGGTTACGGTGAAAAGTTGTTTGTAAACCTAGTAGATACCCCATTTTATGCCGATGGAGCCAAATCGGAGCCAATAGCTTATCGCGACCTCCTCGTCACACATTTAGAAGAGATGGGTTTCAGATTAGAATTGTGGGAAGGTCTCACAGGAAATCCAATCTCAGAACTGTATAGCAAATTTATCTTTGTATATAAGAGATGATCGCATTCATTGTACTCTTGTTCATCAACATATGGATACTTTCCCAAACACGAGAACCCCAGGAACTCATTGAAGTCAAAGAGAAGTATCGTACCCTTCGCGAACACATTGCCTCTACAGGTCATCCCAAGTTTCAGATGCTTGTGCGTTGTGTACCAATCACTGGATTCCACTCCATGAGTGAATCTGTCGGTTACAATACCAACAAGGGACAAGAAATTGCGGTATGTCTTGATGGTACCCCCAATGAAATCTTCCACGTTCTCATACACGAACTAGCCCATTGCACAGTTGATGAGTACTCTCACTCTGAACAATTTTGGAACAATTACATTGAACTTCGCGACATGTGTGTAGAATTGGGTATTTATCAAAAGATCTCCGAGAGAACTAAGTTTTGTGGGCAACACATTCAGGATAAATAATCTTCTTTACTCATATTAAATGAAAACACCATTGACTGTTTTGATTATGGTTATAGCCTATTGGCTCGCAGTGTATGGTGTAACATTGGTGCCGCACATGAGTAACAATTATACTGTGAACCTTTTGTGGCTCACTGTAGTTGTTCCAAACGTTTTGCGTCTCATTGTTGGGAGCATTCCACGATTAGCCGTAGATCGTCTATTCTTTTTGACCTCAAGTCTCATCGCACTCATTATTACATATGTCATGAACATGATCATGAGTGATACAAAAGAGGCGGTCAAGGAATATGGAAGTGACAGAAGCAAGACACTTAAGTTGAGTGCCTTGCTCATGACAGCATTTACTGTTGGAGCTTTGATTACCTATTATTCGGGTATTGATAACTCGATCTATTCAAATATGGGTTGGGAGTCAAACAATCAAGGCTTCACAATTTGATCCTTCACAAAATAGAAGACAATAGCAGCAACCAAACCGGTTGAAGCCAAGCCAATCATGCTTCGAGAACCTTGTTCATTAAGGAATTTTGGAATAGAAGTGACAAGCTTGTCTTGAACTGGCTTAGACACCGCAAGAGCGGCCGCGGCACCAGCGATGAGAGCAATCATTTGATCATCCGTAAGGTTGAATGGGTTCTTACTTTCTGGGGCCTTTTTCTCTTGTTGTGGCATAGCATAACTACCCTGAGGTTGTGGAGCGGTCATTTGTGGCATCATACCTTGCATCTTGGGCTCATCCATCATCATTGGTGGTTCCATCATGATATCATTAATTGGAGTAGAGTCCATCGTCTGTTTATTTTCACTCACATTTTTTTCAGGTTCAGATTTATTCACAAAACTTGTAGATGGATTATCATTAATTGATACCATTCCATCACCATTGTCCGCCAAATTCAGAGTATTAATATCAGTTGACATTTAGTATAGTCTTATGTTTTTGAGTTAGAGATTTCACACAATTATATTTTAGGAATGAATCATTTTGTTCAACAACCAATGATAACATACATTGGTAACAAACGGAAACTCATTAGTGAGATTGAGGAAGTTGTGAAAAGACTTCAACCCCAGACATGTGCCGATGCCTTTTCTGGGTCTGGTGCTGTCTCGAGAATGCTTTTAGGTCATTCCAAAAAATTGTATGTCAATGATCTTGAACTTTATTGTGAAAACCTTTCAAAGTGTTTTCTTGTAACTCCGTCCTGGGCTGATGCTCATGATATTTCCAAACATATTGAAGAGATGAACTTGTGTGAAGATAAAGTTGGCTTTATTACTGAGATGTACGCATCCAGTGAAAGACAGTTTTATACACCTGAAAACGGGAGAAGAATTGATGGTATGTTAGATTACATTGAGAGGTGTGTCCCTGAACAACTTAGACCTTACTGTCTTGGTCCACTTCTCGTGAAGGCAAGCATTCATACAAACACATCTGGTGTTTTCAAGGGATTTCATAAAGGTGGTTGGGGTGGTAAAGCTGGGCATGCACAAGACAGAATCATGAAGCGAATTGAAGTTGATTGCCCCGTGTGGTTAGAACCCGCTAGAGAGGTTGAGGTAAGACGCCTGGATGCATGTGACTTCCTGAGAGAGCTTCCCCAAGTGGACCTCATCTATCTAGATCCACCTTATAATCAACACCCATACGGTTCAAACTATTTCATGCTTAACCTCATATGTACCAATGAGAGACCTCATACAGTTTCAAAAGTATCAGGTATCCCCGGGGACTGGAACAAAAGTGAGTACAATAGTAAAGGTAAAATTAGAGAAGTTATGGAACGTACCTTGAAGTTGGCTACAGAAAAGGCTAAACATACCTTGGTGTCATACAATAATGAGGGTTTCATCAAGCCCGATGAATGGGAAGAAATCTTGAAGTCCTACACATATGAAAAAATTGAAATTAACTATAGTTGCTATAAGGGTAGTCGTAATAGGAAAAATAGACGCTCTAAAGTAACCGAGTTTCTTTTTGTCATCTCGCCTTCGTAATCTTTAGGTTTGTTTTTTTAGTCGCCTTCCTGGCATCTTCTTCCTTCTGGTCTAGATACTTGGGGTTGTACATCTTCTTGTGGAGTTGCCAGAGGTTGGGGCTCCCTACCCTGAACCCCTTCCTGACAGTTGCCTTGTACCAAAAGACACAGTCGGTAATCTTATTAGACTTCACTGTATTGTCTAGTACTAAACATTCATAGTTCTCTGTACATGCATCCATTACTTTTGAAAACATGTCGAACGAAGGAAATATACCAAAAAATGATTTGTATAATTTTTCCCTATTCTGGATGATATTTTCCCTAAGAATAAATACATAGTCGACGTTGGCTCGCAAAGCAGGAGGGAGATCCATTACATACTGCATCGTCAACATAAAGAAGATATTGTAGTGCCTACCATTCATAAAACACTGTCGAATGCATGTATCTTTGAGGAACTTACTATCATACATACAATCATCTAGAAGCATAAAGGCGCCATTGTTGGGACTTTTACCCCTTGTACCCACTAATTTTCTCTGCCTGGATATCACCCTTTCTATAGCATCCCTGTCATACTCACCATAGACAAAGAGGTCTGGGATAAATTCACCATAAAAGTGGTTACCCTCCTCTGTACCTGATAGAACTATTCCAGCTGGTATATGTTTTTTGTAATACATAATATCCTTGACTAGAGTTGACTTTCCTGTGTTACGCTTTCCAATAAACACACACACCCGATCGTCCGACATCGTCTCGGGTTTGAATTTCCTCAATTGAAGATTCATTCTACATTAGTGTCCCGTTTTATTTACCAAAATTTTACTCAGGTCACCTAAGTTGTAAAAATATTTACGTTTTAAGATAGTAAAAGATGATGAAGACTGGTTTTGGTGAATCATCTGGGGCTTACGAAGAGTCTCAGCAACAAGCTCTCGTGGGAATCCTTCTTCCTGTGCTGGAAAGAAGTATGGTGTTGGCGGCTGAATATTCCAAGGCATGTGGACGTAATACAGTACTACCAGAAGATATGGAATATGCAATCAAGTATTGTGCGATGTATACAGTTGGTCAAAACATTGGCTCCCTCTACCCAGAAGTTTATGATGAAGACACGTCAGACGAAGAAGATCTTGAAGAAGTTTCACCAGAAGAATGTCCACAATTTGAGCGCTACACAGGTGATGAGAACACATTCAAACAGATGAATGAAGCCTACGATCGTTGGGAACAGTGGGTGCCTCAAAGTCCGGTAGAAGAGATGTTAAAAAATGCTATTAATAGTAATGAGTACATCGGATCCGGAGGGATGGACGATTTCTGAATATAAGTCATTCAAAGCTACAGGAAACGATGATAGTAGTACCGATGGAGATTCTGAAGATGACGAAGAGGAACAAATCTTCGCAAAGTCAAGTGTAGTCAGGAAACCAAAATATAAAAAGATTGTTCAGAAGGAAGAGCTTCTCCCTGAATAAAATTTTCTATGATAATATTATAAAACTATCATCATGGCCGACATGACTGCCCAAGCTCTCAAGACTGTTAACCTTGTCACCCAAGAATTGGAAACCCAATCCCTCAACGCCATTGTTGCGGGCTTCAGCTTCGCGGCGGCGATGAGCTGGATGGATTTGGTCCGTTGGGTTATCCAACAATTGATCAAGGTTCCAAAGAATGGTGGTACTCAGTACACCCTCACTGCGATCTTGACCACCTTGTTGTCCATTGCGGTCTACATGGTCGTGTCCAGCATCTCCACTCGCGTCTCTAAGCCAGCGCAACCAGTCTTCGCGATTACTCGCTAAGTTTTGGGCGTTTGTGCATCAGGAATAAGAGTATAATTCCAACAAAAATAATAAGACCAATGGAAATATATTCCATTTTCCACTTATAAACATCTTCCAACACATCGGGGATGTTTATTTTTGGTTTGTCCTCGACAATTTTCAGAGGAACCTTTGGTAGACCTTCCAATTTGTCCGTACTTCCATGAATTCTTAACTTTATAGCATGATCCCGCTCCATAAAATCAATTGGTACGAGTTTGTTATTTTCTTTGTAATACCATTGAATCTTGAGACTTGATATTTCCCGTTGCGGTCCATTATTAAATTCGTGTACAAATGAATCGTCACTTCCATAAAATGTGTAATATTTTTGAGCACTGTCATCATTATTCATAAATACACCCGTATAAAATGGTGTATTTGTGTATGAATCCTGATTAAAGTCATCTGGACCAGTTGATATTTTTAACACAAAAGTTTTAGGTCCAAATGCAACCCCTGGATCACCACCTTTTATAACACTACTGGATGAACTAATATTTGATGCATTTAGACCAAATATTTGATTTGGTGTTGTTCTATTCATGACATTTGATGACCAACCATCAATACCATTGTAAAAATCGAGGTTAAATTCATTGGTTGCTGCGACATTTGAAAATTGAAACTTTGAATAACTGTACGCCACTTGATCAACCGTATCACAACCTGCTGTAGCTATCGCATTCTTCACAAAAGTTGCCACAGTAGTTTCACTCGGAGTACCAGCTATAGAATTATCTAAAGGATCCAATTCAACATCATATGTACCAAAATCATCATGAATTGTAAATTTATTATTGAAATGATTGATTATTCTATTTCTTGGTATCCTTGCCGAAATAACTTCAAGTTTTGTAACGTTGTACAGTGGCGTCTTCAGAGTTACACTGTAGTTATTTGAGTATTCATAGATTGTGGTGTCGCGCTCACCTGAATCTATGTCAAGGGTGTGAACCTTCATTAAAATATAGGCACAATATTTTAATGATTGTTTTTGTCTATAAATTGTTGTTATGTACTTAACCAATGTGATGAGCCAATGGGTTGTTCTGGAGTTGTCTCTTTGCAATCTCCAAGTTTCTTGAGTTGGGGTTCTCATTACCCTTGTAGGCATTGAATTGGTGGAAAGGTTTTTGTTGGTAATTCTGTGTCCAACCACCATTCGCTGCATTCACACGACCATCCACACGTGTAGTGTCTGAACGAACTGCCGTGAGCCGACCACCTTGCTTGAGAGCACTCTCTCTCACATTCATGCGGCCTGGGTTACCCATACGGTTCGCCTTACCACGTCTGTCTTCTGGACGGAAACCATACTTCATCAACTCTTCATTGTTCTTGGCAGTCAGTTGAGCAGCCACACTCGATGAGTAAGCACCATTGAAGTTTGTAATACCCGGATTTGCGTGACTGTAATAAGCGAATTGTGTATCATTGCGATCACTCTTAAAGCGAGTTGGGTCCTGTGGCATCGTTTGGGCTGGAACAAAGCGCTTGGCACCATTGAAACCCAGGCCATCGGCGCGAGTACCAGTCTCGGAACGGTTTGTGGTTCGCATTGTCTTTTGGTGGCTCGCCCGTGGGACAGCGCCAGACATACCTTGCGCTCGTCCCGCCATTGTGGGAAGACGAGATGGAAGGTACGTAGTAGTTTCTGGTTTGTTGTGTGTTAATTGACCAACAACAGCGCTGCGACCACCTGTAATGTCCACAGCTGGACCAGAACGACCTGGAAGTGTTGTGAGCTTGTACTCACCAACATTAATTGGATTCACACGGAACAATTGCTGGAAACCACCTTGTGCTGGAACATGCGCACTCAAACCCAAACCTGGACCAACCAACTGTTTCTCGATTGGAGATAAGTTATTCATACGACCCACATCATACATACGATTTCTCATATTGAGGATCTCTTGACCACCACTTCTCTGCTGACGATCAATATCTGAAAAATTGGCAACTTCCCTCTTATGAGACACTTCCACACGTGGTTCAAAGTCCCTTTCTATGTATTCTGGAACATCATCATCATTAATAACCACTTGTTTTGGGAGAGATTCATCTTCAACAATTGGTTCTGGTTGCGGCTTGTTACTCAAAGATCGACCAGCGAAAATCAAACCAGCGATAGCTGCAAGTGAAATGGGATCAGCCATTCTTATTTTTTAGTAACATTTTTATTAGCGTATCTTTGGTGGAAAAGTCCGTTCTGGAGTTCGGCACGTGTACTCGCAGGTTCATATCTCATGCTGCGAAGTGGAACCTTACATTCCATATTTGTCAATGGGAAAAGGTTGCGTTCATAAGTTGGAACGACAACCTTACCAAATCGGGTAGTTGATTGTGGGCGAAGTTGGTCACTCACATCAATGTATTGCGCTGGAGAACCTTTGCCCGCCATGTATGGCGCTGTACCATAGAGCATGGTGTTTGGGCGGCACCCACCACAGTTCAATGAACTGGGCTGAGGGTACACAAAAACTTCTTCAGTCGCGCGCACTGGTGGGAGCGCACCTGCATTTTGAACTATCGCAAGACCAGGTTGGAGTTGGTATGCCATTTATTATTACATGAGAAATATTTATGTTACTGAAATTCCATGACCTCTGTGAGAAACTCGGCTATCACCCGCTGGATCGAGACCCGCAAACGCTTCGAGTTGGACACCTCTGGCATCTGGATTACACATTCGTGGGTTATTGCGGCAAAGATCACCATTTTTGGCTCCGTACAACCACTCCGCGAAGGCAGTTTGGTCTCCTGGAATTTTAGAAACTGGTGCAGTAACAAATTGACGAGCTGCAGCGTTGCGCTGGTATTTTGGAAGAGATGATCGCGATCTTCCGGAATCGTATGGAAGACGGTCGTCGAGGTAATTCTTAACAAATGGTTTCACACTTGGATAGTAGCACGCTTCGAGGCGGTTAGGAGCATCCGTGAAATCTGTAATAAGAACATTGCCCATTGGATTATCTTGGGTTGGCATCTGACAGCCCCGTCCGTCACCATTAACACTCAAACCATAACCCTCCTTAATCATTTTTGAATTGTACATAACATAAAGAACACTAAGAATTGTGAGACCAAGAACAAACACTCTTGGATCACGGCGTGTAAGGTAAATAATGCAAGTGGCGTAAATTATAAATCGAGATGCCGCATTAATTCTCTCTTCTGGGGTTTGATCACGATTTGGCCAGAACTGAGTAACTCGGTCAGCTCTAATGAGTTGCTGAGGATCTTCAAACCAAGCCTTCATTTAGTATAGCATGAGGTTTATTTTTTAGCCATACCCCCAAGCATACTGCCCATCATCTTCATGAGTGCGTCTTGATCAATTTCACCACCTTCGGTCTGCATCTTATCGGCACAATCCTTTGCGATACCCTCAATGAGACTGAGAGTTTCGGCTGGAATGGCAGTGATGGTGGTACCCAACATGTAGAGGGTCTGAAGGTATTGCCACGTCGCAGCCTTTGTATTTGGGCTCATACGATCCCAATAACTCTTGATGTTGAGATCCTTAAGGAGATCAATCTTTTCAATCTCTTCGAGAATAAATTTTTCATCCTTTGCGGAAATCTTGTCCGCATATGGAGTGACACCCTTCATGAAGCCATCGACAATGAGACGTGGGTTCGTCTTCTTGAGCATTTCAAAGGATGTGGTCATCTTCTTAATTCCGGTTTCATCTGGAAAAGTCTTGTGCAATTCCACAAGAAATTGGGAGAGCATGTCATTAAACGCAGTGACAGACGCCATTTTCTTATTCGTAGGGTTAAATCTTTAAGTTTAGAAAGGATCGGTAGATATAGCCTCTTTCTGACCAAGACCATTCGCGACGATAAAGTAGACAAGGATCGCATTGAGGGCCGCTGGCTTGGTGTATTTATTGAGTTCTAATTTGCCCTCGTTATTAAGCTGGGCCTTGATGTGAATGTAACCAGCAGTAATACCTGCGGCGATGAAGGCAGCACTCAGGGGGTCTCGAAGATATTCGGAGAGATCTTCCATTTAATTATACGCAGTTTTTTTTACACGCTGTTCTGGGGCATCTCCAAAGAGGACACCGTCTTCCTCTTCTCCCATTGGCTCCGGTAAAGGTTCCTCTTCTGGGATAGCATGTGTGACTGGCTCAGGGGCTGGATCTTGAACACCTGGGACTGTCTTGAACTCATTTTCAAGGCCAGTTGGCTGGAGAGGCTCTTCTTCGGCACCCATCATTGGTTCCTCTTCTGGAAGTGGCTCCGTGGCTCCAGGTTCCATAGTATCTTCGAAGACATCTGGATCTTCAGTGTCGTGGACTTCACCATCAAGATCAATGTCTCGCATCTCCGCGGATTGAGACATGTAGGTCTGAAGGATCTCCTGAACAGGGATAAGTTCCTTCACAGTAGCTTCAATGCAGACAGAGAAACGACGCGTCAATTGTTCATCACGTACGTATTCACTTTGTTCTTCGTGGAATACATATGGATCCTTGTAGAGATCTTTGGCGACATTGTTGTAGCAGGTTTGAATGAAAACTTCATTACTTGGCAATTTGAGGCTGATCTTCTTGTTTTCCGCCTTGAGACGAACAGCTGAGAGGATCTTAGTTGATGCAACAAAGACAGCAGCGAGTAGATCATTGAACCAAGCGCATCGGTTAGCAATGTTGTCGGTGTGCTGCTTGGACATGGCATTGGACCAGTTTGGTACTTCTTTCAACAACTTTTGAAACATAATGAGCGTCTTTCGCCCCTTGGAGAGCTTGGTCGCTTCATCATACATATCCTGAAAAACTTCAATCATAGGTGGACACATAATCAAGTAAAGCTGTCCCATGTACTCTTTCTTCGCTTCACATAACACGTTAAGGTTGTCCATTTATCATTGAGTGTGTTTTTAATAGTCGCCGTCCTACGCACTTCTCCTGTACTTATCTGCCATCTTTTTGAGGTTCATAAGGTCTGGGAACTCAGTCTCATCTGGTTCACTTATCTTCTGCTTTACTTTTTTAGGTACAATCCATGACACATACATCTCGTAATCACTCACAAGTCGTACATCAAATCCACCCAACTTGAGTTGTCGCATGATGTATCTCGCAGCCGCACCCCTGTCAAATGTGGGGTATCCTATGACAAATGTTGGGACTGTGAGGAACACTTGCTTGTGACCTAATTCCACAGATTGTTTGATTTTCCGAGAAAACTGTTCGTAAATTTTTGTATAAATCTCCTTTTTGATCTGTTTTCTCTTTTCATCAATTTTTGTCACATCATTGATGCTGATCATTATAATTGCTTCAATTTATTTTTAGCCATTTCTAACTCACCTTGGGTTGGCACAGTCGCCTCCTTCACAAGTTCATATTTCACAAAGTCTTGACCACTTCGGTTCTCCACAAATGGATCAACATCAGATACAGTCTGAACATCAAGGGGTTGAGATCGAAGAGATACCAACTTCACCTGACCGTTCACAACTTCGTATGTTGCAACAACGGAAAATCCAAACGCAAAACCATTGTTCTTAACAGTCATAAACATACATTCATAGATAGCTTCGTCATCTCTGACGTACTTCTTTACTGATGTCGTTTCAATAATATAGGTGCACAGACCAGTGCGCTTAGCAATTTCGTCGTTCGCTTGGAGAACAAATTCTTGTATCATGTCATTGTCAATGTTAGCTTCCGCCTGACTGTACCCACTGAGGTCTGGTCTGGCGTCATCGAAGCGGATGGTGCCAGTTGGCTTTTTGTATCCTGAAAATCCAAAGATTTCGGTGAATGGTTCACGTCTCACTGTAAGCAACAGGACGATGGCAATAAGAACGATCGTCAAAGACCACTTCATCATCTTTTACTACTATGCGTTAATTTTTTTTTCAAAAATACCCTATACATATTAGATGTCGCTGCTGATATATAGTCCAAGGTGCAAACATTCCATGGAAGTGATCGAGTATATTAATCAGCACAAACAATTGAAACAGCTCGTACACTATCACAACATTAACACACAAGGTATTCCACCTGCGTATAGAAACAAAATTACCAGGGTTCCAACAATGTTAACGAAGAATGGTAAAGTTCTTGTAGGGAATGAAATCAAGAATTGGCTGGACTCACTTCTTCCCAACAAAGAGCTTAGCAACTGGGGTTTTGGGGGTGGATGCTCCATGACAACATTAGATGGCGACGACAATGATACAGATATGTTCTCCTTGGATAGCTATGGTCAATCACTCCAACCTGCGATGACGAGAGAACTCGAAGAAAAGATTAATCGGGATGTTTCAAAGGGTATTGCATATTCCGAAAAGATTTAAAGATATAACGCAGTTACTTAGTAACATGAGACTTGTGACAATCCAAGCTTCTGCAATCAAATCTACATTTGAAGTGCTCAAGGATATTCTCAATGATGTGAATATCTTTTTTAGACCTCAAGGTGTGTATATTGTCACGTTGGATACAGCAAGAACATCTCTTATTGATATGTTTTTGGCTGCTGACAACTTTGAAGAGTACCACTGTGATCAGGAAGAAATCATTGCCGGAATTAATATTTCAAACACCTTCAAACTTTTAAAGACGATTACAAATAATGACGTTCTCACAATTGAAATTAACTCCAAGGAGTTCATGGATATTGAGATTACAAGTGAATCCAAAAAGACGAGTACAAAGTTTCAATTGAAGCTCTTGGATATCAATGAAAGTCGTATTGAAGTTCCAGACGTCACAATGACAAGTGTCACTATCCTTCCATCTGCCGACTTTCAACGCCTTTGTAGAGACATGTCCAACATCGGCAATGACATTGAAATCACACGGATAGGTAAAGAACTTCGTCTTCGTTGTGAGGGAGACTTTGCAAATCAAGAGACTTCCATTGAATGTCCTGATGAAAGTCCAGAGATGTCAGGTCTTTACTCTCTCAGATACCTGAATATCTTTACAAAGGCGACGAGTATGTGTGCGTCTGTGCAAATTATGCAGGAAGAAGGAAATAGGTTTTTGATCCTAAAGTATAACGTTGCCAACTTGGGTGAACTTAAGTTCTATTTGGCCACTAAGGTATCCGAAGATCAGTTGTAGAATCCTCAAGGGTTAAGAGTGTCTTCTTCATACCCAGTGAGTTACCGAGTACAATTTTTGGATACTTCTTACTGAGGGTCTTTTTTGTGTAGTACAAAAAGTCCTTGAGGGGTACACTTTCTCCGTGGAAGTCATTCCTCGGACCAGCGTACCTTTTCACCTTTTCAGTAATGTCTACTTGTGGTTTATCATCGTGATCCACAATCCAGGCACTACTCAAAGGGATACTGAAACACATACCTTCAGTTTCATTCTCACCCGGTCTAAAGTTAATGTCTTTGGAAATAGCCTTATAGATTTTACCACCGTACCAATACTTGATGCGGAGTGTTAGGTTTTTGACATTTTGAGGGACCACTGTATGTCTGAATGGTTTACCAGTCGCTTTAAGATAGAATTCGTCAAGGACGCCATCCCAATCCTTTTCCTCCTCCACCCAAAATGGGTCTTCTATATGGTACTTCATTCTATAGTCAACCTTGTATTCCAACTCCTCAGATATTATCGTGTAGTCTTGAGGTGTTGTAAACTTTTTGTAAAAGTATAAAACATTACTTAAAAGTTTAACCAACATTCTTAATTATAATGGAGGGAAACTTTTTAAGTAGGTATAAAAATAAGATTGAAAATTGGACCAATCTCATTGATACCGATCCCACCAATAAAAAGAGGTACGAAGCTGAGATGAGTGATTACATGATTAAGTGTATGCCTTACATGAATCAATATGCCGATGAAGCTGAAGAAGTCACAAACACTGACAATATTTTTAAGGTCAAAGAAACTGTAGGACTTCAAAGGAAGGACATCTTTAGAGACTACCTCATAGATGTAGAGAATCAAAATATAACGAGACCACGGGAG
>Ga0213864_10001026_pt1 | contig 12687 bp, 14 predicted proteins | sample PICome_5_FD_160078 | JGI IMG/M metagenome (GOLD analysis project Ga0213864, IMG submission 160078) | Coastal seawater microbial communities near Pivers Island, North Carolina, United States - PICO247 | ecosystem: Environmental > Aquatic > Marine > Coastal | place: USA: North Carolina... | reverse complement strand
CGGTGGGTGCGGGCGCAGAGCGACCACGGCTGCCCAAAGCACGCAGCCGAGTCCCCTCAATGATGCGCCGCAGCAGAGGCTCAGGCAACACGCGCGAACGCTGCAGCAAAGGCCCTCTCAGCATCGCGCAGCCAACACATCACAAAAAAGCGGCCCCGAAGGGCCGCTTGCTGGCGATAGGAGGGCCATCAAGGCATCAGCCGATGCCCTGCACCTTGTCCTTGAAGAGCTTGCCGGCGGTGAAGGCGGGAACGCGCTTGGCCTCGATCTTGATCTTCTCGCCCGTTTTCGGGTTCAGGCCCTGGCGAGCGGAACGGTCGCGGGGCTCGAAGGAGCCGAAGCCCAGGATCGACACCTTCTTGCCGTCAACCACCGAATCAATGATGGTGTCGATGGCAGCGTCAATGACCTGGGCCACATCGGTCTTGGTCAACTCGGTGCGCGCAGCAACGAGGTTCACAAGGTCAGCTTTGTTCATCGGGATGGAAAGCCTCTGGGTCAGTAGCAGCCGGGCGCCTCGGAAACACCGATCGCCACTGGGTTAAGCGCGCCAATGGTATGGGGACTGAGAAGGGGCCGCAACCCTCGAACCCCTTTTGCAGCAAAGGTTTTGCCTCATCAGGGCACAAAGCGGCTCTGAAACGGTGCCTGGCGCGGGCTCTAAACAGGCGGTTGATGGGCCAGCGCCGCCAGATCAAGCGTTTCAAGAACAGCCCGGCCTGAGGGCACCAGATGCTCACCTCGCAAGGCGCCAAGACCAGCGCCACTTGCCAGTGCCTCAGGGGCTTGAGGCGGCAACCAGGCACGCAACTGCTCCAGGCTGCGCAACCATCGATGCCAGTGAAAACTGCGCCGGGTGCGCAACGGGGCCAGCATCCCCGGCGCCATCGGACTGAGCAAACGACCGCAGAACAGCAGCGAACCACCCGCCTGGTGAGTGGATGCCAACAAAACCGCCGCACCCGGTGTCGGGCCCGGGGTCCACAAACCGGAGAGGCCCGGCTCCAGCGCCAAGGTGGCACCAAAGGGATGGAGATCCCGCAGACCGGGCAGCAGGTAGGCCTCCTGCTCCTGCACGTGCACCGGCCAGCCCAGTGCCTCCTGGAACCGCCGCACGCGGCCGTGGCCATCACGGCCGGTCAACACGATGCAACCCGCGCCACGGGCCTTCAAAAAACCAAGGTTGGCCTGCTGAAACGCCGGCACATCGATCAACACCCCACCAGAGCCACGAGCCAGCCACCAGGCGCTGCCGCCCTGGGTGTCGCGGTTGGGAGCAAACAGCCACAAGTCCTCGCGCACCTGACGTGGCGGACGCCCCTGAGGCGGATCATGAGCTTGCAGCGCTGACATCGCGGGCCAGGGGGGAGTCGCAACATCTAGCTTGTGGCAGAGGCCCGCTGGCTCCGTTGCGCACGATCCAACTGGGACAACCCTGGCCGTTGGGGTCAGCGGCCACCGCCAGCGGCGTGAACTTTGCGCTGGTGGCGCCGGCTGCCACCAGGGTGGAACTGCTGCTGTTTGCGCACGGCAATGCAGCAGAACCGGAACAGGTGGTGGAGCTGAACCACCGCCACCGTTCCGGCGACATCTGGCACGTATACGTCAGCGGAGTGGGCATTGGCTGCTGCTACGCCTACCGGGTGTTCGGTCCGCTGCAAGCGGGCCGGCACGGCTTCAACCCGTCCAAACTGCTGCTCGATCCGTGCGCGCGGGCCATCGACGGCTGGCAGGTGTACCGGCGCAGCGAGGCCATCGGTGCCAGCCCGAACACCAGCAGCTGCCTCAAGGGGGTGGTCACCGAGCGTGAGCGCTTCGATTTCCAGGCGGCGCCGCGACCGCGCCATAGCTGGCAGCGATCGGTGATCTACGAACTGCACGTGGGTGGGTTCAGCCGTGGTGCAGGCAGTCCTGTGCAGGCCGAGGCACAGGGCACCTATCTGGGCCTGATTGAAACCATCCCCTACCTCAAGGAGATGGGCGTTACGGCAGTGGAGCTGCTGCCTGTGATGGCCTTCGACCCGGATGACGCCCCGGCCGGTCGCCTCAATTACTGGGGATACAGCCCACTGAGCTGGATGGCACCGCACCCTGGCTACCAACTGGGCGACGATCCACTGGAGATCCGCAACCAGATCCGCGCCCTGGTGAGGGCCTGCCATCAGGCACAGCTGGAAGTACTGGTGGATGTGGTTTACAACCACACTTGCGAGGGCAACCAAGCGGGGCCCACCCTCAGCTGGCGTGGCATCGATGACAACCTCTACTACCACCAAAACCCCAAAGGGCAGTACCTGGACGTCAGCGGCTGCGGCAACACCATTGCGGCCCATCGTCCCCATGCCCGCCGGCTGATTCTCGAATCAATGCGCTGCTGGGCGATGGAGCTCGGCGTGGATGGGTTCCGCTTCGATCTGGGCATCGCCCTGAGCCGCGGTGAAGAGCTCATCCCGCTCGACCATCCACCCCTGTTTGAGGAGATCGAAGCCGATCCGGAACTGGCGGATCTCAAACTGGTGAGCGAGCCGTGGGATTGCGGCGGCCTGTATCGACTGGCCGATTTTCCTGCCAAACGCATTGGGGTGTGGAACGGCCGCTTCCGCGACGATGTGCGGCGCTTCTGGAAGGCCGATGAAAAGAGCTGCTGGACGATGGGGCAACGCATCGCCGGCAGTCCGGATCTATTCGGCGGCCAGCCAGCGCTGCTGGGACGTAGCATCACTTTTCTCACTGCTCATGACGGCTTCACCTTGGCCGATCTGGTGAGCTACAGCCGCAAGCACAACCTTGCCAACGGGGAAGACAACCGCGACGGCGACAACCACAACAACAACTGGAACCACGGCGCCGAAGGGCCCTGCAGTGATCCTGAGGTGACCGCCCTGCGCAATCGTCAATTGCGCAATCTGTTCAGCTCCCTGTTGCTCGCGCCCGGCGTGCCCATGCTGCTAATGGGTGATGAAGTGCGCCGCAGCCAAGGCGGCAACAACAATGCCTGGTGCCAGAACAACCGGCTGGGCTGGATGCACTGGCAACCGGATGCTGAAGACCAGCACCTTCGCCTGTTTTTGCAGCGGCTGATCCGGCTGCGGCATCACCTCAGCGACCTGATCAATCCAGATCAGCCTCACGCTGAACCGAAGGCCACCGAGAACAGCGGTGCCCTGCTGCGGCAATGGCACGGCGTGAAGCTATCGCAGCCCGACTGGGCCAACTGGTCGCACACGCTGGCCTGGAGCCTGAGCGACCGCCAACGGGGCCCCTTGTTGTGGTGCGGCATGAATGCCTACCACCGGGATCTGATGTTTGAGATCCCCAGCCCCCAAGAAGACTGGCTGCGCGTGATCGACACCAACCAGCCCCCCGGCTGCGACTTGGCACAACAACCGGAACGGCTGAGCGGATCAGAAGTGCCGCTGGGAAGCCGCAGCCTGGTGCTGCTGGTCAACGCCGCTGTGATGGCCAACTGCCAGTTGTAAAGCGGGCTGCGGGAATCGAACCCGCATCATCAGCTTGGAAGGCTGAGGTTTTACCACTAAACTAAGCCCGCAGCAGTACACACCAACCAACCGCCTGTGGGCGGAAGCTTGGGGTGACTCCGGCGCCCATTATGACCAGTCATCGCCCCGCGTCAGCGTCTTGAGCACTTCCACATCCCCTCTCGGGGGCAACAGGCGCCGACTGATGGTGTCCTATGGCCTGGGAGATGCCGGTACGGGCCTGGCCGCAACCCAGCTGGGCTTCTATCTGTTTCCATTCTTCACCTGCGCTGCAGGGCTGCCGGCCTACATCGCCGGTTCGCTGCTCACCGTGATCAAGGTGTGGGATGCGATCAACGATCCATTGATCGGTTGGCTGAGCGATCACACCAACAGCCGCTGGGGCCCCCGCCTGCCCTGGATGCTGGGCTCGGCCATGCCGCTGGGAATCAGCCTTGCCGCCATGTGGTGGGTGCCGCCTGGTGATCTCTGGCAGCGCAGCGCCTACTACGCCCTGATGGCCATCCTGCTGATGGCCTCTTACACAGGGGTGAATCTCCCCTATGCGGCGCTCTCCACCGAACTGACCACCGACACCCGAATCCGCACGCGTTTGAACGCGGCACGCTTCACCGGATCGATCATGGCCGGCTTGAGCGGATTGGTGGTGGCATCGCTGGTGCTGCGCAGCGGCAGCGATGGCTACCTGGCGATGGGTCGAATCACCGGCACGATTGCCGTGCTGGCCACCTTGGCCTGCTGCTGGGGCTTGGCGCCATTCGCCAAGCGAGCCCAGCGGCCCAGCGGACAGAGCGAGCCGATTGGCGCCCAGCTGCGCCGCATCCGGGCTAACAGCCGTTTTCTCAAAGTGCTGGGGCTGTACCTGCTGCTCTGGTTCGGCCTGCAACTGATGCAAGTGGTGGCGTTGATCTGGTTGGTGCAGGTGGTGCACGTGGCCCCGAGCCTGTCGACCTGGATCCTGCTGCCGTTTCAGATCAGCGCTCTGGTGGGCCTGCAGCTGTGGAGCCTGATCGCCAACAAGCATGGGCGGATCAGTGCACTGCGCTGGGGGGCCAGCCTTTGGATCATTGCCTGCCTGCTCTCGATGCTGTTTCCCGCCTTGCCCGATGGGGTCACAGGATCGGCCCTGCTGCCACTAATCGGCCTGATCATGCTGGTGGGACTGGGCGCCTCAACCGCTTATCTGATCCCCTGGTCGTTGCTGCCGGATGCGATTGATGCCGATCCCAGCAAACCAGCTGGGCTCTACACCGCCTGGATGGTGTTCGGCCAGAAACTGATCATTGGCCTGAGCATGTCGGTGTTTGGCGGGCTGCTCTCGCTGACGGGCTACATCTCCACGCAAAGCTGCAACGGTGCACTCAGCTTCATCCAGCAACCCGATACAGCGCTGCTGGCGATTCGGCTGTGCATGGGCATCATTCCCGCAGTGCTGGTGGTGCTGGGGTTGGTGGTGATGCGCCGCTGGCCAGAGAAAGGCCTGCACCTCCAGCACAACTCCGCCGCCGGCTGATCGTCTGCCATGCCTCGTTCCCGCCGATTCCCCAGCTGGCTTCAACCGCGCTGGCTGACGCGTCTGGGGCAGAGCTGCCTGATCGGCGGCCAGGCTGTCGCTGCCCTAGCCCGCGGCCAGGTGGGCTTCAACGACCTGATGGCCGAGCTGATGGAGGCTGGCCCCGGCAGCTTTCTGATTGTGATCATCACCGGCCTGGCCGCCGGCACCGTGTTCAACATCCAGGCCGCTTCTGAACTGATCAAGCAAGGAGCCGGCTCGGCGGTGGGAGGCATCCTGGCGTTGGGCCTGGCTCGGGAGATTGCACCGATCCTCACCGCCACCTTGGTGACAGGCAAGGTGGCCACGGCCTATGCCGCCCAGCTGGGCACGATGAAAGTCACCGAGCAGATCGATGCGATCACGATGCTGCGCACCGATCCGGTGCAGTACCTCGTGGTGCCGCGGGTTCTGGCGATGTTGATCATGACGCCGGTGCAGTGCCTGGCCTTCTTCGGCGTGGCGGTGTGGTCGGGCCAGATCAGCAGCACCTTGCTTTACCAAATCCCACCAACGGTGTTCTGGAACTCCGTGCGCAGCTGGATGCAGCCATCGGATCTACCGGCCATGCTGCTGAAGGCCCTGGTGTTCGGCCTGCAGATCGCCGTGATCGCCTGCGGCTGGGGCCTCACCACCCGTGGCGGCCCAAAGGAAGTTGGCACCAGCACCACCGGGGCTGTTGTGATGATTCTGGTCACCGTGTCCTTAATGGATCTGGTGCTCACGCAACTGCTGTTCGGCGAATGACGCTTCCTGACCCAAGCCAAGGCCCTGACCCAAGCCAGGGAACGATCCTGGCGCCGCGCGCTGGCGTGCCACTGGCGGTGGTGGCGCTCGGGATCGGCAGCCTTTGGCTGAATCTTTGGCTGGCCCTGGTGGTGAGCGTGTTCGGCCTGTTTCTTCTGCTGCAAAGCCAGTTGCTGCGGCTGCAATTCAGCGACGACGCCCTGCTGGTGTGGCGCGTTGCAACCGTGCTGAGGCGCTTCCCATACAACGAATGGATGAGCTGGAAACTGTTCTGGGGACCGCTGCCTGTGCTGTTCTATTTCCGTGAACAGCGCAGCATTCATCTTCTGCCTGTGCTGTTTGATGCCTCCACCCTGCAAGAACAGCTCAACCGCCACGTGAGCGCCCAGCCATGAGCGACGACGCCCAATCTCTCGAAAGCACTGCTGTCAGCAGCGACTGGCAGGCACTGGCACTGCAGGAGCTGCAGCAGCAACGCGCCACGCTTGAAAGCGACATTGCGGAACTCAGCAAACGCCGCGATCAGCTCCAGAAGGAAATCCAAAGCAGTTTTGCCGGCCAGTCGGACAGCATTGCCCGCCGGGTGAAGGGCTTTCAGGACTATCTGGTGGGCGCCCTTCAGGACTTGGCCGTGGCCGCCGAGCAGATGGAGCTGGTGGTGCAACCGCTAGTGGTGCAGCCCTCACCGCTGGATCAGGAAGCCAGCAGCCAGCAGGCCATCGCCGCAGCGGAACACAACACGATGCCGTCTGCCACTGGCCTATTTCACAACGATGAAGCGCTCATCCGTGAACAGCTGCAGCAGTTTCAGGGCCAACCCGACTTCTACGCCGATCCATGGAAACTGCGGCGCAGCCTGGAGAAAACAGGAGCGGATCTGCTAGCCGACTGGTTTTTGAACCAGGCGGGGCGGGGCGCGCAACCCAGCAGCGGCAGCCGCAACCGCAACGCCCTGATCGCGTCAGCCGCCATCTCAATCCTTGGAGATCTCTATGGCGAACGCTTTCAAACCCTGGTGCTGGCCGGCAGCCCAGAACGGCTGGGGGAATGGCGCCGCGGCCTGCAGGACTGCCTGGGGCTGAACCGTGAGGATTTCGGCCCGAGCAGCGGCATCGTTCTGTTCGAGCGGCCGGATGCATTGATCGAACGAGCCGACCGCCTCGAGGAACGGGGCGAACTGCCCTTCATCGTGGTGGATGCCGCCGAAACCGCCGTGGAAGTGCCGATTCTGCAATTCCCAATCTGGCTTGCCTTTTCCGGCAGCGCCACTGAACTTGCCATGGAGAACGACCTGCTGTGAACGACGTGCTGCTGATTCCCTTGCTGAGCCTGCTGCTGGCTTATGTGGTGGGCAGCATTCCCAGTGGTTACCTGGCTGCCCGCTGGCTGAAGGGCGTGGACATCCGCACGCTGGGATCGGGCTCCACCGGTGCCACCAATGTGCTGCGCCAGGTGGGCAAAGGCCCGGCACTGGTGGTGTTCCTGGTGGACGTGTTCAAAGGAACCGGTGCCGTGCTGCTGGCGAAGCTGCTGCTGAACACCAACGGCACCAGCGCGATTGGCGAATGGTGGGTGGTGGGTGCTGGCCTGGCGGCACTTTCCGGCCACATCTGGCCCGTTTGGCTGGGATGGCGGGGCGGTAAAGCCGTGGCCACAGGGCTGGGCATGCTGCTGGGCCTGGCCTGGCCTGTGGGTTTGGCCTGTTTTGGCATTTTTCTAACCGTGATCTCGCTGTTCCGGATCGTGTCGCTCTCAAGCGTGATGGCCGCCTTGAGCCTGCCGGTGCTGATGTGGGCCGCCGGCGAAGGCATCGCGTATCGGAGCGTGGCGATCATTGCCATGGTGCTGGTGGTGTGGCGGCACCGCAGCAACATCAAGCGTCTTCTGGCCGGCAGCGAACCCAAACTCGGCCAGAAGAGCTAATCCTCAGCCCAGTTGGCGGCTGCGCTCGGCGGCAGCGAGCACCGCCTCCATCAAGGCCGAACGCAGTCCAGCCCGCTCGAGCGCACGGATGCCGGCAATGGTGGTGCCACCAGGGCTGCTCACCATGTCTTTGAGCTGAGCAGGATGCAGTTGCTGCTCGTGCAGCAGTGCCGCCGTTCCGGCCAGCGTGCGCTGGGCCAGGTGATGGGCCTGCAGGCGCGGCAGGCCCGCCGCCACAGCACCATCAGCCATCGCTTCAGCAACCAATGCCACAAAGGCAGGGCCCGACGAGGTGAGAGCCAGAAACGCATCGAGATGGCTTTCGGGAAGCTGCAGCACCTCACCCACCTGCTCAAACAGCCCGAGCACCCAAAGCCGCTGGTCCTCGGTAACACCATCTCCCCACGCCAAGCCCGTGAGCCCAGCGCGTACCAGACAAGGGGTGTTCGGCACCGCGCGCACCACCCGCCAACCCGGAAACAGCGCCTGCAGACGCGCCACGGTGACGCCAGCCAAGACAGAAATCAACAACGGTGGTGTATCAGCACCACTTGGTGCAGGTGCTGCTGAAGCCACCGCAGCAAGCTGCTGAGGCTTCACCGCCAGAAGCACTGCCGAGCATGCCCAGGCCGCACCGGCATCGGTGGCCACCTGAAGGTGGGGATGGGCTTGCTGCAGGCGCCACGCAGACGCCTCGGTGGCCACAGACGCACGCACACCAGCAGCACTGACGCGGCCACTCTCAAGAAGGGGAAACAACAAGGCCTGGGCCATGCGACCCAGGCCGATCACCCCAAAGCTGGAGGGGGTAAAAGGGCTCAACGAGCAACGTGTGCAGATCAGCCGACGCTAGCGCCGAAGCCTTCACGGCCCCAGGCGGGAGCAGGGGCTGCTTCCAGCTCAGGAGCTGCATCACGGGACACCACGGTGGAGGAGGAGGCCTCATCCGTTGCGGCCGATGTCACGGTGACGCAGCTTGGAGCAAAGAGGAAGATGCTTTCACCAACACGCTCTTGGTGGCCGTCGATAGCAAACGTGCCACCCGCCACAAAATCCACCGCCCGCTGAGCCTGGTCGGGCTCCATCATGGTGAGGTTGAGAATCACTGTCTTGCGCTCGCGCAGAGCCTGAATGGCGCGCGGCATTTCATCAAAGCTGCGCGGCTCCATCAGCGATACCTCAGCCGCCGAGGAGGAGATCCCCGGCATGCCGATCACGTTGGTTCCAACAAAAGGATCAACGCTGTCAAAGTCACTTGTGATCGCCAAAGCACCGGAGGACGAGCTGGTCTCGGTTTCGGGCAGCTCACCCTGGTCGTAATCCAACTCGTCGTCATAACCGTCAAGGTAGTCGTCACCTGAGACAACAGAACGCAGGCGGGAGAGCAACGACACCGTGGAACCTCGATCTTGGCACTAAGCCTAGATAGCGTCCCGTGCCGGCACTGACAAGGTTTTTGGGCCAAAGAGCGATGAGCCGATGCGCACCCAGGTGCTGCCAGCAGCCACCGCTTCGGGCCAATCACCACTCATCCCCATCGAACAGTCCTGCAAACCCAGCTCATGGGCCAGGCAAGCGCAGTCGGCAAAAAGGCTGGTGCGCTGCTCCGATGACAGCCCCAGAGGCGCCATCGTCATCAATCCCATGATCTGGAGTGAGGGCAAGGAACGCAGCTCAGGCCAAGCCTGATGAAGCGCCTCCGGAGAAAAACCACCCTTGCTGGGATCACTGCGCAGCTTCACCTGCAGAAACACCTTGGGGGCGCATCCCTCCTCAGAGGCGATGCGCGACACCCGCTGCGCCAGGGACAACGCATCAATCGAATGCAGCCAAGCGAAGCGGCGCAACACGGCACGCACCTTGTTGGCCTGAAGGCGACCGATGAAATGCCAGTCGAGAGGGGGAAGATCCCTGAGGGCATCCTGCTTCACCTGCGCTTCCTGCAAACGGCTTTCAGCAAAACTGCGCTGCCCCAGAGCGACCAGTGCGCGCACCGCCTCAGGCGGATGACCTTTGCTCACGGCGAGCAGATGAACATCGGCGGGCAGAGCCTCCTGGATGGCAGCAAGGCGGACCTGCAGCAACTCAGAACATCCCTCGGCCATGCAGAGCAACGGGTCAGAGGAACAATTCAGATGAAGGTTTTATCGAAGAGCGCACGCCAGCTGGCGTGCGCATCAGGACCTTCGCGCCGCGCCCGCGCCAGGTTCTGCTCCGCCAGGTGACGGGCATCCATCAGCGGAATCACCTCGAACTGCGCACCACGTTCTTGGAGCGTGACCAGAAAAAACATGCGTTGGGCGTACAGCGTGGCGTAGAGATCACGCCCCTCACCAGCGGCGGCCACCCGGTACAAGAGACCAAACGTGGGGTGGTTGAGATAACGCTCGTTGCTCACGCTGCTTGTACGAAACGCAACCAATCAAAAGCCACCGTACCTCCAGCGCAAACCCAGCAGCACCAGCAACAACAGCGCGGCCAGAGCTTGCAACCAGGGACGCGGCAACGGATCACGCAGCAACTGAGATGGCGCCATCCACCGACCTCCGCGTGCCAACAAGGCTTCCGCTCCTTGATCAGCACGCAACAGCACATTGGCCAGCAACCGTTCCGCCAAGGCCAGCAACAGCCCCAGGGATGCCTGCAGGCCCAACCGACGCACATTGACGGAACGGGTGGCCACCGAACGCAGCAAGTTCTGAAACTCCTCCTGCACCAAGGGAAGAAAGCGCAGAGCCAGCAACAACGTGAAGCCCAAACGTTCCACCGGTACACCCAGGGGCCTGAGCGGCGCCAAACCCCAGCCGATCCCCCACACCAATGCCTCGGGAGGTGTGCTCAGCAGCAACAAATTGGCGCTGTGAATCAAGGTGAACAGCAAGGTGGAGGTGTTCAGGCCTAGTTCCAGCGAGCGGCGGGTGATCACCAGCGGTCCCAGGGGCACAGGCCCCAGCTGAATAGGCCCCCAACGCAGCAACTCCCAGCGCTGCCCTAGCTGCTGCGGCGTCAGCCGCAGCTCCTGAGGAGGACGTTGCACGGGCACAGGTGGCGCTGCGGCCGCGGGCAGGAACATCGCCAGCACACCAACCGACAGCGCAAACACCAACAGCAAGGGCAACGTGCGGCGCCACAACCGCCATGGCAGACCACTGCAGGCCGTGATCAACAACAACACGCCCACCAGAGCCAAACGCCAGTAGGGCCCGGCCAGAATCGGCGTGAGAAGGAAGGCAACTGTCCAGGCGAGCTTGATCCTCGGATCCAGCTCGCGCAACCAACTACCAGGGCCATCGACGTACTGACCGATGGGAATCTGACGCAACCAATCCATCAGCAGCCCGAGCGATGCGGACGTTCAGCGACCACGGGCCTGCTGGCGGGCCAGATCGCGCTCCGCATCACGCTGCTGCTTGCCACGCCAGAACAACTTGAGCGGCGAGCCTTCAAACCCAAGCCCCTCCCGAATCTGCCGCTCCACATACCGGCGGTAGGTGTCGCCGAAGAGCTTGGGATCGTTGACAAACAGCGTGAAACTGGGCGGCCTTGTGGCCACCTGAGTGCCGTAATAAATGCGTCCCTGACGGCCGCCACGGCTGGTAGGTGGGGAACGCCAGCTCACGGCCTCCTGCAGCACTTCATTGACAACAGATGTGCTCACACGACGGCGGTGCTGATCCACCGCCACGGCCGCAATCGCGAACAAACTCTGCACCCGCTGACCGGTGAGTGCAGAGGTGAAGAGCATCGGCGCCCAATCCAGGAAATAAAGCTTGGCGCGCAACTCCTTCTCCATCGCTGGCAGGGTGTGCGAATCCTTTTCGATCGCATCCCATTTGTTCACCACCACCACACAAGCCCGGCCTTCTTCTTCGATCCGCCCGGCGAGCCTTTGATCCTGTTCGGTCACACCATCGAGCACATCAATCACGAGCACACACACATCGGAGCGCTCGATGGCCTTGAAGCTGCGGTTGATGCCAAAAAACTCAGGGCCGTAATTCACCGAGCGCTTGCGGCGGATGCCAGCGGTATCGAGGATTTTCCAGGTGTGTCCTTCGCGATCGATGCTGGTGTCGATCGTGTCGCGGGTGGTGCCACGAATTGGGCTCACGATGGCGCGCTTTTCGCCGCAGATTGCGTTGAGCAAGCTCGACTTACCCACATTGGGGCGCCCCACGATCGCCAACTGAATTGGCTCCTCACCGCTGAGCTCCTCCGCAGGCGGCAGATGCTCCACCACCTTGTCGAGCAGATCACCGGTACCGGCACCATGAATCGCTGAAATGGGCTGAGGCTCTCCCAAGCCAAGGCTCCAGAACTCAGCTGCCATAGCCAGGCCCGCCTCCGGCGACTCGCACTTGTTCACCGCAAGCAGCACAGGCACACTGTGGCCGCGCAACCACTCGGCAATCGCTTCATCAGCAGCCGTGAGCCCCTGCTGACCATCGGCGATCACCAGCGCCACTGTTGCTTCCTCTAGGGCGAGATTGGCCTGCTCACGGATTTCCGGCAGAAACTCGCTGTCGTCGTCGAACACCAAACCACCCGTATCCACCACCTTGAAGTGGCGATCACGCCAGTAACCGTCTTGATAGGTGCGGTCCCGGGTGACTCCGGGCTCGTCATGCACAATCGCCTCACGGCTGCGGCAAAGACGGTTCACAAGGGTGGATTTGCCCACATTGGGGCGGCCAATGATGGCAACGACCGGCAGAGCCAAGCGAGTATCACAACAACTGTCGTGCCTTGACCCTACAGGTCAGCCCACAGGACAAGAGAAGCCGAATTCTTTCAGTGAATCCCATAAAGAGACACGGCGCGTCTCGCTAGGAAATAGGGGCCATGCGTTCCGCCCCTGCGGCGGCAAGGCCCGATGGTGGAACTGATCGCCTCAATCGTGATCGACCTCTCTGACCAGAGGCTTTACGTGTACAACCCTCAGCAGGAGCTCCTGCGCACGGTGCT
>Ga0213864_10001025_pt1 | contig 12689 bp, 26 predicted proteins | sample PICome_5_FD_160078 | JGI IMG/M metagenome (GOLD analysis project Ga0213864, IMG submission 160078) | Coastal seawater microbial communities near Pivers Island, North Carolina, United States - PICO247 | ecosystem: Environmental > Aquatic > Marine > Coastal | place: USA: North Carolina... | reverse complement strand
CTCCAATTTCTCTGCTGGCAAGGTAGACCTCTATGATATTGACGACACCAAAGACGGTTATTATATGCCTGTTGGTTCTCGTCAGGGTGTACGTCGTGAACCTGATGCTGTTAAGTGGATTGATAATGATCACTTTGTTACTGCTAACGAAGGTGACTACAAACTGAAACGTCGTGGTGAACACAAACGTGGTGGTTCTAGAGGATTTACTATCTGGAACAAAGATGGCACCGTAGTATATGACTCTGGTAATACCTTTGAGCGTGCTTTGGGTGATGCTGGATATTGGAATGACAAACGTGCTGAAAAGAAGGGTGTAGAACCCGAATCTGTTGAAGTTATGGATAACCTACTATTTGTAGGTGCTGAACGTGTAGATGCAGTTGGTGTTTATGACATCAGTGATCTATCCAACCCAAAACTTTTACAAATCCTACCTACAGGCAAGGCACCAGAAGGTCTGGTTGCTATTCCCGAACGTCGCCTGTTCGTTACTTCCAACGAAAAAGACGCAAATAATTCCCTCTCCATTTTTAAGTTCTAAAATGAAACTATCTGCTATTGCTATGAGTGCTCTTGCACTCGCTGCTCCTTCTGCTGCTATGGCAGGAGAAAGACTTAATGGTGCTGGTGCATCATTCCCTGCTCCAATCTATCAAAAATGGTTTAAGGACTACGCTACTAAGACTGGTAATGAAGTAAACTATCAAGCAGTTGGTAGTGGTGCTGGTGTCCGTCAATACAAAGCAGGCACTACCGACTTCGGTGCGTCTGATAAGGCAGTTTCCGATAAGAAACTTGCTGGCATCTCCCGTCCTATGGTCCAAATCCCTATGACTGGTGGTGCAATTGCTATTGCATACAACAAGCCTGGTTGTGACCTCAAACTCTCTCAGATCGAACTCACCAAAGTCTTCTATGGACGTATTAGTGACTGGTCGGAGTTGGGTTGTGCTGCAGGTCCTATCACTGTCGCTGTTCGCTCTGATGGTTCGGGCACGACCGCTGGTTTCACCAATTCTCTCTCTGCTTTCTCACCATATTGGGCATACAAAGTAGGACGTGGTAAGTCTGTTGATTGGCCTGCTGCTGCTACAGTTGCTGGTAAAGGTAACTCTGGTGTTGCTGGCATCATTAGATCTAAGGAAGGTGCCATTGGTTACTTGAACTATGGTTATGTTGTTGGTGACAAGTTCCAACAAGCTGCTATCCAAAACAAAGCAGGAAACTATGTGAAAGCAAATGGTGAGACCTCTGCTGCTGGTCTTGCACAAATCAAACTAGATGACAAACTGCGTGGAACCGACGCTAACCCCGCTGGTGCAAACGCATTCCCTATCGTCTCTCTGACCTGGATCCTTGCAGAACCTGGTCATAAGACCGATGCAGTCAAACCTGCTCTTCGTTATATGCTGAGTGAAGAAGCACAAGGTATTTCAGATTCTCTGGGTTATGTACCTCTCCCCGAGTCTCTTCGACAGAAGTCCCTTGCAGCAGTCGAATCTCTGTGATATAATACCTTTAGTTACTTGTGAATAATGAAACAATGTAATCCCAAATGGAAAACTTGGTGTATTGCATGTTGCTCTTCCCAGTTGTGGCTGCTCCCAGCAGCCCTTCTGGGAATTCTTATTGTAATTGAGAGCATACATACAGATGCACACCTTAAGATGGAACAAGATGTGCATGGATATTGCCGAAATAATGCGGAGTATCAAGAAAACAAACAATTTACGGATGATGACTGGTGAAAAAGAAAGCAAAAGAATTACTTCATTGGTTCTTCGATGATACAGATCGGGGTGAAGAAAATATATCTACATGCCAAAATCTATATGAATTGGTAGAGAAACTTCAATTTCGACTGGAGGGATTGGAAAATGAGCATATGCTGATGATGAGTCGGTATGCCAAACTTGAATCTGAAATTGAATTGTTAAAACAAGATGGTAAATATCGCATTAGCAAGGATGGTGATATATACTAGTAAAGGATGATTCTTTATTATGTCCGAATTTCCAAAAGACTGGAGATATGCTGACGACAGGATGCAAATGAGAGCAGCAGTATTTCGTGCTCTCAGTCACCATCTAAATGACCATTGCCGTGCAGTATATGAGTTCTGTCATGACTGGGTAAGTCAAGGCAACAACCACACCAACAACATTGAACACCACTTTCAAAAGTATCTAACGGAGACACATCGTGAAAAAGTTTATCAATTGGAAAAATGCCTTGAGATTGAGCCTGGCTGGTATGCTCCTGACAACAACTCCAGCACTGGCAAATGAAGAAGATAAATTAAAGTATGGATACAACACTATGGATTCCATGGGTTGTATGATCCTACGAGAATGTACTGATGGAGTCGAAGAAGTCACTAGTCTTTTGGATATTTCTAGTAAGTATGATGATCCTACTCGTTTTACTCCCATTGCTAACGAGTTCAACCGAATGCTCACTTCTCTTAGGCAGGTCGGAGTTAAGGTGTTTCTAGCACCACCAAAGTATTTTCCGATTGGGCATCGTGGTGTTTATCATACTGTGAGCAACACCTTCTTTTTGAATAAAAGACATATGGGATATCCTGGCACATTGATGTCAGTGATGCGTCATGAAGGATGGCACGCTGCACAAGATTGTATGGCAGGAACTATTGATAATAGTATGATTGCTATCATTATGCCTGAGGAGGATGTTCCTCAGATTTGGCAGGAGATGGTTAGACGTACATATCCACCAGCAGCACAACCCTGGGAAAAGGAAGCAACCTGGGCAGGTAAGACTGAAGGTATGACTGAGAAGGCACTTGCTTCTTGTGCTGCAGGAACGATGTGGACTGATTATGAACCCACACCATTGACCCGTGAATGGTTGGTAGAGAATAATTATCTCAATCACATTGAACATTCATATGAATACCATATTGAGTTTCATTATCCCAAACGTGGAGTACAAAAACATAGTCATTTTCATTGGCATCCAATGAGTGATCTAATCCATAAGCACAAGCATAAGCACGGTAAGGGTCATTGGCACCACGGAATTGGTGGAAGGCATGAGAAGTATACCTTTGAAAGGCACGGTCATCATTGATTTGTCAGGGATAGCAACCCCTTAAAAAGTTCTGTTTAACCTAACGGAGAAACAGATGGCAAACTCACCAGTCGATAAAAGCAATGCATTTATTGAATCTGGAATGACTTTAATCACTGATCCTGCATCTGATAAGTATCTTAAAAAAATAAATAACAATGCCTCGCATCTTTCTAATGGAATCAAGTCCAAAGAAGAAAGAGGACACCAAACCTAAATTTGACTGGGCAGACGAAGGTCTGTCAGCATTGGTGCGTGTTGTTATTCTATCGTGGTCAGCAGCAATTCTTACACTAAATTATGTAACTATTCCTGGTGTTCCTCAAAAGAATATCGATCCGACTTTCATCGCCAGCGTCTTTACTGGGACTTTAGCGACGTTCGGGGTTGTTCCTGCCAAAAAGGATAAAAAAGAAGACAATGAAAAGAAACTAGATACAAAGGAAAAAGTAGAAAACTAATTGTCTTACAGAGAACCACACCTTCAAAAAAAGTCAGACGAATGTGCTGAACTTTGGAGGGAGTGGTTTTCTTTTTTTGAAGACCCAGAGAAAAAACATTCTTCAGAAACTAAAGAACGTAGGAAAAAATGGTGTAATTGTGTTACAGAATTTGGTGAAATGGTAAGTCAGGAAGTCAAGACAAATCCTCGTTACAAAAATATCAATCTTAGATAGATAGTGTAGTCGAGTAAACTAATATGAAGTTCTTTTTTGCACTCCTCGCAACACTTTTTCTTGCTGCACCTGCTTGGGCTGTAGACGTTCAGATGGGATCCAATGGTAATCTTGTTTTTGATCCTGCGGAAGTTACTATCAGTGCTGGTGAATCGGTGCATTTTGTTAATAATATGCTGCCTCCTCATAACGTTGTCGTTGAGGATCATCCAGAACTAAGTCACGAAGCCCTGGCAATGTTACCAGGTGAAGACTTTGAAGTTGCATTCCCAGAAGCAGGTGACTACACTTACTGGTGCGGTCCTCATAAGGGTGCTGGTATGATCGGAACTGTTCATGTCGAGTGAGCATCATGGGGAACCAAATGGTGAAAGTGAAATACCTATGTGGGTTTACTTAACTGCCGTAGGGTTATTCACTTTTACCATCCTTTGTTTTGGTGTAATGTTAGCAGGGATGGTTTTCGTATGAAAAAATTCAATGAAGTTACACTTAATATCACAGTAGCAATTCTAGACTTCCTGTATCAAGGAAGAGACTATCCACGTTTCTGGGTGCTTGAGGAAATTGCTCGGGCACCCTATTTTGCGTTTTTGAGTGTCTTACATTTCAGAGAAAGCATGGGACTTCGTGGTCCTGAGCATCTATATTTGATGAAAGAACACTTCGATCAATCGATCAATGAAACAGAACATCTGGAATATATGGAAAGCAGGGGCGGTAATACTTATTTTATCGATCGCCTTGTTGCCAAACACCTCGTCCTTATCTATTATTGGATCAATGTGGTTTATTACTGGGTGGCTCCTAAGTCTGCATACCATTTGTCGTATGAAGTAGAAATTCATGCAGCAACTACATATGCTAAGTATCTTGCAATGAATGGTCCAGATGAAAAGATCCTTGAGATCTTGAACGATGAACTAAAACATGCTCATGAATTAGAAAAAGCAATAGAGGTGATAAAATGACAACATTTTTCATAATTCTTTTCATTTCATTGCTTGTCGGTGGAATGCAATTAACATGGCCAGGTAGATACCGAGGTTAACATGAAAAAGAAAACCGAGGAAGAAAGAAAAAAGGAAGTAGAACGGATCGCAAAACACATGCACCCGCATGATGACGAACCTGATCCAACTGCACATATGGGAAACTATAACTTTCCTCAAATGCTTTTTGCTTTCTGCATCGGTTTTACAACCATGTTTGTTTTATTTGTTGATGAATTAAATGATTTTAAGGGATGTCCACTCCCAGAGTATTTTCAAAACGAGGTTAAAGGATGAAAGTAGGTTTAATTGGTCTAGGTCGAATGGGCGAGGGTATGTCTCGTCGTATGCTAAAAGCAGGAATTGAAGTCCATGGATATCGCAACAACTATAAAAAGGCTGAAGAACAATTTGAGAAGGGTTATATCAGTGGATGTACCACTTCTCTGGAAAACCTAGTTCAAGTAGTTCATCAAGGATCAGAGATGACTGGTAAAGTGCCAGGCATTTTTATGATGGTCGTGCCCGCAGAAACCGTAGAGGAAACGTTAAATGAGCTACTACAATTTTGTGTGGAAGGCGATATTATTATTGATCATGGCAATTCCAATTTTAAAGACTCTCGCAAGAGGGCAGAAAGGTTGTCTAAATTGGGCATCCAATATCTTGACTGTGGCACTAGTGGTGGTGTTTACGGTCTGGAGCGTGGATATTGTCTTATGGTTGGTGGTGCAAATACTGCAGTATCCGTCTGCCGTCCTATCTTTGACGCACTCGCACCAGGTATTGATGCTGCCCCAAGAACTGCCGACAGAAACGGATACACTCTCTACCCTGAAGAGTACGGTTGGATGCATTGTGGACCAGCTGGAGCAGGTCACTTTGTAAAAATGGTTCATAATGGAATCGAATATGGAATCATGCAAGCATACGCAGAAGGATTTAATATCCTGCATGAAGCAAATGCTGGGGCAGCATACGTTGCTGCAGGTGATGCTGAAGTTGCTCCAATGGATTGTCCAGCAGATTATTGTTATGACATTGACGTTTCTAAAGTGGCTGAGTTATGGCGTCGTGGTTCTGTGGTTGGTTCTTGGTTACTCGATCTTACCGCTGATGTTCTACGGCACGATAGAGAGCTTAGCAAATTCGATGGTGGAGTATCAGACAGTGGTGAGGGTCGTTGGACGGTTCACGCTGCTGTGGATCTTGGTGTACCCGCTCCTGTTATCAGCAGTGCGTTGTGGGCTCGTTTTGAGTCACGCCGTCTTGGTGCTTTCACGGCCAAGGTTCTGAATGGTATGAGAGCAATGTTTGGAGGTCATGATGTTCGCTGATGTTCTTAAATGGATCGCAATACCCTTTGTACTATCCACGATATATTTCGGGATACGAAAGGGTGAAAATAACTACTACGAAACAGACAAGTACGATGGAAATGGATGTGCCCACTAGTAAACGCATAGTTATCTTCGGTGCTACTGGAGATCTATGCAAGAGAAAACTTATTCCAGCACTCTTTGAACTTTGGAAGAAGGATCTTCTCCCAAAGGATCTTTTGATTGTTGGTGCCTCTCGTAGAGAACACACCAGGGAATCGTGGTTAGAACATCTTGGAGAGTATCCAATCGAGTTTATGCATTGGTTGGACTTTAGATCTTGTGATCTAGACAACCCAGAGAGTTTGACTAAACTTCATGATGAAAGTGAGGATACAACATACTTCTTATCTGTTCCACCAGAGAGGTACGAAAATGCTATCATCAATCTTAAAGAAGGTGGGTTCTTGGATGACCCAGATCATTCCAGAGTGGTTATCGAGAAACCCTTTGGGTACGATCTTAAATCTGCTAATCATCTACAGTCAGTGGTGGGCAGGCATCTACGCGAGAAACAAGTTTATCGCATTGACCATTATCTTGGTAAAGATACTGTCAATAATATTCTTGCTACTCGGTTTGGGAATATACTTCTTGAACCACTTTGGAATCGGGAGTATATAGAAGAAGTTCAAATCTTTGCAACTGAAACTATCGGTTGTGAAGGTCGGTCACAATACTATGAAGGTGCAGGTGTCGTAAGAGATATGCTGCAGAACCATATGCTTCAGGTTCTGGCATTGATTGCGATGGAAGCACCATGTCGTATGAATGCTACTGAGATCCGTAGAGAAAAGACAAAGGTTCTATCTGCTACTCGTCTTGGTGATAAACTTGTTACTGGTCAATATGAGGGATACCGTAATGAACAAGGTGTAGGTCCAGAGTCAATGACTCAAACCTTTGTTGCTGGTGATCTTTACATTGATAACTGGAGATGGAAGGGTGTTCCTTTCCACTTCATGACTGGTAAGAAGATGCCTTATCAATGTGTTGAGGTTATCATTAAGTTGAAAGCACCACCACTCAGCCTATTTGAGGGTGAAACTGATAATCGTATAGTAATGAGACTTCAACCACATGCCCATCTTGATATTCGCATTGATGTTAAGTCTCCTGGACTTGGTGATAATGTTGAGGAAGCTACTCTAACGCATCGTTATCCTGATTGGTTAGGTGTGGATGGTTATGAAAAACTTCTTTATGATGCAATCAATAATGACCAATCACACTTTGTTCACTCAGAAGAAGTGTTGGAATCCTGGCGCATTGTTGACGATTTGCTTTGTACTGGTAATAATTGTCCTATAAGAACTGCTCCGTACATTCATAAAGAAGGTCATTGGGGTCCAGTTCATAAAACAGAACGAATTACTGATTGGGACTATCCAGCATGATGCATCAAGCAGGACATTTTTCGGCATGGGTTCTAAATAATCCATGGACATGTGGATTTCTTGCCTGGTGTTTAGTCTTCGTTCCTATTTTAGGAATGTGGGCAGTCCACAAATATGGTTGGGAGCACTGGGAACCTTTTTCTAAAAACCACAAATGAAAAACTTTTTAAGTAAATGGGGTTCTGATATAGAACCACCACCAGATTATGTAACAAGAGAAGAAGTGCAGGAGATGATCGACGATGCAATACGCAGACACAATCGTAATGCTTCAATTATTTCAATGTGTGTTGGCTGGGTTGTTCTTGCACTTTTTGCTGAGGGTTTGCTTCGACTTATCGGAGTAATCGATCCCATATTTCCATGGTTAAAAATTACTTTGAACTGATGCCAGAAGAAGAAGATTATTATCATTTAGAACTACCAATACAGGCAGTTCGCATCATTCACACAGGTCTCTCTCAGGCATGTGAGAAATGGTCGGGTGGTCCTGCTCAAGAGCAAGAAGATCTTCTGGCAATGAGAGATCATTTTTTTAGAATTATGTTAGAACATAGGTTTAGTAGTATGGAGTAAACCCATGAATCCTATAATCTTAATCGGTTGTTTCACCCCATTGGTTATCATTTTCATAGTGATGAAACTTGCCGTGTGGATAGACGCCGTAAATGCAGAGCAGGATTATGTCAGACAAGAACCATTACGAAAACGAGGACCCTTTGTGGCAAACCCGTATGAGGATGTTGATGCAGAGGAAGAAGACTATGGAGATCGCACAGACTATCGATAAAGCATTGCATGAATACTATGTGGTAGAACGTGGAGAGGAGGTTCCTAACTGGAGATATATAAAAGACGCTGACTGGTGGATTGAATATCTAAAACAGTTAGGAATTGATCCAAGAAATCCATGAACTTTGAATTGACGATGGAAGATTTTACCATCATACAGAATGCATTGCATTACTATAAAAAGGTGGAGAAGTATCCAAACTTTGCTCACTTTGATGAAGAAAGAATTAATAAGTTAAGGGATAAGTTGGCGTATCAAATGATCCCTAGCAAAAATTCTAAACCAAAAGAATGAACTTATTTCTTAGACCATTAGATGATCCTAATGGTGTGACCTGGAGTATTATCTGGAGTCTTGTTATCTTATTGATGGGTGTTGCTTATTACATATATACAATTATGAAATTAGCATACCAGGAGCTAGAAGAAGATGGGCAAGATGACACCACCGAGTCGTAAGAGTTGTTACAATTTTAGAGTTACTAGCATAGATAAAGTGTTGGATGGCGACACTATCGATGTTACCATTGATCTCGGTTTTGATTTATATAAAAAAGAAAGAGTACGAATTGCTGGTGTGGACACGCCAGAGAAAAGAACGCGAGATCTAGAAGAGAAAGCATTAGGTATTGATGCAACCAACTGGATGAAAGAAAAGTTGGAGGGAGCAATCGATGGAGATGACGAACTCACTATTCGCACTGAACTGGTTGGTGGCATGGGTAAGTACGGTCGCCTTCTTGGTTGGTTATATATCGGAGATGCAGAAGTATCACTGAATGAGCAGATGATTACCGAAGGGTATGCTTGGGAATATGATGGTGGCACAAAACAAAAGAACTTTGAAGAACTCAGAGAAATTCGCAGGCAATATGGGACACTTGTTGAATGAGAGTATTAAGTATTGATTTAGATTACTGCATGGATACATGCATGGATTTGATTGATAATCACCAATTACATCCTTGGATGGATGATAATCCAGCAACAAGATGGAAGGTATTAGAAGAATTTACAGTCATTCCTGATAAATCTATTTTTATTGATGATGATAAAGTTAATTATTGCTTCGATGTTTATACCAAAGCATTGAAGCAATGTAAAAATGTTATGTTTGCTTATGATCATGATGCTATATTGTATCGTTTAGAGATGGAAGATGCTCATGATTTAGAAATTGTTAATATTGACTACCATAATGATATATTGAATAGAACTCCATATTGTGATTTTATGGAATCATTCAATAATGATGAAAAAGAGGTACTGGAATATGAGTATTCACTTTTTGAATTTAATAAAGTTATGGAAGGTAATTGGATAGGATGGTTATCTTATAAAGAAAAACTTGAACATTATACTTGGATCCATGGTTTGAGAAGTCTTGGGACTGGTAACTCGTGTGAATTATATAAAGAATTTTTGGGAGATAAATTTGATTATTATTTGAAGGAAGATTATACATTTGATGATTATAAGTTTGATTTTATATTTGTATGCTTATCACCAGGATATGTCCCTCAAAAATTTTGGAATATATTTACCAAATACTTGAGTGAGTATGAGAAAGTAACAGGAAAACCATACAAACTTATCAATCGTAAGTATGAAATTGATGTCAGATACAAAGAATTGCATAAATATACATTGCCACGCAACAAGTAAATGCAAAAAGTAGTTAACGTAATTGCTCTCCTTTCTGGATTGACATCACTTGCGGTCATTGGTAGTGGTGTTTATGTTTACATGAATCAAGAAGCATGGAAAGCAGAAGCAAAAGAGAGACTTGCTGAAGTAATTGCTGAAGGTATTACTGGTGCTCTTCCTGGTCTTCTTGATGGTGCTATGCCAGAGATCCCAGAAGTACCATCAGCAACTGGTCCTGCAATTCCGTTCTGATCATGTTTAGTTCTAACAAACCGACAGAGAAAGTCACCGAGCAAGTTACCGAGCATGTACCGAGCAAGTCTCCTTTGAAGACAATTGCTATTGTTGCTGGATCAATATTTGCTCTTTCCCATATTGGACTTCTTGGTTATGTTTTAAGACCACAAGAACCAAAAGTGCAGCAACCACCTACATTTAATCTTCCACGTGGTCCTTATTCATCTTACAAAATTAAAGCAGGTAAGGATGGATATGAGATTGAATACAGAGCAAACGATCCTAAAGTTTTAGAATCCACTAAGTCCTTAACACTTGATAAAGAGAAGAAAGGTTTCTTTGGTGGAGGAACTGAGAAGAGAACAGAGTATCGTCGTGATCAATTTACTATGGACGGTACTAGAAACTTAGGAGGTGTGAATACATCAGAGGGAAAGTCGAATGCAAAAACCGCAGAGTGTATATCGGCGGACGCTGGAGCACGGTCACAAGGTGCGATGGCAGGTAGTGCTCTTGCTGCTGGTGTTGCAGTACCTGCAGCTGCCAGTATTCCATACGTTGGATGGTTAGCAGGTGGTTGGGCATTGCTCTTAGGTCAGAATATTGGTTCTGAAGTTGGTTCTCAAGTCGGATCAGTTTTTAACGATTGTTAATTAAAATTTGATGAGAATTGTTAAATAGTACAAACTTTGAGGTACACTATGACACAAACGACATATAAAAATAGAGCAAAGAAGGAAGCATCACAAACCTTCTTTCTCTATGTGTTCTTTCATTCTATCTGGAATGGAATTTTTAAATTCTTTGAAGACTAATGCCTGAGATCCCCGAAATAAAATCTACGGGAATTTCTATTAATGATATTGAAATTAGAGAAATTCCCATGTGGAGATCTTCTCCTAGTGGTGGATTGCCTGCAGCACCACCAGTAACAGTTAATATTGGTGTGCCTATTGTTGATATGCCTGGTTGTGTAGAGGCACATGAACAAAATACCAACAGAGAACGGAGTGGGATTATCTCTGAAGATGATCCTAAAGGTGTAAAAACTTATTGTGATGCTGGTGTTCCATCATTTAATCCGATTGATTATAACAAAGAGGAGTTGCAGTTTACTGGTCCACCAAAGGCACCAGTTACAAAAACTGAATCACCAACACCACCAACTCCAGAAGTTAACTCAGAAGATGCAAAACCACCTGCACCTCCTACTACAAATATAGAATGTCCTACCAAGGTCCAACAAGCACAAGAACCTGTAGGTACTTTAGTTGAAGGATTTAGAAAGAAAGTTATTGGTTATGAATTGATTGATAACACCTGTGTACAGATAACAGAAAAAGTCCCACTACCAAAGCAAATTGTTGCTGGACTTCCTTCTGGTGGACAGGTAGTACAAGTGGGTGGTGTTGCTGTTATTGCTACAACATCAGCACTAATGGCAAAACCACTGGCAGACTTACTACTGAGAGCAGTCAAACCAGTGGTTAAGAAAGTTATTAAAAAGATTGCAGCAATTAGAGGAAAGAAACCTCCTATCTTGTCGTCAGGGGAGCGCCGAGCAGAGCAGCGTCAGATGAATACTGCTGTGAAGGAACTTCGTTCTGTTTTCCCGAGGAGGAAGAAGAAGGGATAGAGTGGACGTGTGGAACCATAAAGTTCACACCTCTTACTTCTACATCCGCACATATTTTGGCATATTGAGTTCCAGGTTTGAAACGAATTCCTTTCTGTAGTAAGTCACCACAATTCTTAAGTCTTGCAATCTCAAAATCCAATCTCTTGTTAGCAACTAACTGAGCATTCAATTCAATCTGTGTGGTTGCTGCCTTCTTACATAGATCTTGCAACTTCTTATCAGTAGGTGTACTCCAAGTCATAGAGAAACCTAGACCTAGACTGTAATTATCTTTTTGTCCAGTTCTAGTTTTCTTATGGAAGAGGATGTCTCCTGGATTGTCAATAATTCCATCCCCAATTTCATTCCCGTCTGCATCAAAAGCACCATAGTTATCACTAATATCATAAACAGGATCCATATAATATGGTTCCCAAGGTTTTTGTGCTGATGCAGTGCCAGTTACATAAGGTGTAAAGTTGCGAGTGGGACCTTGACACTGGATACCACCACCGTATGTGTTTGTAATGTAAGGTCCCTGAAGGACTTGTATAGCTTGGTTTGTAACGGAGCCTGAACTATTAGCAACAGGAGAAGCAGTAGCAGAGACACCACCAACGGTTTCAGCATAAGAAGGACTCCCAATTAATAGTGCAATTACTGCTGGAATATACTTGTAGTGTCTGTTACGCTTGTAACCTCTGTTTCCCTTTGAATAATTGTGTGATTGCTTAAACCAGGACCCGAGTACGTTTCTGTAAACTGAAATGCTGCTCCTGGTGTTGTCTGCTTGTACGTTGGTGTTGCTGTTACTCCTGTCCATGATGATGTCACTCCATCAATAGTTACATTTA
>Ga0213864_10001024_pt1 | contig 12689 bp, 26 predicted proteins | sample PICome_5_FD_160078 | JGI IMG/M metagenome (GOLD analysis project Ga0213864, IMG submission 160078) | Coastal seawater microbial communities near Pivers Island, North Carolina, United States - PICO247 | ecosystem: Environmental > Aquatic > Marine > Coastal | place: USA: North Carolina... | reverse complement strand
CTTTAGGCTTCGCATCAACAGAAGGTATAGCTTTACCCATCATTTGAAAAATAGCTTTGTCTTTTGCTTTTACTTCTACTTCCCATTTGATTTGTTTGGTATGCTCTACCGGCAACTCTTCTGCATAATCAGCATGGCTACGTTTTTTATCTTCGCATCCCCAGCTCCAATGGAAAACTGGAGTAAATGGTTCAGGCCATGTCTGTGCAAATGCATCTATGTTTTGTTGAATAGTGATTTGATTGCCTTCGAAAATAGATGGGTTGCAATGATCATGTAAATTGTCATAAGTGAGAGGGAAAAAATGGCTATGCTTAGTGCCGCAATAATTATGGAAGTACATGAAAAGATTAACGCAGTTCCAAGATCCTTTGTCTTCGTTTTCAATGACCAGCCTGTTTCTGACGCCGGTATTACATTTTGAGAATGCTGCATAAAATCTATCTACTAGTTTACGGTAATCTTCTTCGGTATCATTTTTAACGCTAAGGCTAGGATGGATATTGATAGGCACAGAGTAGTCTTGTGGCAAACCCATCATGTCTAGAATACCAGCATGAAAATTTAACTCATCAATAGTCTTCTGGACAACAGCAGGTTTCTCTGATGCTAACACATTGAATTGGTCAGGATGTAGAGATAAGCTAACGCCTAACTCTTGAGCAGTAGAACCAATAGCTTCACATGCTTCACGTATCTCAACATAGTTAGATAATTTTTTAAGTTGTAGTTTTAGGTTAGGCTCTGTCATCAGAGGGAACAAAGCGCTAGATAACCTGTAGTGGTGGATATCATTCTCTGCGCAATGCTCGATCACGCGCTTAGTGATTTGCAGATTGTGAAGTATTCGTTCTTCTAATACTTGTATACCAGATCCTGATTTTTCTTCTTCTAATTGTAAAAATCTTTTTCTAGTAATACTCTTGAACGCAAGTTGCTTGTCCTGATCTTTTAGGATTTCTGATATGCAAACTAATCCGTAATTCATATGCCTATTCCTTTGGTACGTTAATCTTGATTCTGGTAGTAGTACCAGAGATAAAACCTTCAGCAATACAATACTTGATTATTTTAAGTCTGCAGTAAGCACGGGATCTTTCATGAAAAGTAATTTCATTAGAAGAGACGGTCACTGTTTGGCCAGTTATTTTGATTGTATGTTGGTCCTTCATTGGTTACTGGGATCGATGAGATAACATGTCCGAGATTGCGGTAATCAATACGATCTACAATTAAACACGGCTGAACACGCCTGTCAACAGAAATTCTCAATCCCTGCACTTTTTCTTCAATAAGTACCAATTCCTTAATGAAATCGTGGAGCCCCCAATTTTTAATCCAATCAAAATACAAATCTTTCATGTCGCCAGTCGTTTCTAGTATAAAATCACAATCAGATTTTACAGAAAGATAGATGCAAAGCGATCTAATTGCCAAGTTTTCAGATGGAGGCTCCACAATACCTTCCACGAAAATCAACGGCTGCATGAAATATTTTACACTATTTAAACATTATTTTCGTTATTTTGTTTTACTTCGCACTCCGCAAGAACAACATATTCGTCAGCTTTGCCATACACAAAAGTACCATCTAAAAAAGCATGTTTTTCAGCATTATATTGCCTAACAAAATAATCATCTGTGCCAAAAAGTGCATTTTTTATTAAATAATATTTGTTGTTTTCAAGTTTCATAACAAAAAATGCCCTATACAATAGGGCATTGAACATATTATATACACTTTTTTTACCAATCTAGCGCTTTGCAGACATCTGGGAAGTGCTGCTTAAGAACTTTCTTGATAGCTAATGCAATATCTCTATGTTCTTTTTGTGTTTCTTGAGTAGCTCTAACTAAAACATAATGAATCCAACTTCTAATAGATCCTTTCATATAAAGAGTTGTTTTAGTTGTTAGAGGCAAAATCATGCGAGCAGATTCTTTTGCAACTCCTTGCTTAGTAAGAAGGCCGTAAATTTCTAATGCTGTTTCATTTAAATCTTGAATAGCTTGCTGTGCATCTTCGGCTAAATCTGCAGGTTCATCACCTACTTGTCGGTTTGTTGCGCCTTGCATTCTCCACTCAATAGGTTCTAATTCTGTAGCTTCAGCATATCGTTGGCTAAACTCTTGAAAACTAAAGCTTCTATGTCTCAATATTTGAGCTGCAATAGCTCTAGAAGTTTTAATTTCAACACACATATCTACCATTTCAAACGGTGACCAATGTTTGTGTTTAATTAAATATTTTATCAGCTTTGGTGCTGTCTCGCTATTCAACTGATTGCTAGGATTACTAACTCTCGCACAGTAAACAATTAAGTCTTCTGGAGTTTTAATTCCTTGGCGTTTAAGTGATGGTATGGGTTGAGTGGTAGATATTAATTTAACTTCCATTATTCAATATTTCTAAAGCTTTGTTGTATAAAATCTCTCCTTCTCTAGCAGAATAAACTTCTTGTCTTTCCAATCTTTCTGGATCATGCAATAAATGAGGCCCCTTACAATATTCTGTAAGGCCAAATTTCTTATAAAAACTTTTAGCAATATAAACATAATCTAAAATAGCTAACTCGTCAACTACTATTTTAACAAACTCTGCTTGCTGTGTTGTCATTTGTTATTATAAAAACCCACATCTTTTTTTCTATTTATGTGTAAATATATATTAGATATGGTACCTCCAGAATTAATTTCTATGGCTTTTGGGAGCCTTTCAGGCTTCGTATTCAAGTTTATGGCGCAAAGAGCTAAAGAAAAGGCTGAGATGCTTAAAATGGCGCTTAAAACACAACAGGCTAACGAAGATGCTCATAATGCTGCTGTTCAACGTGTATCTGTAGATGGCGGTAAATGGGTTAGGCGGCTGATAGTTGTATCAACTCTATTTGGGGTAATTATCGCCCCATTCTTTCTCGCATTATTAAATGAACCATTGTACGTACAAATAACAGAAACTAAAAAATCATTTTTATTTGGATTATTTGGAGGAGGAACTGACAATTATTTTGTAAGAGTCGATGGATATTTAATGATACCAGAAGTAAGACAAACTCTAACAGCTATAGTAGGTTTTTATTTTGGCAGTTCGGTAGTAAAATCATCATGAAATATATATTACTAACAGCAACAATTATTTTATTTTGCGCTTGTTCAACAGTAAAAGGCTTCAAAAAGAATGACGAAAGAATAAAGATACCAACCAGAGCACAAGCTGATAACAGATTCATAAGATCCGCTGACGAAAAACCTAATCCAGAAAAACAAGTTTTATCACCCAAAGCTTTTACCCAGTGGACTATATTTACCAGTGCAGGAAGTTTTTTACTGTTTCAATTTCTTAAGTGGAAGAACATTGTTTAAACACAACGTTTTTTTCATCTGATAAATCAAACAGGTAATTCACTGGCTCACCATCTCTTTGTGTTACCTTGTGTCTGCAAGTCACTTGACCCAGATTATCTGAAACTTTAATTCTTGTCATAATATTATACTTAGTATTAACAAAAATATAAAATCCTGAAATATTATTTTTTTTGCATACTGCTCTTATCTTCTCAACAAAAGGCGTTCTTACCCTAGCTTTATCAGTGCCCTCCTTGACAACAGTGGTAGTTTCAAATATCTGTAAGGCGCAAAGCTGTTTATTGCTATAAAGATAATGAAAAGAGCTGGACGGCTTAGTTAAGAAAACCGTGTCAGGATATTGCCTTTGAATTATCTGAGCTCCAACGTGCATTAGAAGCCAAATATATCAGATTGTTTAGGTAAGTCAAGGCCAAAAGCAAAATTTCCTTGGTGCTTCAGCTTGATAGAAGGTATAATATGAATTTTGCCACCTAAAGAAGTCCACAGATTACAAAAGCCATAATCCTCACTCTCATACTTTTTTGTATTAGGATTAATGGAGCAAGGAAAGAAATCGAAATACCTATCAGACATAGACATATAACCATCTATATCATTTTTATATTCTAAGTCAGGACGTTCTTGCGCAATCTTTTGAAATACGGATTTTTTAATTAACATGAACCCTGTAGCAGCATAATCTACTTCTACTAAATTAGATTTTTGTTTTATTTTTTTAAAATGTTGCTCTCGCAGCTCAGAAGAAGGATCTGTTACAATCTCATTCCAATGTTTTGTTTTTAATTTGCTAGGTTTATTTGTTGCAATGTAATTTATCTTATTGTATGAAAAATACTTTTTAGGATAAACACCGCAAGCGACATCAACATCGGCATCGATTAATTTAAAAACATCTTCTGGTTCAAAAATTACATCAGCATCTATGAATAATAGATGAGTATAATCGTTAGTTAAAACATGAGACCCACTAACATTTCTTGCTCTACCGATTAGGCTCTCAAAAAATATGCCATTATGTGAGAAGGAAATGTCAGGACGTTTTAGTAACGTATTGACGAATAAAGCGGAACATGCAACAGCAAAATCTGCTCTGCATGAACCGCCGTAAGCGATCATTGGAAAGTAAATCCTACTGTTTGCTGGCGACTGCCTTCGCATCAGAATATTGGGCAACCATTTTTTCTTCTGTTTGCTCTGCTTTTCTGTAGAAAACATTTCCTTTTGCAAACTTAGCGCAATCAGTAGCGTAAGATAATGCGTTTTTTGAGCCTAAAGCTTCACTATAAGCGGATACATAAGATCCGTCGATTTTACGAACAATATAAGAACCAAACTTATTCATTTATTTTTTATATTTATTATTTAAGAAACGTGAATTAAAACATCATGGATTAAATGACGAGTTTTATGATCAATCATTCTGCCGTTTTCATCCGTTGGTAAAGTATCTACAATTTCATTAAAATTAAGCTGCAAAACTGCACTCATACTTTTAATCTTACGAAAAATCCCAATCTCCTTATACTTAAGGATACTCCATAAAGCATCAACTTGTTCTGGCGAGGCTTCTTGAATAGCAGTCAAAAGTGTATTTGACTCATAATTCTTAGTGTTAATCAAAGCATTCATTTTTATATATTAAGAACTTAATAATGTTCTTCAACTACTTTTTTGATTTGTCTGCGATATTTTTTTTCATCAAATACCACATAAATAAAATTGTCAGTGCTTTTCATTTTTGAGTTTTCAGCAATTATAAGTAGCAACTTCCAAACTATATGATCTTTATCTTGGTTAATGAAATCAGGACTTAAATAATAAGAGTGAACAGAGGGAAAAAATCGCTTTACTATATTAACAGCTGTTTCAAAACTAAAAGCAGACATCAGCTGTGTGGCGACTTCATCGCCGGGATCAATATCTGCAGCAGCTTTAAAGATATGAACATGGTTTAGCGCCATTGCTTAAGACTATTCTCAATAGAATCATAAACATCGGACATCTTAAATCCTGCGTCTAGTATTTTTTGATTATAGACTTTGCTAGATTCATGTGCATACTGTTTCTTATCTTTAGAAAAGAAATACTCAGTTATACAATCATAAAAAGAAAACTTTTTATCTAAATATTTCTCGATGATGTCACAAGTTTTTGAAGTAGATGCAAACCCGTTATTAGTGATATTGTATTTACCAAATTCACAATTGTTTTCTAGAAGATAAACACATGCATCTACAAACTCTTGCCTGTTGGTTAAAGAATTATCTAACTCTAAAAGCTTATTGAACTTTGTTAGCTTTGTTAAATAATTTTTAGGATGATCAATATGGTCAAAGATCACTCCAGCTCTACAGATATAGTGGTTAGGATATCGCTCAATAATCTGTTCTGCTAAAGCTTTGGTGCCAGCGTGAAAGTCTATACAATTAACATTTGAAAAAGTATGATTAGGCTTATTATTTTCGGCATATATTTTGTTAATATAATTTTTATAAATACTGCAAGATGAAACATGAAGTATTTTTAGTTCTTTAACTATATTAACAAACTCTGTGAGAATAATCGGGGCATTTAAATTACCATAAATAGAAAGTTCTTTATTGTCTTCTGTGTAACCAGTACAGTTAATGATAGTATCAAAATGATTAAAAGACCAAGAGTTCAACAAATTTTGAACGCTTAGGTTTTTGTATTCCATCTCTATAAAGCTACCTTCAGGAAGTTTTTCCTTGAAGACGCTACCAATGTAGCCACTAGCACCCAGAAGTAATATTTTATTTTCCATTTTTAAATTCTATCAGACATCTTCCATAAACAGTTTGTTTATCCGCTATGATACCTTCGATAACTAAAACGCTATCTAAAAATTTAATGTGTTTAGCATCTAAGTAAAAAACTTTGTTGTCGGCCTCCATGTGAAACGGAGAACCGTTAAGCAAATTACATATAAAAAGATGAGGTAAAATATGCTGTTGGAAATTTTTTCTTATTAGCTGAGCTTCGAATTTCATTTTCCAGATAAAAAAATGTTCTTTATGTCTGTGAGGTCTGCTAAAATTTCTTTGTAAGCTTCCAATGAAGCTGCATCAGCTTCGTCCATAATAGGATCTATTTCTCTAATATAACTCTGATATTTTTCTATAGCACAATTAATACTTTTAAAAGTTTGTTTTGGTTTGCTCCTTTCAAACTCAGAGATATTCATAATTTTTTAATAAAAGTTTCTTCTAGGTTTTCGTAGCCCATCTTTTTATACAAAGATGGTAATTTATAATATGACTTAGGGCCTTTAATTCTACCCATAGTTATAAAATAATAATTATTTTCTTTGGCCCACTTCTCAGCTTGCTTGATTAACTTTACACTAGACAAACCAAATCTAGAATCTTTTTCATTGAACCAAGCCGTTTCATTCAACTGTTTTTCTTGAGTCCAAATATTTAAACCATTTATAAAAATAACGCCACATCTAATAACATCATTATCGCTGACACCCCATCCAATCATGCTTTCAGAACTTAAATTGTTAAATAAAGTACGATAAATATGATCTTCGGGGTAATCAGCTAATGAACTCATAACACTCTCTTCCCAAAAAAAATGCGCCAGCCTCATAAGGCTGGACACATCTTTAGAGGACAGTCTGCGTATAACCATCAAGCAAGAAAGCTACTCATGATATCATCATCCTCTGTGGAGCTATCATTTGAAGAAGAAGATTGAGCGGCTTTTTGAGGCTGCTGATTATTCTGCTGAGAGGGATTACCATCAGAAATGTACATGTTAAAAACAGGACGAGTATTAGCCTCGTTTTGCTCGTTATTCTTGAACATAATTACGTTGATAGGTGAGTCACCACTCAACTGAGCCGCATCAAGATTTGATAACTTAATCCTGCCAGTGAAGAAGTCTTTTTTGGGCCAAAAACTTCCAAGTTCTCTAGTTTTCCAATCGGTCTTACTATTTTGCATTTCGCAACCTTTCTTTATTTTAGGGTTCTTTTTTTACTCTTAGAGAAAACAATTTTTTCTCTAATCAGGGTTTTAACTACTTCCTCCAGCTCTGTCAAGAACTCAGGAGAAATCCGCGTATATTGAGGTCTTAATTTGGAACATAAATCTAGAGCATACTCTCTAGCTTTGCTCTTATTGACTACGCCCGAATTGTAGCCCTCCGATCTATCATTCGACATGCTTATTATATGCAGTAACAACAAACAGTCAAGTGATTAATTGAGTTTTGTTGATCGAGACCAAAAAATTAACCCTTGATACTCGTCATCGTACTCGATCATTTCTACTGTATCACACCAAAAGTCATTGTCAAGTGTTTTGCCAAAATATTTTTGATAAATATCTAAAGGAACTTCAAATAGAATCTTGTCGCCTTCTTGCTTTACCTTTGCGGGAATCGGTTCGTCTATCATTTTTAGTTTTATCTTTTTTATCAGACCAGTTTATATCGTCAAAATTGTCAGAATATTCTTCATAATCAGAAAATGGTCTGGGTTTTGATCCCTTGCCATTCATATCAATAACCAAACCTTTCGTAAAACCAAGGATAGTTATTCTTGATCCAGTCAGATAATTCGTGTCCTAGTATTTCGTTGTAATCATCTGCAACGGGAGCTACAACACTTTTAATATTGTGGTCGCCATAAATACCATAAACAGAATCATCTTCTTTTGTAATCTGCTGTACATCATTAGGATCATGCTGGAATTGAGGTAGCCCAACAAAATCATAAAATTTATTTAATTCATTTTGAGGGTTAACCGTCAAGTCTTCAAATTTGAGAAACAACATATTTTTATCATTGCCTTGAATTAAAATTTCTCGTAACCTTTCAATTGCTAATCCTACAGGTTGACTTTGCGCCCACTCGATAACTCTCTGGTCTGTAGTTATTCCCTGCATAGAAGCATCATTAACAGTGCCATCATTTTGCTCTGGATTTTTGCGATGATTTTTTTCCATCGAGCTAAAAATACTTCTTAAGTCCCTAATCATGCATACTATTTTAGGGTTAGGATAAAAGAAATCTAAGAAGTCTTGATAGTAACCCCAACCTCTAGATTTATCTAATACATAAGGCTTGTCTGTTATAGCATCGTAATACCCCAAAAAACCTTCACGGCAAAAACCTCTAAAACCTTCTTGCATCAAAACAGCATCTTGAGCTTTGAATTCTGGAGACTCAGTGTAATTATGTCTAGCAGCAAAAACCAATTCTAAAACACCACTAGTTGGAGTAACATAAAAATCAGGATTTTGTCCGATTAGATTTTGAAATAAAGTTGAACCAGCTCTAGGTAAAGAGCTTTGAAAAAAGATAGTAGGATTTTGTTGCATAACTTACTTTAGGTAACTGTTTATAACTTCCATTCCATGTTTGAATTTATAGTTACTATAACAGTAATCAAAAAATATTTCTTTATCTTCTTTAGAAATTTTTAATTGCTTGCACATTTCCTCAAAAAGCTGTTCTTGTCCTGCTTGGTATTGCTGTATATTTCGCTTTACTTCTTCTAAGTATTTTGGCTTATCTTTTATTTCTCTACGTTTTTCCATTTTTCAATAAATTTTTCAGCTAGTTTAACAGACTTTTCTTTTGTTGTTTCTATGTCAGATGTGGCTAAATTAGAACCAAGCATAATCAGCATAGTGCCTAACTCTCTAATATCTAACTGTAGAACAAACCTTTCATCGGTTTGAATAACCTCTGTCCAAGGCTCTTCTTGACCTTCTTTTCGCCAGTCTTCGCTCTCTTTTGCTGCGTTAGATTTATAAGATTGGTTCATTATGATTGTGCCAGCCTCCTTTTTCTGGAGCTCTACTATGTTTTTTAAGATACCATTGTTTAAAATCACCCGCTATGCAACTAAAAGCGTCTGTACCTTTAGTGTCATCAGTATATGATACAGTATAAGAAACAACTTCATCTCTAGCACAATACATTCTGCCATCAGACGTATTGCCCCAGTGTTGAGTTAAACCATTTATAATTCTATTAATACCTCCATGAAAATATGGTCCCTGCATCCAACCATAAAGATTTAAATTTTGAACAATAATATTAGCACCGGACATAAACATAGCAGCTTGAGGTCTTTTATTATTGTGTGGACCTTCCATTTGTAAGTCAACAAATCTAGGATCAGTTATCCAAACATTAGAATCTCCTTTTTTGCTTTGAGTAACACCTTCCCATGGGTAATTATTTTCAGCTAATTGGGGGCCATGCCTTATACCAACTTGAGCACCACCATGAGAAAGTATTTTACAATTACGAATAGATAATCTATCTTGATCTTCAGATAAATAAATAGGAATTCCTTTCATCATGGGGCAAATAATTACTTCTTCAATTGTTTGCTCAAACGGTTTCATAATCATTGTTCCACCGTCAGACATTTTGGTATGGGTTTTACCCTCTACATAAATACATACTGGAGAGTCCCATTTATAACCGTAACCAGTATCATCTTTTAGCACTTTATCTCCAAATGTATAAAATCTTAAAATAGAAGACCATCTGCTATTTGATGACAAACAAAATCTTCCCGGTAATCTGACGGTATTTTTAAATAAATATTCTGGCTCTTCGCAGATAATTTTTATTACAGGAGACATCGCAGATCCATGCCAACCTTCGTACATTTTAACTTTTTTATTCCAAGTTTCTTCAGCTTTTTTCCAATACTCGTATTGGATCTCTTGACCTTTTTTAATAATGTTTTCCCAAGAAGCGTCTGAAAATCCTTCGCTATCTTTTTCTAGTACAAATTCAAATTTAGGGGTTGCAGAAACTGAAGGGGCGGCAATATTATTAGAAGATTGAACTGTTGTAATTTGGGACTTTAAATTATTTATCTCTTCTTGTATGTTTTTAATTGAAGAATCGTTTTTACACTGCTGTTCTACTTCTTTTATTTTGTCGTAAAGAGTGTCAACTGTATCGCCTAAAGCAGATAAATCAGAATCTGAACTAGTATTAGTCGGAGCCGTTTTTAGGGAATCTATTTTTTTAGATAGATTATTGATTTGTTCTTGAATCTCTGAAGCGTCTACAGAGATTTCTTCTGTTTTAATTCCTACAAGTTTCATAATACTGTGAAATAGTTTACACATAATCAAAAGCTAGCGAAGGGAATAATTTGATAATTATGATGACCTTCAAAATATTCAACGTAAGCTTTTGCTTCATAGTAAGTTTTAAAAGTCGCATCTACATGTTGATCCATACATGCATAATGAATTTCAGGAGCATCTAAGAATATCTGCAATATGTATAGTATTTTCATGAAAGTGGTACGCCTGACACGACTCGAACGTGTGACCCACTGCTTAGAAGGCAGTTGCTCTATCCAACTGAGCTACAGGCGCATTAATCTTTAATAATTTCGTAGTCTTCTATTATGTTGTTATGTAGTAATTTTTCTGCTGCATCAATAACGTTTTTATCAACTTCTTCTTCGGGGGCATCTTCATCAATAATAAGCATAGCATGTTTGCCTATTTTAACATCTTTAATATATTTGATGCCAAGTTGTTGCAGAGCTTCTGTGACTGCTCTACCTGCAGGGTCATAAGTTTGGCCTTTTGTTGTGGTGACTACTCTGACTTTACGCATGCTCTAATATTAAGCATAAAACGTAAAAGGTCAAGTAAATTTACAAACTTTTTATAAAAGCTAAGAACTTGCGCTTATTCGTTTCAAATAAATCTAACGTATAGTTTCGCGTGGACTTTGTTTTTTTAGGGTATTTTATTTTTTCTATTAACTGATTTCTATCTACAAAAAATCCTTTTCTACACAAATAATACTCAGCAAAACTTTCTTTTAAAAACTCATACCCTTCTTTATAGCGACACTGCTCAATTATATCTAAAAAATCAACATAATCAGGATCAATTGTTTCTTCCCACACTGGAATGCGAGAACATATAACGTGCTTATCACAGCTTAAAGCTTCATAAAAATAATGACCGTGGCTTTCGTATAATGATGGACACAAATGTATACAGGATTTATTCATCTGCCTTTGAAGATCTTGCAAACTCAAATTACCTCCCGACAAAATATTTAAATTATCTATGCCATATAGTATCTCTGTGTTTTTTTGTATTGATTTTCCTTTCAAGTGAAGCATTTGGTTAAATCCCGCAGAACCAGAGCTAAACATATCTGAAGACCACGAATAAAACAAAACGGCATTACAATATTCAGATAATATGTTTTGTGCATATTTACTTCTGCATAATACATAATCAAAATCTTTTAACTGATCTTTTTGAAAACTAAATAACCATTCTTCACAGCATGATAAAATATTTATTTTATTGTTTTCAAGTAAACTCGAATCCCAAGATTGAATAAAAATTCCAATATCAGATTTGGGAATTAAAACATTATTAAATTGCGTTACGAAATTGCATTGATAATATTCTTTTAATAGGTCAGAAGTTAACTTAGCTTCAGAAGAAACACCAGCACCATTATCAGGATAATAAATATTAATTTTGGCCACTGTTTAATCTAAAAAGAATTTCAGCAGTTTCTTGCCAATTCTTAACTGCAAACTTTTGTTCGCATTTTTCGTACAAAGAAAAGTCATTGCCTCCCGGCTCACATCTGTCGCCAAAAAAAGTTTTATGATCATACATACTAAGATAATCATATATTTGGCCTTTATCTTTACCTATGCCTTGAATGTCTATAGAAATCTTGCCACCAATACAAGCTTCTAAATCATACCTCTTAAACATTTCATTGAATTTAGAACAAATTTTTAATCGTTCTTGCTCAATCAAATCCCATTGATAATATTGCTCTCTTTGCTCTTGAGATATGTCTCTACCTACGACACTAAAATTGAGCATACCTGTACGATATTCAAAGTTATGAGAGCCAGATTTATGACGGGGATATTTTGTGCGATCTAGTTGTTCATATAACCAAGCGACAACATCAGGAGGTAAATTAAGTTTTTTACGATAAATGATTTCATCATTAACCCATAACTCATTACCCATACATGAAAACACCCCCATACAATCATATATTAACTTGATAGGTATTTGTTCTTTAATTTTTTCAAAATCACTACCTGAAGCTAAAAATACAACATTATTATTAATGAAGGTTTCGAAAACAGGCAGGAAATCTATTTCCATAGGTTGACGAGCAGGGGTCAACGTACCATCTACATCAAAAATAAAAACGTCTTTAATTGATTTATCATCCATCGCTAAGATATATTACAATTATCTTAACTGTATTCAAATAAAAATATTACAAATAAGAAATAAAAGAAGGT
>Ga0213864_10001023_pt1 | contig 12693 bp, 14 predicted proteins | sample PICome_5_FD_160078 | JGI IMG/M metagenome (GOLD analysis project Ga0213864, IMG submission 160078) | Coastal seawater microbial communities near Pivers Island, North Carolina, United States - PICO247 | ecosystem: Environmental > Aquatic > Marine > Coastal | place: USA: North Carolina... | reverse complement strand
AATTTCGGGACAACGCGGTCGGGCTGGGTGGCGGGTGCCGACTCCAACTTCTCGAGGCGCGAATTGATGGCTTCCAATGCCACGGCCATCTCGTGGGTGAGGTCGGTGAAGTGGGCGGACATCTCCTCCTTCTTCTTCTCTTCCTCCATTTCTTCCTCTTCCTCAGCGGCCTCCTCAGCGGGGGCCATCGCTTCCTTCACCACCTCGACAATCTCGGCAGCCACCTCCGGAGAGATTTGGAACTTGTCGACCAGGGCGGCCTTGACTGCGGCCATCTCGTCCTTCTCCTCCTCGTGCTCGGCGGCCTCGGTCTTCTCCTCCTCCTCTTCCATCATCTCGACGACTTGGGAGTTATCGTCTACGGTCACCTGCCCACCGTCGGACAGCTCGTAGGATCCAGCCTCGAGGGGAGCAGCTTCGCCGTCCTCGCTCATAACGCGGACGGGAGCTCCAGCGGAGAACGCTTCGGCTTCGGTGGCAATGACCCGACCATCGTTCAGGCGGGCTTCGGCGTAGAGGTCCTGGCGTTCTGCCTCGACGACAGAGCGGACGGCCTCCTTGAGTTTCTCAATAACTGACATAGGTCGGGTTTTCATGGGCGGATATAACCGGATTTTATTCGTTTGCGAGTAGGGGGTCGAGCTCCTCGTGGGTCTCGCAGGGCATGAACATTTTCACGCCGTTGATGAGGTGCTCGTGGTGGCCCTCACAACCGAGGGCCTCGGCCATGAGTCGGGCCTCGAGGGGGGTTCCGAAGAGGGGCTTACCGTCCAGAAAGGCAATTGGCTCCAATACGTCACGAACCGCGGCGGCAATAGTCTCGATGGTAACGTCTTCCATCTTGACCAACTTGTCGATGAAGTACCCCTCGATGGAGAACCCCCGGTATTTCTTATCCTTTACGTCGCTCCATACGTCGGAGTTGTGGACGCGGACGCTGACCATCCAAGTACCCTCCGGAACGTCGAAGCCATAGACGGCCGCCTTATCGCGGTCCTTGTCGGCCACAATCCAGCTCTCGAAGATGGACAGCCCGTCGACCTTGGCTTGGTGTTCGACGGTGTAGTCCGAGTTCCGCTTCTGCCTCATGAACAGCTCGGCGGCCTGTTGTACCGTCTCCTTGGAGAAGTAGACCTCGAACTCCTCGCCCTTGGCATCGTCCCACCGCGGGATCATCTTCTCGGGGATGAGGGCGGGACCGACCAGGAGCTTCTTGTCCTCGTCGATTTTGGCGAGGGTGAGCTTCGCGTCCCGGTTGAAGTAGACGAAATTCTCCTCGATGGCCGGGAACTTCACGAGGCTGATGGCCTCTACCCCGAATTCGTCCTGCTCCTCGTCAATCAATAACTCGACCGTTCTCATAGTGTCGTCTGAATTTGAAGCTCGCGATTCAACGCTTGCTTGTTCGATATCTCGTTCTCTACTACATATGCCCGGACGGGTTCCGGTGTGGGCGTCTGCTGGTTCGGGATGAGGGAACCGACATCGACACCGACGGAAGTTGTGCCACCTCCAATACCTCCAGCACCTCCACCGGTTGCACCTCCCGCGGATCCTCCTCCGTTAAATTGCTGAGACTTAATGGCGGCCACCTTTGCGAGTCCTGCGGCCACCGCAATACCCGCCGCGATTTGTGCGCGGATAGGGGCGTCCGGAGATGGGATGGCGAGCTGTGACGCGTAAGCCTTTTGCGCGGCGGCGTAGGTGCTGATGAGGGTCTCTGCGATATTGATGGCTTGGTTCCTTTTGAACGCCTTCTTCTGCCCTTCCTCGGTGTCTTTTTCGAACGCCGTCGTCAGGTTGCGCAGGATGGAAAAGGTGCCCGCCGTGGCTGCCTGTTTCAACTCCGCCACCGCGCTCTCGTAGGCTTCCTGTTTTTCGAAGGCTGCGCGGTTCTCCTCTTCAATCTGTTGCAAGCGTAGCTCGGCCGCCTGTCGTTCTTCTTCGGTGCGAGCTTCGCGGGCGGCGCGTTCGGCCTCTTCGCGGGCCTGTTGTGCTTCGGCAGCTTTGGCCGCATCCTCGGCCCGGAACCGCTCTCGCATCGTTGCCAGCTCCTCCTCGCGCTGGGCCTCTATCTGCGCGATGAGATCCGCATTCTCTCCCGCCTTGTCGAGTTGGGCGTTATAGAAATCTTCGACGGCTAGTATCTCCTTTGTCCGCGCGTCGAGGCTTTCGCGGCTGCGCTTGTCCAGCTCGTCGACAACGCTCTGCTCGGCCTTGATGATTGCGGCGGCGGCATCCGCTGCGGCCTTGGCTTCGGCTTCTCGCGTTTTGACTCGGGCGGCCGCTTGCGCTTTCCGCTCTGCCGTGGCTTCACGCTCTACGCTCTGCACCTCCTCCTGGAGGCGGCGTTGCGTCATGAAGGACTGCGTCCGGATGTTTATCAGATTGGCCTCCAAGTCGGCAAGGCGTTGCAGGTCCTCGTCGGAGGTGTCGCTCATCTTGGCCCGCTCCTGTGCGATGCGTAGCTCCTCGGCGGCTGCCTCTTCTCGTTGCTTCACGAGGTCGAGCTCGATGTCCATCGCCCGCTTTGCGGCTTCGATTCTGTCGTTGGTGTCCTTGGTCCGGTCGCGGGCTAGGAGGCGCAGACGGGCTATCTCCTGCCTTCCTTCGGCATCGGCCACGGTCAACTCCCGGCGCGTATCGAGGAGGGCCTGTTCCGCCTTCTGGAGTTCCATCGTAGCGCGGACGGCATCGGTCATCGATCCCGGCAACTTGTCGACCTCGGCGCGGTACGCTTTGGCGGCCTCCGTGGGTCCCTTGCTGAACAGGTCCACAATGAATCCTCCGGCCGCTTGGAAGTGCGCCGTAACGCGCTCCACTACGGCCCCCAGTCCGGCCATAATCACCTGAAGCTGTCGAGCCCCGCGGCGGGTAGAGGTGAACGCCGTGACCAACGCCGTGACCCCGACCACGAGCGCACCGATGCCCGTGGCGATGATTGCGGCCCGGGTCAGCTTCAACCCGGTGATAAAGGTCTTGACCCCTGCGGCGGCATTTTTAAAGCCCGAGACGGCCCCGCCTGTGATCTTGTCGAGGACATTCAACTGCGAGGAGGATTCCCCGGCGTCCTTGAGTGAGTCAGAAAGCCCGTCGACCTGTGTCTTGGCCTGATCGACTCCGGTGACCTTTACCTTGATTTCGTAGTCCTGCGCCATTGCGTACTCCGAGCAGGACTTTGCGCCACCATGCCGATGACCCCCACTCATAGTATCCATATAAAAGGAGGCTGTCGGGGTTGCCGCGGAGCTCATAGTCCGCCGCCACCTCCAGCACCCGGGGCACCGCCCTACCTATCCCGTCGAGGTACTTCTTCATGTCCTGAAATATGGGACAAAAAAAAGACCCCCTTTCGGAGGTCTGTCTGTTTCGGGTCGGTCGGATTAGGCCCACTTGCTGGAGTAGTAGCTTTCAGCGAAGACCTTGGCATCCTTCAGGCGGGGGAAGGAGAAAGTCCCGACGTAGCTGATGTCACCACCTTGCATCTGCTGCTTGAAGGTGCTCTCGACGTACAACTCCCACTTGCCGTCATACTTGGAAATAGTGAACTGGTGGTAGTCGTTACTCTTGAACTTGTACGTCTGCAAGCCCTTGTGAATGCAGGTCAGTTTGCGAGGCTTGGAGAGGCGGAGGGAGGAGGTGGAGGTCATCGTGCTGTTGTTTTGTGCGTTGTTCATGTCCCAAATATAGGCACATTTATTCATTCACCAAACAAATAAGCGAATATTTTTTCTATTCCTGCAAAAGGACGCGGTTGTTGATGCCGGCCAACCTTGCTCCCGCCTCCGTGAGGATGGCGTTCTCGAACTCGCGTTCGTTGGTAGCGTACATCCGAACCATCTCCACCGAGAGCGTCCAGTTGATTATCTGGTCGGCCTCGCCCGTCACGTTGAAGGCGAGGACGTCATTGGTGAGGGTAGCCTGAAGGCGTCGCGTACCCGGCGATCCGCTCACAATATCCTCGCCCGAGGTTTCGGAGATGGATACCGTCCCGGCCCTTCCGTTAGCCATGAACCGCCACGTCTCAAACTTGGACGTAAACGCTACGCCCGAGGACCCGCCTACCGTAGTCGAGACCACGCGCACCACACCCACCCCCAGCGTATCGGAGCCGATGATGATGGGAGCCCCGAAGGGGGCCAGCGGTTCTGTCGTCCCTGCTCCCGTCGTCTCGCCGGTGAGGATGACCTCATCATATACCGTCGTAGTTCCGGAGTCGGGGTCCGTCGTGTTCGTGTTCGTCCCGACAGGAGAGACCGGACCGGGGTCGCCGCCGTTGGTATTTGGGAAGGGGTCCTGTGGGTCCGTCGGTGGGTAGGGCGGGACGGGGTTCCCGTCGTCGGTCCCTGGGGTACCCCACCGGCAGACGTTATTGATAGCGTCGTAGTAGTACCCGAACGCCTCACAACACGCCTGACCGGGGTCGGTGGTGGTGCTGCCGTCGGCCTCGGTAAACGTGACCGTCCCGTTGGCGTTCGATTGTGTAGGCACGGCCGTACACCCCCCAAAGGAGGACCGGCCTAAATCGCGTAGGAACTTGCACAGGGTAGACTCCCCGGTCCCGATTTGATAGCCCGAGATTTCAGTGAGCTTGTACGTAGCCCCGAGGATATGAAAGCGGTCATTGAACCGCACGTTACGTATGTCGGAGGGGGTGAGGTACAGGTGGGCCTCGTAGACGCGGGCGTCAGCGTCGTAGATGTCGGCGAGGTATGGAGCCCAATACGCTTGGTGGAGGCCGATGGCCGGCAGGTTCTGCCCGGCGAGGAGGGCATTCTCCACCGAGAACGGCGTCGAGGTAGAGTTCCAGTATAGGCTCTGCGTGTTGCCGTCCAGGGGCGACTCCGAGAACGGCGAACACAGGAGGTACGAAGTCAGCGAAGACCCACCCACGTACACCGTTTGTGAGATTGTCACGTTGCCGGTCACGAAGAACAGCTTCGGCGGTTGGCTGGTGGGCTTTACCCCTACCCCGTCCTTTTGGTATGAGCGGTGGATGAGCAGCTCCGGGAGGACTGTGTTGGGGTCCCCTTGCAGGGTCGGCACCGTATACACGAAATACGGCGCGAAAGCTGGGGCGTTCTTCAGCTCCCCCGTGGCGAAGTCATCGTCTATGTCTTGGTCATACGTCCCGAACGGCTCGCCCTGCGTGGCTTGGATATATGCGTTCCCTACGTCTCCGCTCTCCTTGTCGGAGAACATAATCCGGGCCGACTTGATGGACGAGGTCGGCATCAGGCTCCGCTCCTTGTCGAGGTCGAGCTTCTCGGTCCAGTAGCTTTCGGTCCCGTCCGCGATCCAATCGGCGTAAGGCTCGATGTACAGCTTCCGGGGGTTGTCGGGGTCGGCTTCGATTACGAGGTTGAACCGCTGACAGAGGTCCTTCATCAGGTCCTTCTGTTTCATACGCGGCAACGCTTGCGGGATGCTGACCTCCCCCGAGCCATTGGACAGGCATTGGAAGGCCGCCACGTCCACGGTGGCCGATTGGGTGTCGAAGGCGTTTACGCGCACCTGGACGGCCGTACTTGCGGCGAGGAACGAGGTAACGGTAAATGAGAAGTCCCGCGTCTCGGCGGGATCCATGACCAGCGATTGCGACCCAAGCAGAACACTGCCCGCGGTTATCTCCACGTTTACCGCTTGGAAGGTGCCGCCGTTGGTTATCTGTCCTCCGGTGCTGAAGGTGTAGTTCGTGGAGGACGGACAGAGGTACGTTCCGTTGTTGGTGTCGTAGCGGTTGTCGTCGTCGAAGTTCCCGCCCGTGGAATCGTTGTCGAAGACGATAGTGGTAAACTGCACCGCCCCGACAGCTTGCGACGAACTCAACGAAGCCCGGAAGATGGAGTTCGGTGAGGTGGGCACCCGCTCAAGGTGCGGGGCGAGCGTCATGTATATCGACCCGAACAGGTCCGACGAGAGGAAGTCCGAGGACCACGAGAAGCCGTTGGTCCGGATGATGAGGTCCACGAGGACGCGGAGCTTCATGGCCGGCTTGAGCATCGCAGCAAACAGGCCCGTATCGGTGGCGGCACTATCTAGAAGGCCGTACCCATCCTGCGCGGCCAGCGGTTGCCCATCGGCGCGGAGGCCGTGGTCGGCGAGTGGGATGATGATGGTCCCGTCCGGTACGTTGTCGCCGTTGGCGATACTCGAGTTCAGGTCCTGCGACGCGATGACGTTGGCGTCGGTGAGGTCGTAGTTGTAGTCGGTGGTGTAGTCGTCACCATCGAGGAGGGCGGCCTGCAAGAGCTTAGATCCCATCTCCGCAAAGAGGTCCGCCACATCGCCCAAGACGTTGACCTCGTACACCTCAGCCATAAGACGCACGGCCCGGAGTTGCATCGCGCCACGGATGACCTGCACCCCATCCTCAAAGACGAGGACCTCGGTCTTTTGGGTCGGGTCGAAGTCTCCGTCCGAGAGGGTCACCTCGTAGAAGTGGGCGAAGAAGATGTTATTCGTATCGGTGAACGGGAGGCGGAACGTCTGCGAGTACGGCGCGTGGCGTTGCATCGTCTCCCCCGGCTTGGCTACGGCGAGGTTCAGGGAGATGGACGGCGAGCCCTCCAGGTCGAGGGTCGTCTGCGCTTGCGTGTCCTGATCGAGGGCGACGAGGCGTATCACTTCAGGCGGGGTCGGTTGCTATAGCGCAGGGTGAACGAGTACGAGATGAGCTTCTCGTTGACTGAGGTCTTGAACAGGTACTCCGAGTCGGTGACGTTTACGGGAATAAGGTCGTTCCCATCGACGAGATACACGGACCGCGAGACCGCAATATCGCGAAGCATCTCATTGTATCCCTCCTCGACGTAGTCGGTCGTGACGGTGATTTGCTTGTCGGCCTTGATGTTGGTCGTAGTGACGCCGCGCTCCCATCCGTCGTATGAGAAGTCGATGAGGCCGGTCACGCTGTCCCAATTCCCGCGGGGGCGGTTGTACTGACTCCGCTCTATCGAGGTGAGTCGCTCCTCGCTACGCTGGTCGAAATTGAAGGCGTCCCATCCCCCGTGACGGTTCAGGAACAGCAGTTGCTTGCGCGGGTACTTCGAGCAGCCGTTGTCTATGGTGAATCGGTGGATGCGGGTGTCCTGGAATACTACCGAATACGATGTGGACGTCGAGAGGTAAACCTCATAATATGCGAGGTCGGCGTCTTGGATGATGTTCAGGAGGGTCGTGTCGCTTGCGGCGGTGGCGTGCTCCTCGAGGTTGGCCGGTCCGATGCCGATGAACTGCACGGCCTGCGCGTCGGTGGTGGGTGTGTTGTCCCCGCCCACGGTGTTCATCGCGATATTCTTGGTGCCGATGACGGTCCCGTCGGCTTCATATCCTCTCAGGATGCAATACTGTGGCGAGCTGTCGGTGCCATCGTTGCCGGGCTGGGCTCCCCACGCTAGGACGTAGGGTTGATTTATCCCGATGCGGTGCTCCCGTGCCGTGCCGAAGTTGAACGTCGACGCCCGCCCGAGGTCGGGGGCTACGCTCATAAAGTTGTCCGCAGATATCGAGGGTTGGAACTCTCCGGCCCCGCGGGAGTAGCCCTGCCCGTAGTTGGTGAACTCATCGCGGAACGCAAAGAGGGACGTACTGTCTTGCAGGCTGCTCTCGGTGGGGTCGGCCGTATTCGATGTCGCGCTCTCGTAGTACAGCTCCAGATTGAACTTGCGGGCGACGTATTGGTCCACCGATTCGCAGACGAGGTTGGCGGGGTCGTATCCGGTCCGTCCTAGGGTGAGGATGTTTCCGTCGGTGCTGTTTCCGTTGACTACGTTCGGGCCGATGTAGTCGTCCAGGACGCGGGAGATATCGAAGACGGCCGCGAGGTTGCTCGAGGAAAGCGGGTGCGTCTTGAGCTTGGCGAGTTGCGTCCCGGCCCGGTCCTTGATGACGAGGATAAAGCGATACTTGAAGAATGGCCCGCCGGTAGTTTCGGAGACCTGGATGATGAGCGGTTCCGCCGTGCTCTGGAAGTCGGTCGTATCGGGTACGTTGTCAAACTGTGCCGCCATCGAGTAGGGTACTTATTGCGTTGCCTATGTCCTTCGCCACGGCTGCCTCCAATTTCGCGTTGTGCTTCTTGATGGTGTTGTCGTAGGCGTTCGTGAAGAAATAGGAGGGACGGATACCGGTTTGATATATGCTCCGGGAGATGGCAAACACCATCGACTTCCGGGAGGCGAACTGACCCCCTGCCCCGCGTGGGGCGATGCCTTTCTTTACGACCCATTTATCGATAGCTGGGCGGAGCCTTCCCGAGGGTCCAGATCCTGACCCAAACCGGAACGGGGACCGGGGAGCCTTGGCCGCGGAGAGGGCACCCTTTACGCCCTCGTCTACGTATTGCCAGTAGTCGGCACCGGGAAAGGAGAACGTCAGGTCTAGGCTCTTCTCGTTCCTCGATACGCCCTGCTCGTAGCGTATGGAGTTGTAGAGGTTCCCCGTCACCACCTTCCCCCGTGCCTTGAGGCTAATTCGGGCGCGGCGGCGTACCTCCTTGCCAATCTTCCCCAGCTCCTGCATGGAGTGGGTCATGCGTACCCGCTTGCCTCCTATGGTGATGTAATCCTTCATGCGAAGGCGGCGGCACAGAGGTCGAGCGTATTGGAGGTCTGAAGGCGTACGGTCCCGACCCATCCCGTGAGCAGGTTATCGAAGCGGGCGGTGAAGGGTTCGCAGTCCACCGGAAGCTCGATACGCACGTCCCGGTTCACGTCGCTCTGTGCGCTCAATACCTGGGCGTAATTGCTTACGATATCGATAAGGGTCCGCAGGGTGTCGGAGTATTGCTCCTGCGCGTCGGTCTGTCCGGGGAGGACCATATCCATGACGAGGATATCGAGGGAGTAGGTCATAACGCCCCGCTCGATGGTGGCCCCGCTGATATCGGCGTAGCAGATAGGGTACTTGTCGCCGGCCAACTTCTGAATGTCGACCTCGCTCATCTCGCCCTCCTTAAAGGAGCGGATGAAGTGATGCTCGAGGGCGATAGTGCCCAGCTCGTCGATGATTTGGTTTACTGTTCTCATAGGTTCATCTTTTGCTTTTCCAGTAGTGCCCGATCCTGTTCGTAAGCGAGCCAAGCAAGGGCTGTCTCGAGGTGAGTCCTTTCAACCTGCGGTAGTTTAGTAATGTCCTCCCCTGCGAGATGTACGAACGTGGCGAACCATCCGTATTTCTCGGATAGTTTGGATCCGCCACCGCCTTGGAATAGCTGTCCAAAGCGTCGACTAATGCCTTCCCGGTACGCAAAAAAAAAGCGGCCGCACCGAGGGCGTGGGCCAATTTCATCTCCTTGAAGAACTCCGAGCGGTCCTCGCCGTCGTAGTCCGCTATCCGATAGAACTCTCCGTGCTCCTCGACGATGGGGCGGTATAGTATACCCATGACCTGGGGGAGGTGCGTATCGAAGGAGTCCTTGCAGAGGGTTTCGATGTCTGCGAACTCGGCCACGGTGACGCGGGATAGGTTGGGGTGGAATCCGTAGCGTTGGTCCAGCTCGATGATGCGCTCGACGGGATACTCCTCGTCGTACTTGTCGAGGATGCCCCCGATGACGCCGCCTATGTGCTGGATGTCCTTCTGTTCCATCGCCATCACCTCGGCCCGCTCCAGGTGGCAGAGGATGCAGATGGTCCTTACGACCTGCTCCATCTCGTCCCCTTCGGGTATAGCCTTTACTTGGAGATACTGGTCGACGGTGATGTCGTACAGGTTCTCCGGTATGGTGATGGTCTTCTTCACGCTATCAAATAGACGAAACTTCCGGCCATAAAAAAAGGCCCCGGAGGGCCTGTCTGCGGGATTGGGTTTCCCTTACTGCTTGGCAGCTTGGGCGAGCTTGCCATCCGCTGGCTTGAGGATCTCCCACATCTTGCGGACTTCGCTGCCCTGCTTAAAGGTCGCCTCCAGCTCGTCGCAGTTGTTCAAGCGGAGAACGTTGCGAGCGAAGCTCATGAAGGCAGACTGCAACTCGGCTACGTCCACCATGAGACGGCCCATGACCTTGCGACGGTTGTCGCTCGTGTCGACCTTGTGAAGGTCCTCGTACATCATCCCGGCAACTGCACAACTGCGAGCAGCTTCGCGAAGACGTTGGCCCTCGGTGCTCATGTCACCTTCAAAGGTGAAATGAAACACTTCGGTCGAAAGGAGCTGCACCTTGCGGCCAGCGGAGATGCCCTTTTGGGCGGGAAGGGAGAGGGCAGTTGCCATCACTCGGGATGCTTCGGGGATTGGGATGGTGGGTTAGGCTCCTTCCCTGTCCGAAGACTTAGCAAATATACAACTCAATTTCGCATATCCAAGCATTGAAGCAAAAAAAGTTTGCATTTATGCGAGATAGTACGACCCACTCCGGGAGGTAGTGAGCAGGTTGAGACATACGTACCTCACCGCATCGATGCCGTGGTTGTCCTTGTCCACGGGTCGGTTGAGGTTCCTTCCGTTCTTGTCCTGCTCCCATCGGTACGCCCGGAGCTCCTTCTGTAGGTTCGTGCTGTCGGCGGTCACCAGGAGCTTGTGCCGTCTCATTATGTCGATCCCCTGCCGCACCGAGTCCGGTCCCTTCCTTGCCGGCTTCACGTTGTGCCCCAATCGGAACAGCTCCTCGATACTCTTCGGCTCGGCGGAGTCTGCTATGATGGTCTGCACGTCGAGCTTGTTAAGCTCCTCGGAGATGTCCGGGTTCGTGAGTCCGGTCGAATACAACCGCTCGTGGAGGATGAGCGTATGCCCGTCTTGGTATACGTCGATGACGGCGGTGGGGTCGTTGGTGAATCCAAAGTCTAGGCCCGTCCCTATCCGCTTGCCGGCTATCTCCCCGACCTCCCACGTGAATACGGCCGCCTGATTCACGCCCCGCTCTCCGAGGCCGTAGATGCGCCAGTAGTTCGGGTCCGCATCCTTGAGGCGTTCAATCTCTGCGATGGTGGCCTTGTCGAGGTAGGGGTTGTCCTTGTAGGTGGTACGGAAGAATGAAGCGTCCTCGCGGGGTATGACCTCCTCGTAGATCCAATGGTACTCGTCGGAAGGGTTGAAGTCGATAATGACCTTCCCCGTGGTCCGGAGCAACAGTTGCCGCCAATCCTCCAGGGCGAGCTCGTTGGCCTCATTCACGAACAGGATTTGCCTCTTCCGGCCGCGCACCTTTTGGGGCTGGTCCACCGAGATGAACTCGACGAGGTTCCCGAATAGGAGGTAGTTGGCTTCGCTCTTGTTATGCTGGTCGGGGGAGTATAGGTCCTCCCTTTCGAGGATGGAGAAGAAGTCCCTCATGGCCGTAGCGCGGAGGGCGGGGAATGTCTTCCGGGCGATGGTGATGACCGCCCCGGCGTTCTCATTCTCGTAGCAAAGTTCTACGAGCGTCTGGAGTATCGAGTACGTCTTGCCCGATCGGGTTCCGCCCTGGTGTACTTGGATGCGGGATCCGCACCCTTTGACGTGGTAGTACGTGGCGGGCTGCTTCACGCAACGTCCGGAATCCTTGCCCAATGTGTCGGGGGGCCATCGAAATCGGCGTCCTCAATTTCCCAAATGCCTTCCGGGTCGTGCTTCTTGCAGAAGAATATAACGGCCGAATGCCACGAAGCCTCCTCCGGCTCGTCGGCTTTGCAGACCAAATAGAATCCTTCGAGTTCGGGCCGCGTGTCGAATGTGTTCCAAGTCATGGGGTGAATTTACGATACGTCCGCGTTGTCATCGGTGAACCACGACAGCGGCTTCTTCTCTGCGACGGCTATCTCCTGCCGCTCAACGTACCCGCGCTCCTTGCCCTTGGTCTTGAGGAAGAATATCGTCGAGGCGGGGTTGCCTTCCTTTATGAGCTTGTGAAGATGGGATTCGGCGAAGTCGAGGGCGACGTCCCCGAGCTCGGTCACCTGCGCCTTGTATTCGGCGTCCTCCTTCATCCATCGGTAGTGGGTGTCCCGGCTAATGCCGACCGCCTTACACGCTGCGGTGACAATGCCCAACGATTTCTCGAGGGCTTCAATCATTGCCCTTTTTGTATGTCCGAGGCTGTCAGTCATCGTTAGCTTGATTGATACACACGGCCACCCTTTGCACCATATCGGGGAACTCCCTCTTTACGGTTTCGTCTGCGATGCATCGGGCTACGAATTCGCCCTTCGTCTCGTCCTCCTTTTTTTTCGGTAGTGGCATTATCCTAATCCTCTGGGGTCTGCATACATCGCGTCGCCATCGCTTCTGAACATCGGTTCTAGGGTCATGTGATACTCCGCCTTTAAATACTTCGCGAGTTTCTTCGTGCTTCCTGGCGTTCTCACCTGCCGGGACAACATGAGCTCGGCCTGTTTATGGGAGGATACGTACCACACCTCCCGTTCGTTGTACTCGGGGCAGGTGAAGACGGCGCGGTACATCTTATCCATTCAAGGCTAAATATAGAAGGATAACGAAGACCCCTACATAGCCCCAGAAGGTGGCGCGGTAGGCGTAGTCCTTACTCATGGATTTTGCCCTTGTAGTGCTGGATGATGCGCTCGGTCTCATGCTTATAGTATTCCTTGAAGGTTCCGGTCGGGTCCTGCATCCACACCTTGTACAGGACGTTCCGGAGGCGTTGGCTTTGGCTCTTGGGCTCGTCGTATAGATCGAGCTCCACGGCGTCCAGCTCGTCCACCTCGTCACGGTTCATGGTCTCCTCCCCCCGGAAGTACAGAATCCCGAATG
>Ga0213864_10001022_pt1 | contig 12703 bp, 15 predicted proteins | sample PICome_5_FD_160078 | JGI IMG/M metagenome (GOLD analysis project Ga0213864, IMG submission 160078) | Coastal seawater microbial communities near Pivers Island, North Carolina, United States - PICO247 | ecosystem: Environmental > Aquatic > Marine > Coastal | place: USA: North Carolina... | reverse complement strand
TCGATGGATGGTTCAGCCTCCGAATCTACAGTTCCTTGATCTGGATCAAAGTCAGAAGATGTAGCTTCTGTTTCTAGTTGTCCCTTTTTCGATAACGCACCATAGTCAATAAATTTAAAACACCTGGATCCGTCGTAATCCTTGATCTTAAAAGTTCCTCCTGTACATGTGTAACTCAAAATCAAACCAAAAAATAAAACAAATATAACAACACTTATAACAAATGTTGATGTCACTGCAAAATATGACATTCTAAAATATAGTTACATTTTATTTTTTTCGCAAGTTGATCCATAAGTTTTTATATTTTTCAAGTTGTTTCTTAGTAGGACCATGAGTCATTATATAATTTGTGGCATCCCGTCTGAATTTATTAGCTAAATTTTTATTAATACCACGTGTGTTTATTTGTTTCATTATGATCTTTCTTTCGAGATCTCTTTCTCTTTCACGCTTCCAACGATTCACCATTCTCTTTTTGATTAAGTCTGCGTCTCTTTTAAAGGGAACACCCGTTGTTTTGTTTGTTTTCTTGATTGTGTTTAATCTAGATTTAACATTTTTCACGTCTTGATTTATTGACGGCATGACGTTTTTATATTTATTCATCCATCTTTTTCCGTATAATTTGACAATGTCATTTTTGATTGATTTTTCATCGAGGCGTCTCTTTTTTGTCACCACGTCTTTCTTTACATTTCTTTTCTTTTGAGCTACTTCTTTTCTGGTTGGTTTGGGTGTTACTTTATTTACAGGTTTTGGTGCAATTTTTTTATTTCTAAATTGTTCTATCTTTTTACACAAAGAAATTTTTGTGTCTTTGTCTTCAACTTTTATACCGAGTATTTTGGCAATTCGTATGAGTTCTGTCTTAGGATAATTGCTGCATATAGATCTACCAACCTTAAAAGTTTTATTTGTTCCACTCATTGAAACATTTTTATTTTTGTTTGTGTTTCTGAAAGAAGTTGTTTTGGTATTTGTTATGGCTTTAATCTTTTTACAAATTTCTTCCTTTTTCGTGGTATTTTTTATACCGACAACTCCCAAAGTTTTGGCCAAATGTAAAAGTTGTGGTTTAGGCATTCGCATACACTGCTTTCCATCAACTTTTAATGCTTTTATTTGTGACGGGGTTAACTTCTTTGGAACTTTACTTTTTACTTTCTTTTTATTTTGAACAATTGTATTGTTTGTTATATTTCCAGTGATAATTATTTCCCCACTTTCATGAAACATGCGCATAAGTTCCATACCTTTGTTGTATGCGTCAACCATTCGTTCGGGTGTAGTAGAACCCGAAATCTGAACATTACCGGATGATGCTAGTATAAACTTATGGTCTTTGTATGTCAAATACATAAATGGCGAAAGTTCCGGTTCATATTTACCACTTTGTCCACCATACTTTTTAAGAAATCGTGAATATAAAGAGTTGAAATTCTTAAAATTTCCATTGACTCTGAATTGACCACTCAAATTATTATATTCAAATGGGTTATATAAAAAAGACTCTTTAGCAGTATATGTGTTAACCATGTAATTTCTTATGAGATCAGCTTGTCGTTCAATATTTGTACCAACAAACCCACCAGAAAATCGAATCTTACCATTTTTGTAAAAATTCACACTTACCCCCTTCTTTTCGTTGCCATCAGTAATATCCAATGTAAATTGAACACTGAAATAGTTTCGATTTAAACTACCCTTTTGACCGTAATTTTTTGTGGATATAAAACCTGTCTGAAAACGACCATATATACCCTTGATTTCCTTTGTTTCTATATAAAGACCATCTCCGATAGATGTTTTGGGTTTGATCGGAACCATCAATATCTTTTTCAAATCTATTCTCGAACCCGAGCTAAAATGCTTATTGACTGTCGCATTGAACATACCGGGGTTTAATTTACTTATAATTAGACCCACGTTTCTCACGGGACTGGGGGTAGACGCTGTGTTGTTATCATTACTATCATAGACAAATTGTGCAAATTCTCCATAGTTGTTGTTATTGACAATACTATTTTCTATCTTGTTTGGAAACTGTTGATTTCTTAACATTTGCATCTCGATATTGCGAGACAACTGATTATTAATAGTATTGGTTGAAGAACTTGAGACAGTGGCTGTGGGTGAAGGTGTGGTCTGTATCTCCACATTTGATTTTCTCAAGAACTCTTTTACACCAGAGCTCATATTAATAATTAGTACTATTTTTTTTAGTAATCGTCTGTAAAGCCTAGGTTTTCTTCCACAATATCTAAACCAAAGATAAATGGCTGTCGAGGATACAAACGATCTTTGTATGTCATGGATTCTTCCCTGACTTCGATATCTCTAGAGCTAAACGGTCCCGCATAAAAGTCTGGATTGAACTTAGGCCTGCCCAGGTTATTGGCGTTACAGTGTTGGTTGAAAAGTTGGACAAAGAGTTTCTGTGGAACGCATAAGTCTTTTCCGTATACAATATTTGTAGATTCCAAGAAATTGTGCAAAGTACTTGCAACCATCGCAACTTGTCTTTGTATCTTCTTGAAATAGTCTGGTACAACATTCCATACATCCTTATTTCTGTAACGCTGAGCATAATCCAGATAAGCACGCACACACTTATACAAAATTGTGGGAATCTCCTCGCTTAACTTTTCGTCGAGTTGAGGATCTGCATCCTTTACCTGACGAGTAAAATTCCAAGGCAATACACGCCGGAGTACAGACCCAGAGTTATCTTTCCATCCAGGAACCTCGTTACCACCCAATACACCAGGTGTTTTCCACTCAATTGACCTAGCTTTCTCATGCTTTACAGCAACTGATACATCTTCACCGGATACAATAGACTGAAACTCGGCTTGTTCAAGTGCCAAGTCACCCTTTACTTCCGGGGCGATGAACATAAGAGAATCACAAATTGCAGACAAACCGAACTTTCTCTCTACATTATTACCCAAGGTTGAAACGTCTTCATTTTCGTAAAACTTTTTGAAAATTTTGGTGATAATTGTACTTTTGCCAGATCGGGCAATACCTTTAAAAAACGGTATAACTTGCCATCCATCCATATCACCGACTTCAAAACAAAGACGACCACCCATTACATATACCCAACGACAAACTTCTTCGTCAAATTTCTGATATTCGAGGATAGATTGCATATGTGGCGTCGGAATAGACCACCAATCTTCCATATAAGAATAATCTTCGAAACGCTGATCAAAATACTTACAACTCACCAGTGTCGGATCTAAACAGTTAAATTGCTTACTTTCAAATGGATAGAAGTGACAATCATAAACACCCTTATCAGGAATCCATTCTTTTGCAATAAACACGCCATTTTGAAAAGACCACATATGTCTATTCTTTTTAATCTCAGGGAAGTCGCTGTCAACACAGTGTGTTAAGTGATTGATAACATCTCTAAATGCGGTACCACGAGAAGTCAAATCTTTCCAAACTTCAAAGTTCACTTCCTTTTCAGCCAGCTCATAAACAAACTCTTGAATTGTGTGTGTAGGCATCCACGCTCGTGTATAATGTCCGTTCGAAACTCGCTGCACACAACATTTACCCTTGTATCGTCTCATATTCTTCTTAGACGTCTCATCAAGAACTGCAACAATTGCACGCTGGTAGGGTGTCATTTCACTTAATTTGGCTTCGTCCATTGGTGTGGCGTCGAAGTACTCAGGGTCTGCATCAAATTTTTCGGGGATTTGTCTTGGATGTAAAATACGCTCTTGAGCGTTTAAGTGTAATCTAATATTTTTAAATGCTTCGTTAATCTGTTTTATCAGGCGACAGACACGTTCACCTACCGATAAATCGTGATCCTCTAATTGATGCTCCATCAAATTTATAGTTTTTACACGACTACCCAAACTTTTCAAAAATTTAGTTTCTCTTTGTAACTTACCATTCACAGTATTCATCTCAATGCGCCTAGGAAACCCATCTTCTTCTAACTCAGAAGGGTCAAAAAATTGGTCATATCCAAGACGCACGATATCACGAGGGTCGCAATTATCTTTCGTAAGAGACCACTTGTCCTCCATAAGTCCCAGGATACGCAATACTTGCTCCTGATCGAGGGTCTGAATTTGATTTCTCAAATTTTCCATCTCGGAATCAGTAACATTCGGATCTCTGTCAATGTAATGTGTATCCATTTTATAGCCTAATCTTATTACAATTCATTTTTCTAAGTTTATTTTTTGTTGACAGCTGAGAGTACCTTAATAAGAATTTTATTCTGAACCTCGAGATGGTGAGCTATGTTTACCAGGGCCGAACAAACTGTGTCGCCATCGGGAGTAGCAAGGACTGAACTGAGAAGTTCCTCCATCTGGAGTGGTTCGTCAAAAATTTCAGGAATATCGGAACCTTCTTCGTCTGTCATGAGATAATCTTCTTCGCCTTCGTCACTTTCAATAATTTCTTCATGTTTGACATCGACGTCGACGTCGACTTCAGAACCAGATTCGGAGACATATTCTTCTTCAGGATGGGAGGACATTTTATCTTACACTGAGAAAACCGAAGGCAAAATTTTTCGCAGCAAGTGCGATTTCAGCCCAAAAAAAAATCTTGGTATATAGTACAAAAACTCTCAAAATGGCCGGTGGTCTCATGCAACTCGTCGCTTACGGCGCCCAAGACGTCTACTTGACTGGTAACCCGAAGGTTACTTTCTTCCAGGCGGTCTACAAGCGCCACACTAACTTCGCTATGGAAAACATTGAACAAACTGTCAATGGTACGGCTACGGATAATGGCCGTGTGTCTGTCACTATTGCGCGCAACGGTGACTTGATCGGTGAAATGTACGTTGAACTCAAGGCTAATACTTTGGTGTCCAAGACTGGTGATGCTCTTGACTGCAACTGGGTCGCCGAGCGTGCCGTCAAGGACGTCGAGCTTTCCATTGGTGGCCAACGCATCGACAAGCACTACCAACGCTGGTGGCGCCTCTACTCCGAGTTGTACTTGGATGAAGCCAAGAAGGCTAACTGGGCTAAGATGACGACGGCGTCTAACAACACCGTCTTCTTGCCGTTGGTGTTCTTCTTCAACCGCAACCCGGGTTTGTATTTGCCGCTTATTGCGCTCCAATACCACGAAGTCCGTCTTGACTTCGATTTGTCTGGTGAATTCACTCACTACACCGACGGTACCTTCAAGGTCTGGGGTAACTATGTGTACCTTGACACCGAAGAGCGCCGCCGCTTCTCGCAAAAGGGTCACGAATACCTCATCGAGCAAGTGCAACACACTGGTGCCGACTCCGTTTCCTCCACCTCCACGAAGCAAGTCCGCTTGTCCTTCAACCACCCGGTGAAGGAACTTGTCTGGTGCTTCTCCGAAGGCAGCTCCTCCAACGCCGCCCTCTGGAACTTCACGTCCAACACCGACTCTGCGGCGCTTGTCCTCGACTCTGATCCGACGGCGCTTGCGTCTTCCAACGCTTTCGTGCCGATCACCCAAGGTACTGGTGCCCCGCTTCTTGCGGTCGGTACCGATGGCTCCGCTGCTCGCTGGGTCGAAGAAGGTGCGGCTTCCGCCACGGCTGCTGTTGGTCCGCTTGACACCTTCAAGCTTGTCCTCAACGGCCAAGACCGATTCAAGGAACAAACCGGTAAGTACTTCAACCAAGTGCAACCGATGTCCCACCACACGGGCTGCCCGTACCCGGGTGTGTACTCGTACTCGTTCGCCCTCAAGCCGGAAGAACACCAACCGACTGGCACGTGCAACTTCTCCCGCATCGACAACGCCCAAGTCGCTGTCAAGATCAAGGATACCGCCACGGCGACCAACACGATGCACCTCTTTGCGACCAACTACAACGTCCTCCGTATCCAATCTGGTATGGGCGGTCTCGCGTTCTCCAACTAAGTTGTTAGTTGTTTAATATTTTAATAAAATTTAAAACTAAATTTTTAAAATTTAAGATATGTTAAATTTTAAAAGTTTTTATTTATTTGATTAAGTTTTTTAAATTTGACGCCTTTGTCATGGGCATAGGTGTACGCATACAACACAGGTGCTTTCTACAAACAGCCTTATACATATCGTTTCCGCCCACGAGTTCTAAATCTTGATTTTCTACGATTCGTTTTGTGAATGGTCCGGGTGTTCCGTCATTACAATCCATACACAGTGCAGATAACTTAATGACTTCATCGGCCATGGGTATACAATCTATTAGTTGACCGAATTTTCTTTGTTTGTAATCACCATCTAAACCAGCCAAAATGACAGATTTTTTTAAAAATAAACACATCTGCACGAAGTCATGTAGATTTCCAAAAAATTGTGCTTCGTCTATGGCTACTATCTCGGCATCACAAAACGATTGATGAACAACACAATGTGAAATATGCTGTACCTTGATACAAGGAAATACAACACCATCATGCGTTTTTAAAACTTCTTCAGCAGACCTTGTATCTTTAGACGAATTTATGACGACTATTTTCTTGTCTATGACCTTATAACGCTTAAGTCTTCTAATGAGTTCAGAAGACTTACCAGAAAACATATTTCCCATAATTATTGTGAGACTCATTTTTTTTTACCCTGCATTAAAATAATCTCATATTTTTATAATGGTTGATCTTCAGAGGTGTTATTACAATGGCCACAAGGGTTGGATGTCACCGAAGACTGGTCGGGTTCGTTTTGGTAAGAAAATATACAAAAGTATACTGGAAGCTATAAAGGATCTTCGTCAAAAATAATTAGCATAATACATTTTTAAAATCACACCCGTACCAATCATTCCCAAAATAAGTGTCATCAAACAACAATTACATTTTTTGTTTGCTAATACTTCATCACCCTCCAAAACAGGATCTTTGTGCCAACCCATTGAAATAAATCTACATAATAATTAAGATGCCCCTGACAGACCAGGAGATTGCCAAGAAAGTTCGGGAGTTGCGTAGAACTGAGGGTAAGATCTATGCTCCACTTAAGTACTTTCGGGGTCTCGGAACTTTGAAAGCTGTGAAGACACGGTACAAGAAGATGCTTAGGAAAGACTACAAAGATTTCAAAACTGATGAAGGTGTGAAGACTCGCACATCTTCTTACACTCAAAAGTTTAGAAAGAAGTATGGCTCGGAAGTGAAATCACTTCCCGAAATAGCGAAGGCTACGAAGATTCCACTGAAGACTCTTCAGACTATTTACAATAGAGGACTTGCTGCGTGGAGAACCGGGCATCGTCCGGGAGCTTCTCCACAAGCATGGGGTTATGCGAGAGTTCATAGTTTTGTAATGAAAGGTAAAACATATTACACAGCGGATAAAGATTTGAGATAGATGAAAAAAATATGTTTAAATAATATAATTAAACATGGTTGATATGCCCACAGAAGCTAACAAAAAAGCTGCCACGAAAGCCAAAGTGAGGCTCACAAAGATAGTAAATGGGAAACGTGTTAAGAAGACTCGCGAAGAACTTTCTAAGAACGTTCAGAATGTTTTGAAAGCGAAGAAACCAATGCCTACAATGGCCGACAAGAAAATGGCGAAGAAACCAATGCCTACAATGGCCGACAAGAAAATGGCGAAGAAAGCCAAAGTGAGGCTCACAAAGACGGTAGATGGAAAACTTGTTAAGAAGACGCGTGAAGAACTCTTGAAGAATATTAAAAACAAAAAGAGTGTCGCTGCTGCCGGAAAGCCAAAAAAGAAGGTCGATGTGTGGACAACACGATACAGGGCTTTCTTAAAACGTTACACGAATGAGAATTACCCATACATAGGTGAAGATATGACCGAATGGGCGGAAAATTATGCCTCAAACAGGCAGGCTAAATTAGAGAACTATAAGAATGTATTGAGGAACGCAGAGAACGAGGCTCGTAGAAATTATGGAAACTAAAAGAATTTATAAAGATTTGAGATAGTTCCAAATGTTTTATTCTTTACATAATATATAATAGGATGTTACTGATATTGTTCTTGGTATCACTGATGACTAATATATTAGTTGGTCATTACATATCACATAGGAATGGTTCTGGCAAAGATGGTCCAGTGTATGATATGGGATTTAAGTTTTTGCCAAACCTTGAACAATACGAGCATCTACCAGACTATCTCTTGATAGTTCCCGTATTTTTTCTCATTTCCAATTGGCCAACGTGGTCAACGAATAAACGTAATTCATATTTAACATTAATGACTATCATGTATTTTGCGAGAGCTTTGTGTAATGCAGTCACTATACTACCATACACAAAACAAACACCCTGCAAAATCAGACCCGGTTTCGGATATTGCAACGATTATACATTCTCTGGTCACACAACACTCAATTTGGTAACTTCTAATTTTGTGGGTACTCCTTTATGGCCAATATGGCCAGTGATAACTTCATTTGTATCTGTAATTACAAGAGATCATTACACTATAGATGTTATAATTGCATGGATTCTATTTTTCGCTTTCAAGTGCAGAATCAAAGGAATCTAGAGGTGAAATTCTATCCTTTTCGGGTTCAGACTCGATAATCATCATTCTAACAACTTCTTCGTAAACGACTGTAAGTAAGGCGAGTTTATACGCCAAAAATCCAACAAAAGTTGCACCATAATCAAAATCAAAACCAAATGGTGCATGATTCCACATTGTTTCAAAAATAGCTGTTCCGAGTGGGACAAAAAACTGTTTCTGAAGTGATGATTTTTCAATGTTATCTACGTGATTCTCCAATAGTGCAATATATGCAAGAGAAGATGCAACGCCTAATGTAGCGGATACACCTTCCGGGGCTCCTTGAGTAATGAAATAAGTTGATGTAAGTGCTGTACCATATGTGAGAGTTGTTTTGTTGATTTTTCTTTTGAGTTTTTCATAATCTGATTTTGGCGGAACAACGGCATTATGGATAGTCCAAGCTAGACCCATTAATATTAATTATTTCCAAACCTTTATAAAGATTACAAGGCATTATAATCCAAAAATGTCACTCGGTGTTAAAAAACTTACAAATAACGCTATTCTTCCTACCCGTGGTTCAAATGGCGCCGTTGGATATGATCTCTATAGCACCGATAATGTTACTATTCAACCCACACACCGTGCTCTCGTAGGTACGGGAATTGGTATTCTTTTACCAGAGGGTGTGTATGGACGTGTCGCACCAAGATCAGGTCTCGCTGTTAAACACGGTATCCAAGTTGGGGCGGGTGTTGTTGACCCGGACTACACCGGCGAAGTTAAAGTTGTTCTTTTCAATCATGGAGATAGAGAATTTGTCGTAAAAGAGGGAGATCGAATTGCACAACTTGTTCTCGAGCGTTGCGAGACTCCTGAAGTTTGGGAGATTGGCAACCTTGAAGAAACATTACGAGGATCAGGTGGTTTTGGTTCTACTGGCGCCTAAGTTATAATTGTTAATCACATAATCAAATAAAAATAGATAAAATGTCGAATTATAAAGACCTTCTTGTGAAATATAGAAACGGAGATGCTACGTTATCCGAACGTAGAAAATTGATGAACTTCATCAACAAACGAAAAAAAGAATTATCAAAACCAAAAAAGTTTATTACACCGTCACATTATTTCAAAGATCATGAAAAATGTTCAAAGGAATACACGCCATTTTACATATATAAAACCAAAACAAATCAAACTATAAATTATGGTTACGGTAACTTACAGAACAAATCCAGAATAAAAAATATGGGATGGAGACTTTCTTGGATGTTAAAAAGAAATTACGTCAGATATAAAAGGAGATTAATATCTTTAAATAGAATAGAATTTATTTGTAACAAGTAAAGTTAAGTCACATCTAGTTTTTAATAAATCAAGTACAAAAATGTATCGTCGTGGAGGTGAGATACTTAAACAGGGCTGACATGCACTTGGGTGCGGTAGATAAAATTGTGAAAGACTATTCAGAGGGTAATTTCACAATGATATCGATAAATTCTGACACGAATCGTAAATATTGTTTCCATGTTTTGGAAATAGAAGTTATCTAAATCTATAAATCAAAATTGCTAAGCCAATGAGTAACAATAAACCCAATAAAATGTACCATTTATTTTGTTCAATAAATGACTTTTCTTCGGGGGTGATTTCTGGAGATGACTCAGATGATTGAACCGAGGTTTGAACAACTCTCTCTTCTTCTTCCTCTTCTTCACCAAAACAGTCTTCATTTGTTACATACAAAACTCTCTCTTCTTCTGTGCAGTTTGATGGATCGTTGCAATATTTACACGTTTCACCTTCTTTGCATCTGCAACACGAATCTAACGCATTTTCTGGAAATGTGATATTTTTTGAAAATGCTTTGTAACCAGATTTGCACATATCTTCACTAACTGGAACACAACCCTTTGGAGTAACTTCAATTTCACGAATATCTTCCTCCTCTTCTGAACGCTCAATTCCAACTGCGCAGTTCATATAAAATACACTAATATTTTTTGTAATTATCACAGAACCACATGTTTTCTTCTGTCGGCATAAATAAAATACCCTTACGCATAGTCATGAAAAGTTTGGCATGGTTTATGTCTGCATAGGACCACAAAAGCCATCTTTCCCAGTAACCTGCCCTAAATTCGTCATCCCAATCTTCTTCTGTACTGGTGTCGACGTGTAACATGCCTCGTTGTATTTCTTGTGGGTTGGTTTCGATTCGCAACTCCTTGGGGATGACTGCACCCTTTCTGAGGAGGTGCGCTCGCATGAGCTTTGGATTTCTATGTTCCGTAAAGTCCGGAGATCCAAGTGTACCAAAATCAACTGATCTTTTGTTTGGTAACATTACCCTGTACTTATGAGTGACCGATGGACTGGGTTTGAGAACAACGTGCATATATACTGTAAATCACTTTTTAGTTTTAATCTTTTTTAACACAACAAACTCGAGGTTACCTTTCTTAACATTTGCCCTAGTTAAGGGATTTTTGAAAAGAACCATATTTCCACTAGAATTGACTGCACTCGTCATAGACATACGCGCCAATTTACGGAAGGAATTAGGTGCGAGGTAAAGCTTATTAATCTTGACAGCCTTTTCACCAGACTTAATATTTTCTAATGAAAGTATATCTCTGGGTAAATTCTTCACGTTCACCTTCTTCCACGTAATTTTCTTGGTTTTGTTGTTTTCGTTGGCATTTTTCTTCATTTTATTTTCATTTTTGCTATAATTGGCTGCATTTAGCCTACGACCATTGTTACCAAAGTTAAGACGACGTCGAACTGGACCTGCGTTCACAAAAGACATACGAGCTCTTCGCATACGTCTAAGGTTATTTGGATCTATAACACGAGCATTGGTAACCATTCTTCGCAGGCGTCCCAGATTGTTTGGACCAATGCTATTTTCATTTGTGTTTGAGTTTGTGTAAACAAAATTACGAACAAGTGAACGAGCACCATTATAGTTTCTTCTATTATATCTTCTATTCAAAATACGAGGGCCACTGGTCATATCATCATCGTTGTCATTATTTCGTGTTCTCTGCATGTTAATATAAGTAAATATAATTATTAAATTACGTATCATTAGACTGGCGTTTGTCTAATCAAACGGGTGTTTGTAATAAATTTAATTTTTGTATTTAGTCCTCTTCGTCAATTTCAAGTTCGTCTTCATCTTCACCATCGTCAACGACATCGTCATTGGCGGCTGCAATACCCTGGAAGGCGAAGGATGGCAACTTTTCAGATTGTTCAACGAGAACCTGTTGCAGACGAACAGTCACACCAAACTTATTATCAATGAACCAAATCTGATTCAAATCAATAATAGTGAGGACACGCTGTCCCTTTTCAATGGAATCAAGTGGAATGCTTTCTCGCTGTGCGTTGTAAGCTTCCGGTACGAATGATCCGTCGGGCTTAGTCAAAACCTTGAGCTTAACAGTGGAAGGATACGGTTCCTTGCTCGGTCTCACAAGGGGCTTGTAAAGAGCTTCCTTCAAAACTGCGACATTAAATTCCTTACCCATCCATTCCTTTGAGTTCTTTGCGACTGTGTTAACAACGAGCTCGTCGAGCTCCTTCAACTTTTCACAAAGCTCACCCGCTTCAGCATTGTCGCCATCAAAGCTGAGATCCAAGGAGTAAGACGTTCTGCCAGTACTTTCATCGGTAAACGTACTAAGACCATAAGGGGATCTCATGTAAGGAAGTTGGAGGTAAAGCTTCTTACCATCGCTATTGTTAATGTATACAGCCTTTCCACCATTCTTGTTCTTTCTCAACTTGGAAAACTTCACAGTGGATGGGTTGAATTCAGAAGATTGTTGGATACTAAGCGACATTATATTTTGGTTATATATTCACTTAGACTAGAAACTTTAAGTAAATTTTTTTCTTAGGTAACAGTAAAAATGGGTTTCTTTAAAGACTGTGGATGTGGTTGTGGTGGATCCAAAGCCAAAGAAAAATTCATGACAGCTTTAATCATGTCTCTTGTATTTTATGTTGTATCCAATCCGGTCACCTACAGGATTGTCAGGAGAATTTTGGGTTCCTTCATCGCCACCCCGAATGGTTCCCCGACACAAATAGGTGTTCTCGTTCATACTGTGGTGTTCATGGCTATCGCGTGGGGAATTCTTAATGTGAAAAAGGAAAAATACACCGTTGACGTTCCTTCTGAACTCGGAAAAGAGGGTGGTCGTGTCAAACTTCCAGAAAAGGTGAAAAAGTCACC
>Ga0213864_10001018_pt1 | contig 12723 bp, 12 predicted proteins | sample PICome_5_FD_160078 | JGI IMG/M metagenome (GOLD analysis project Ga0213864, IMG submission 160078) | Coastal seawater microbial communities near Pivers Island, North Carolina, United States - PICO247 | ecosystem: Environmental > Aquatic > Marine > Coastal | place: USA: North Carolina... | reverse complement strand
TCACCCCTTCTATTGGAGTGGTAACCGCCACTATTTCGGTGGAAAGATGAGCGAGACAGGACTTATTGAGTTTAGGAGTGGGTCGCCGTTTTACAACAAGTTAGGCATCGCAGGCACTCTTGTTGGGGCACACACTTCCAACATCAACTACCCATTCATCGTCTTTCATGTTTACAACACAGGCACGAATCAATCCGACAGCGGCACGCAAAAGTGTTGGGGAGCACCCATTTACACCCGCAAACCAGAGACGAGTTGGTCGTCCATCAGCGAAGACATTTATTGGTTTTGGCGAGGAGCAGGCAAATAAAATACCTATGGTATAATGTATTTATACTTTTAGAATAGGTGATTGTAATGGCAGTATCAGCAGATCAGTTTAAGAAAGCACTAGATAACTCAGGCATTGATCTTGAATGGATGAGTGGTTGGAAGAACACTTGGCACGGGATGAGTTGGAAGGGTAAGGGTGGCAATCCTGTCGCACTTCTACTTCACCATACCGCAGGTGCCTCTACCGAATCCAAAGACCCTAACCACAAGGGCAACAAATGCTCTGCTGATGACGGGCAGGTAAAATTCGTAAATCGTCATCCAGATTTCAATAGTCCGGCATCTCAATTTACCCTACGCCGCTGTGGTAAATTAGCGATTAACGCATACAAGCCTTGCTACCATGCCGGCAAGGGCGACTTCAAAGGAACACAATGGTCAGGTCTTGGAATTCCCAAAGACAGCGGCAATTCCTACATGCTAGGAATCGAAATCGTTTCCAGAGGCTTAAAGGATGACCTCACAGAGGCTCAATGGAAGACACTTGCTAAGTTGGCTGAGACACTAAAGAAACTTTATGGTTGGAAAGACACCTCTACCTACTACTTCCCCCGACACAAAGATTATGCACCAACTCGCAAGGTAGATATCAAGGCATCTAACAAGAAGGTTCAAGAGATGTTCAACAAGTTTGGTGGAACACATTGGGACGGGAAAATTCCAGATATCGAAGGCATCCTAAATGCGGAGGAACAAGGAATTGCGAATCCTGCTTCTTGGAGGCTGGCCTGCCGATTGGCAGATCTGGGATATTTCAAAGGTACTCCCGCTGAAAAAGGAGTCCAAAAATATCCTGCCAAAGCAATGATTAACTATAATACTGAAAAAGCACCCAACATGGAAGATAAGTCCAAGTATGGACCCAAGGCACATGACCGCATCTTTGGTATTAAGGAGCCACAAGACCGATGAGCCACCCTACCATTGATGAGTTTATCATTACCAATGATGGTGGACATAATTGTGGTAACCCCAACTGTGCTAGGTATCTTGGTTATCTTAGTTATGATGACTCTAATACATTCTTGTTTGACGAGAACATTGAGTTTGACTCCGATATATCTACCGCCGATGGCAAGGAGTTAGTGGGAAGTCAAATAATTTGATATAATGTATATATGGCTACCTCTAAATACCCCTCTCAGATAGATAAATTCCCTATTATTGATCCAACGCAGTCTTTGCGTGGGCACGCAAGCCTACACAATGCTGAAGAAGATGCTATTGAGAAAATCGAATCTACCCTAGGTGTAAATCCACAGGGAACTCACACTTCCGTATCTGCTCGTATTGCTAACGTTGAGGCTAAGGCTTCTACACCTGGACCCGATGGAACGCCTGGTAAGGATGGTAAGGGTTGGACCGATGGATACTATGTAGAGGGAACAGGCAGGGTAGTATTCACCTCTGATGACGGATTAGGATTTAGCACAGGTGATCTACGTGGATCTAACGGTACAGAAGGAACAGATGGTAAGGGATTTACAGGTGGATCATACAATGCAACCACAGGCGTAGTAACCTTCCTATCAGATGATGGACTAGGTTTTGCCACAGGTGATCTACGAGGAGCAAATGGAGAAAAGGGAGACCCATTTGTATACGATGACTTTACACCCGCACAACTTGATGGCCTAAAAGGAGAGCAGGGAGAAAAGGGAAATGACGGAACAGGCGTAAACATTCTTGGTTCTTATAACTCAGAAGCAGAACTCAACGCTGCTCATCCATCAGGAAATGTAGGAGATGCCTACCTTGTATCAGGTGATCTTTATGTATGGGACGACACAAACTCATCTTGGGATAACGTTGGAAATATCCAAGGCCCCGCAGGAGAAAATGGTGTAGGAGAAAAAGGCGATGATGGTGAAGACGGCAAAGGTTGGTCGGCAGGTGGGTATGATCCATCTACAGGTGTCGTAACATTTGATTCTAACGATGGGTTGGGATTCTCTACAACTGATTTGCGAGGAGCAAACGGCACCGATGGCAAAGGATTTACAGGTGGCTCCTATGACGCAGGAACGGGTATTGTTACTTTTACTTCTGCTGATGGCCTTGGTTTCTCTACCGACGACCTACGAGGTTCTGACGGACAAGACGGAGATGCAGGCGAGAACGGAAACGATGGTCTAGGTTGGTACGAGGGTACTTACGATGAGACAACAGGTATCGTTACCTTCCTATCCAACGATGGTTTGACTTTTGCTACAGGAGATCTACGAGGTGCCGATGGTGTTGGAAATGACTACGATGACGCAAGCCTTTGGGCAAGCGTAGATAAGAACACAACAGATATCGAAAAACTCAATGCTGATTTTAACAATCTTGTTATTCCTCCCGCTTATAACGATTCTGACATAAAGAATCAAGTTGCTAACCTAGAGCAAGCCGTAGAAAGCCTAACTGTTGTGGTAGATGAGAATACTGATGCTATTGAGGCTCTTGATCAAAGGGTTATTAAGACTGAGGATGTTTTGCTTTCTTCCGCTGCTAATGTCAATAGGCTAAACGGAGAATATTGGAGGGCATTGGAAAAGCCAACCACACAACAAGAAGCCAACGAGATCTTCTACGACGCTATTGTAGAACTACAAGAGCAAGTAGCAAAACTAAATCTTCAGGTACACGCATACAATCAACTACCTGATCCCGAACTATACAACCACGGAGATATTGTGTTTGTAGAGTCATCACTCATTGAAGGGGAAGACGAATAATGCCACAGTTTTTGCAGCACTTTACACAGAATCTAGGTACGCCAGGATTCACCTACATTCCTGAGGGATTGGATTGGGTACGCTTTTGGGACAATGAGGTATATTGGAGCCGTATTCACCAAGGCCCCGATACTTATTGGTGGGATCATATGGATAACCTAGTCAATATGTATCACAATCTTGGTATCAAGATTATCTATTGCTTTGGCGGTACTCCCAATTGGCTCTCTACACTAAAAGACGTTCCCAATGACCACCACCCTTGGATGGGTAATGGCTCACACGGTATGCCAACCAACCTTGATGAATGGAATAAGTTTTGCTATGCTATTGCTGACCGATACAAGGGAAAGATCCAAGCATACGAGATGTGGAACGAACCACAGTTGTTGGGGTATATGAGTCCGTGGGATCAAAACACACGAGACACAATGGCTAAGATGTGTAAGCGTGGTGCTCGCACTATTAACAGCGTTGATCCTTCTGCTGTAGTTCTTGGTCCAAACATCTTTGTTGGTAACGATGGACGAAAGAATCGTGCTACTAAGATTGCTGAGGCAATGGCAGATACACAAGGGCCATTCGGTCCTTGGGAGCATATTGAGGCTATGGCTTGTCACATCTACCCCGATACAGGGCAGGGAGCAAGTGAGTGGCGTAGGCAACTTGATGAGAACATCAACATCGTAAAGGGTCTTGGTGGCCCAAGCAAAATGTGGATCACAGAAACAAACTACAATCTTCTTGGACCCGTTTTGCCTGAAAACTCAACTACCGAAAAACTCATACAAGACACATATGATGCAGCAGGTGGTAAGTTTGTTATTTGGTATGCTTACAACCGCCACTCTGACCTTGGTGGTCTTGATATGCGTGATGGTAAGGTGGCACATAACAAGATGGTTGAGATCTGTACAGGTGAAACATACCCACCAAATGTACAAATGTCTTACACCGCATCTGATACAGGTTGGAGTGGGTATGAGCCATCTGACAGTATTACAGTTACCTTTACTTTAAAGAATGAAAGTAGAGAGGCAATCTCTGTTAGCCATAGCGAAGCAGGGCTAAGTCCAAGTGGAAACACCCTCGTAAATCCAGGGGCTACGCAGAACTACTCAAAGACTTACACAAGTAACCCACCAAGCAATAGGGCTACTGTCACATTTACAGGAACAATCAATCACAGCACAGGCTTGCTACAAAGTACGCTCACCGCAGGAAGGAACTTACCCGACAAACCATTACCTCCCGCAGAAAAGCCTATTAGTATTGCTGTAGCAGATATCTCTGAGGATTGGACAGGTCACGAGGAATCAGATACGCTTACCGTAAAATTTAGGGTAACCAACACATCTGAAGAAGATACACTTGACTTATCATCCATCACAACCCCTAACATTGGGCTAAGCAGCGGTACAATTGCTCCCAATGAAGTATTTGTTATGGAAGCAGAGATAAATAACTACCAAGGAAATATTGATGTAGTTATCAAGGGAACATCAACTAGCAATTCCAACAGGGGAGTGGAATGGTCAGGTAAAGTATCAATAGCAGAGAAACCCACTCCACCTCCACCAATTATACAGGAGGGAGCAGACGGAGTTTGGGTATTGAATAAGGGCACTTGGGAGCAAATCGCAGACCTTACCTCAGAATCCGTCACACCATAATGAAGAATATAGATCTTAAAGTTTTAGCATTAGGGACAGTTAGCATTGTTCTTATCCTTTTGACTATTGGTGCTATTATTCGTGCGGTTCGTACAGGCGAAGGTCTTGATACGGGTACTGCATCAGCAGCATTCGCACTATTGGGGGCTATGGTTGCAGGGTCTATCGGATCAGCAGCGGCAACAAATAATGCCATCAAGGAAAAGAAGGAAAAGGATTACGAAGAAGACGACGACTACATGTATGAAGATCCACTATAGACGAGAATAGTTCCAAGCAAACATAGTCTCAGGATAGAATGGCTCTATTAAATCGTTAACAGCGTTAGCGTACTCTGTTATTTCCGTTTGTGCCCCTTCACCCTTTCGTAATGATAGGAAGTTGAGGACGGCATTGAGAGAAGTAGTCCATCGCCATCTAACATACATAGCATAAGCAGGAAGAAATAGTCTTGCTTGTTCAGGTGCGATACCTCTATTCATTGCTTCTTCATATAGTTCTACAGATTTATCTATATGTTTTTCCATCAGGGAGGAAGCAATAACACCTGTATCTTTATTTACAATATCTCCACTACCTTGTTTGTTGTTATCAGGAGAAGAACGCCACTCATTATATTTAGGAAGATAGAAAACAGGTTCTTCTGTAATATACCTTCTAGAAGATTCATTCCATCCTTCCTGATCATCAAGATGTGTAGAGGAAACTACATGCTTCCACCATTGACGGGCAACCATTAAAGGTGCGTGTACCTCAAAAGTCATAACACAATGGCGAAGGGTAGAATCATGCTTATGCTTGACTAGAAAATTTATTAGTCGTAAGTCTTTGTCGTCTAGTTCTTCTACCTCTTTTGCATAAGAGGCACGGGCAGCATTTACTACATCCTTGTCTGATCCCATATTGTTGATAAGTTTTACGTAGCCGTGGTCTAATACCCTTGACAAATCTTCTTCTGACATGCTATACTTTCTATAAATCGGCACCACAAAGGGGTGATTTGGAACTTCTAGAAGAGGTTTTCTTCTCTTCTTTATCTTTATATAAAAGATATTATACACAGGGTTTTTAGATTTGTCAACCCCCTAGCCAAAAAAGATTATAACGATTTGGTAACAGGCAAACCGTGGTATAATGAGAGAGGTGATTATTGTATGTCTCAGAACTTAGGAACGGATTTTGTAGTCAAGATTGCTTCACTTGCCGACGACGCAAGCATAGTTGAGGCATTCCAATATTACCATCAGGGAGGGCTCACAGGATCTCCTGCCCCCGAATCTATGGAGTACCACCTAAATCAGTTGGCTCAAACGGATATCGACATACAAAACCAAATAGATACTATTGAGGCAAACGTTGAGTCACTACAGCAAGAGATTGGAGATTCCTTGGCACCTACCTACGTCAAGATGAATCCAACCTCCAACAGCGACCTTGCTGATGCTAACATTATCAACGCTCCTCAGGGAGTTATGCCACTACAGATTGAAGGATCTGCGGGTACAACCGAACCACTCCAACAATGGCGTATTGGTACTGATGTAGTAGCAGAGATTAGACCTGATGGGTCATTCGCTACCGACGACGGCAACGGCAACCTTGTAGAGATCATCAACAACTCAACAGAGCAGACCTTAGAGAACAAGGTTATTATAAACTCAGTACTCATTACTGATATGGAAACAAGGTCTACTTCATTTACCCTTGGTCTTGCTCAGCAGGGTAAGACTATTGAGTGTAACTCAGCAAGCACAATGACCGTTTCTATTCCCGCAGAAACTACAACTGACTTTCCTATAGGAACACAATGGCTAATCATTCAGATGGGCGAGGGTCAGGTTACAATCTCACCAAACGCAGGCGTTACACTTGTGGGAACACCAACGCTAAAACTTAGAGCACAATACTCTGCTTGTACGCTAGTAAAGCGTGCAGCAAATTCTTGGGTAGTTATGGGGGATATGGCTACCTCATAGGTAGGAGATTATTATGGGCACTACACCAACTTTCGGATTTCCATATCCCGATCAAACCAACTCAGTAGATGTTGCTGACGATATTGCTTCTTTGGCACAAGCCATTGACCTTACGCTACCTATGTTCGCACCACTTGATAGTCCTACTCTTGTAGGCGTACCCAAGGCTCCAACGGCTTCCGCTACAACAAATGACACACAGATTGCCACGACAGAGTTTGTACACAGCCAAGGGTACATTACGGAAGAAGAAGCAGACGATAGGTATGCCGACGCAAACGGGGGAACAAGCCAAGACCCAACATTTGACGGAACCATCAATGTTCCAAGTCTTGCTACAGGTGTGGTCTTGAGTGATGACAATAACCAACTTACAACTGTTCCTGTTCTTGGTATTGCTAAGGGAGGTACAGGAAACGCTGCTACAAACGCAGGTGGAGTTGTTTATGTAAACGAAACAAACACAGCATTTGAGTATACCTCTGATGGTGCTGAGGGTCAGTACCTTATGAGTACAGGCCCCGCTACCCCACCTGTTTGGTCAGACGTACAAAGCACCTTCTATGGTACTGTCACTCCAACAGCGGGTACACAGGACGGAGCCCTTTGGGTAGACACAAGTTCTATGAGCCTAAAGGTTTACGACTCTACCACAGGATTCAATGTTGTAGGTGGAGCACCAAATAGGTCAGTTGCCTCAGGTGCATCAATCCAATGGACTGACCAAGGGTCAGTTGTAGAAGTCAATAGTTCTGAGGGCACAGAGGCAAACATCAATATTCCAAACAATACTCAGGTAGCGTGCCCTATCGGAACCATCATTACCCTGATTCAGACAGGTACAGACAGGGTACGAGTTACAGGAGAGTCAGGGGTAGTAATACGAGCAACCCCACTACCTCTCACTCGTACACAATGGTCAACCTGCACCCTCTACAAGAGAGCCACAAATGAGTGGCTTGTAGCAGGAGATATTTACCTATAAAACTATGATATAATACTAATGGAGGCACAAGATGGCAATTATTTCACTTATCACAGGGGCAACAAGTTCAGGTGTTCGATACACCAACCCCAAGCCTACTGCTACCTATAACACTACGTCTAAGTTTAATATTACTAACCCTGATCCAATTGCTACCTACACCTCCACAGGCAACGCAATCAGCATTGATAACAATAACTCACTTGTTACCGTTTCAGGTTGGGGAACAGCAAACGTATCTAACGTAACCGCTAAGGGTCTATCCCCCTCACCCGCCGTTGCCCTATCTCGTGCTCCATTCTCATATGGCACTTACTACGCACCACCACCCGCACAGTATGGATTCCCACACTTCCAAGCCTGTCCAGGTGGAGGCACCGTTCACGCAGGTCAATGCATGGTCTTCCACGGTTCTCCAAGTACCTACAAGAAGCCAGGACCAGGCGGTTATTCTTCAGGTGCTAATGAATGGTACCGCATCCAATAAGAGTCTTCTATCACATTTATCAGGGTACGCCTTGGCGTAACCTTATGTTGGAACAAATAGATACTCTTTACTCCACTTCCATCATGGAGGTTGCCGACCTCCATATAGGAATAACAGATACGCTTGACCCACCTAAGAAAGCACAGGTGGCAATCAACAATCCTGATCGTGGAGAATCGGCAACTATAAAGGCTTTGTACGATTACTGCGTTGACAATCCTGACGCAAAGGTGCTTTACTTCCATACCAAGGGAGTAACGCATCCGACGAAAGAGCAGAGGGATTGGAGAAAGATGATGGAGTATTGGTGCATTGAAAGATGGGAACTCTGTGTTGAACAGTTAGAGATGTACGATACAGTTGGCTGTAACTTTAGTTACGAAACGTGGTCAGGAGCATACCCTCACTACTCAGGTAACTTTTGGTGGGCCAATGCAGAATATGTTTCTAAATGTGACTTGACTTTCTTAGAGAGTCGTGATAGAATAATGCACGAGTGTTTCATCGGCTCAGGAAATGGCAAAATGTTAGATCTTCATTCCCCCGCTGTGGATTTGAAATACACAGAGTATCCACGGTCGGAGTATGAAGATCTTTTGTGACAAAACTGTTACTCATTTTAGACCACCTTAGCCACAAAGACTCGTATAATAAATAGATAACTTATAAGGATGGTGTACAAATGTCAATAGTTGACGACAACGGATCAATCGTTGATCCATACAGAAATTTTATTCATATCAGTAGGTACTCAAGGTGGAAGGAAGAAGAAGGACGACGAGAAACGTGGGTTGAGACAGTTGATCGTTACATTGACTTTATGCGTGACCACCTAGTTGAGAACTTCGGGTACAAAGAGAATGATAAGAAGTTTACAGAGGTTCGCAATGCTATTCTCAATCACGAGGTAATGCCTTCTATGAGGGCTCTAATGACTGCTGGGCCTGCTTTAAAAAGAGACCACATCTCAGCATACAACTGCTCTTTTATTGCCACAGATTCCCTCAGAGCGTTTGATGAGGCTATGTATGTTTTGATGAACGGAACAGGCGTAGGCTTCTCTGTAGAAAGCAAGTACACAGAGCACTTGCCTATCATTGCTGATGAGTTGTTCGACACAGAAACTACTATCGTTGTTGAGGACAGCAAGTTAGGTTGGGCCAAGGCATTCAAGGAATTGATTGGTCTTCTCGTTACAGGTCAGATTCCTAAGTGGGATCTTTCTAAGGTACGTCCCGCAGGTGCACGCCTCAAGACTTTTGGTGGTCGTGCATCAGGGCCAGAACCACTAAACGATTTGTTTAACTTTACTGTTGAGACATTTGATGCAGCCAAGGGTCGTAGGCTCAAGCCACTTGAGGCACACGATCTTATGTGTAAGATTGGCGAGGTAGTTGTTGTTGGAGGTGTCCGTCGTTCTGCTTTGATCTCACTATCTAACCTAGATGACTTTGAGATGGCTAAGGCCAAGTCAGGTCAATGGTGGGAGACAGAGCCACAGCGAGCACTAGCAAACAACTCTGCTGTCTACAACCGCAAGCCAAACACAGCACAGTTCTTGCGTGAGTGGCGTAACCTATACGAGTCAAAGTCAGGCGAGCGAGGCATCTACAATATGGATAGCGTCCGTAAGCACATCGACAAATTTGAGCGTCGTGACTCAGCCAAGGTAGCAGGCACAAACCCTTGTGGTGAGATTTTGCTACGCCCAAATGAGTTCTGCAATCTTACAGAAGTAGTTGTATCTGCTGATGACGATGAGAAGTCATTGAAGAACAAGGTTCGCCTTGCTTCTATTTTGGGTACTTGGCAGTCCACACTAACAGACTTTAAATACATTCGTAAGTCTTGGAAGGCTAACTGTGAAGAAGAGCGTTTGTTGGGGGTATCACTTACAGGTATCTTTGGTAACAAACTAACAGGCACAATGCACGATGGTTTGTCAGATCTTCTTGTAGATATGCGTAAGCAAGCAGTAAACGAAAACAAGAAGGAAGCAAATGTTTTGGGCATTGAGGCTTCTGTTGCTGTTACTACCGTCAAGCCATCAGGCACAGTATCACAACTAACAGGCGTGTCAAGTGGCATTCACCCTTGGTACAGCGAGTACTACATTCGTACTGTCCGTGCAGATAACAAAGATCCACTAACCTTGTTCCTCAAGGATTTCGGAGTACCAAACGAGCCTGACATTATGAAGCCTGATGCTACAACAGTATTTAGTTTCCCAATTGCAGCACCTAAGGGAGCCACGGTTACATCAGACCTTACCGCTATTGACCATTTAGAGATTTGGGCGGTATACCGTGAGAATTGGACTGAGCATAACCCCTCAGTTACCGTAAACATACATGAAGACGAATGGTTGGATGTAGGTGCTTGGGTATATCGTAACTTTGACAATGTAGGTGGTGTTTCCTTCCTGCCTGCTGTAGAGCATAGTTACAAACAAGCACCCTATCAAGAAGTAACCAAGGAAGAGTATGATGAACTAGTTTCAGCATTCCCCACGAACATCCCGTGGTATTCTCTTCCTTTGTATGAGTTGGAAGATAGTACTGCGGGATCTCAAGAGTTAGCATGTTCTGCTGGCGGCTGTGACGACGTAGATATCCCCTCCTCTGTTCAGGAGACAGTATAAATAGGTCGCATTTCTAGGAGGGCAGGGCTTCGGCCCTGCCTTTCTGGTATAATAGAGGTATTGTGAAAGAACGTAACAGGTACGCAAACAAGGTTTATTCAGAACATCCAATTGCCATGTGGCCTTTGGACGACGACGCTTTCTATATGTCTATGATCACGGACAGCGATAGAACCTTTGAGAATTGGACGTTGGTAAACTGCTTTGAGAATAACTTGGGTATTCCTGACGAACCTTCCCCATTTCCCGAAAGCAAGGTATATTCTACTATAACCAAGAATGACGGAACAGCGGGAACTATGACCGCTACATCACCCGCTACTGTTACAGCGTCAGAAATTGATTCGGGTGCAGGTGACTTTACGGTAAATATGTTCTTGTATCTTAATCCTGTATTCTTGGTTGGCATTAGGCTTGGAATTAAATGGGTAGACATTAGCGGAACAACAAACGAGGTATTTGGGGACCAACTACCACCAACAGAAAGTCGTGGTTGGATCAACATAAACGAAACTTTTGCTCTACCTGATACATACCCTAGCGGCATTCACGTTGTTCTTGAGGTAGAGTGGGCTGACTCATCGGGTGGAGACGAGCAATCCCGTAGTGTGACTATGACAGGGTTTAGCGTTGGTCAAAACTCAATCACTTCTCAGTATTCTAATCTTGGTTCTGTTGCTGTTGACCTTCCTGCCGAACTAGGATACCCTGGAGCACAGGGAATTATTGCAGATCAGTTTGGTACACCAACAGACTACGGATACTACGTTGTACGACAAAACAGATTGCTTGCTCATAACGACGGTATGCCAATCATCTATGGTACGGATAATGCTACAATCATAGAGCCCGACGCTTTCCCATCTTTGCTTTTCCCTGGCAAGGGTATGCTACACAATAATGGACGAGGCAAAGAATATACATTTGAGATGTGGATGAAGATTGCTCCACAAACATATAGCGATAAAAAGATTGTAGGCCCACTAGACAGTACTGATGGGGTATACGTAAAAGAAGGATTCCTAATCTTGGCGGCAGGCAATAATGTAAAAGGACATTACGTAGGCCGTTGGTATCGACCCATGCTTATTCAGGTTGTTATCAAAACATCAACCATAGCCCTGATCCTCAACGGTGAAGAAGTTATCAATATGCCGTTTGATAAAAAGACAATACCCCTAACTAACGGACGAGATTGGTGGGGTATTTGGAACTACGATGAGTTTGATTATTTTGCTGTAGATTGTATTTCTTTCTTCCCATACCCCGTAGCAGAAGACGTAGCAAAACGCAGGTATGCCTACGGTCAAGCAACAGAAAGCATCCTTACGCTAAACGCAGCATACAACGGATACTCAACAACAATAGATTTTAAAGCAGCCGAACATGGCCCCTCCGTTATTTGGCCTGACACACAGAATTGGGACTCAGGAAGTTTTGACAATTTGATTGCCACCAATAACTTTATTACCACACCCTTATACTCTTTGCCACAAATGGAACTTGGCGGGTACGACTTACAAGCGTGGTACGAAATCAACAAAACAATCAACGATAGTTCAGACTTATATTTCTCTATGAAACCATCATACGAGGAAACAGCAAGGAGCCTAACCCCATTTGCTATTGCTGATGATGGTTTGTCGCAAGGCCCTGCATACTTAAACTTTGATGGAGTTAGAGCACAGAACGAATCCATTAGAATGGTTTGGGGAGTATTCCAAATAGAGGCAGACTTACCCGAACGCAGAACGCTATTTGATTTTTATGAGGCAACCACACTAGAAAACTTTAACATTTACGTTCAGGGAACAGAGTTGGTTTATGAATATCAAAATAATGTTTTGTTCTCTCAAACAATTGCTGTTGGAGAAAAGTTTGCCGCAGGTATAGACTTACAGCATATGA
>Ga0213864_10001017_pt1 | contig 12740 bp, 9 predicted proteins | sample PICome_5_FD_160078 | JGI IMG/M metagenome (GOLD analysis project Ga0213864, IMG submission 160078) | Coastal seawater microbial communities near Pivers Island, North Carolina, United States - PICO247 | ecosystem: Environmental > Aquatic > Marine > Coastal | place: USA: North Carolina | collected... | reverse complement strand
ATGGGCTGGATTTTGGTTACCGCACGGCGCATCACGGCGAGGCGGCCATGCCGTCGGCTCATTCCGGATTTGTGGCACAGCCCTTTAAAGTGCCGACCAAGGGCAGCACAGTCATTTTTGATGAGGGCGGGCTGAAAATATCGGCATTTTCAGTGCCGCATCCGCCGATTGAACCTGCTGTCGGCTTCCGCTTTGACTATCGCGGCCGGTCATTGGTGATAAGCGGCGACACCGCTTATAGCGACAATCTGGTGGCCGAGGCCAAAAACGCCGAAGTGCTGGTGCATGAAGTTCTGCAACGCGATTTGGTGAGTATGACCTCGGAAACATTGGCGGAAATGGGTCAGGAAAACCTTGGCAAAATCATTTATGACACGCATGACTACCACACCAGTCCGGTCGAAGCTGCCAAAGTCGCCAATCGCGCCAATGCCAAAATGCTGGTTTTCACCCATATGGCGCCGTCTCCGGCCAGTGGTTTGGTTGAGCGTATATTCATGCGCGGCGTGCGCGAAATCCGTAAAAGCGGCACGATTATGGCCGATGATGGCATGCATATCCGCCTGCCCGCGCCGGTCAATGGCGGCAATAGCGAGATTATCGTCAAATAAGTTGCGCCGGAAAGCCGATTTTGCAGCCATATGGCAGCAATTTGCCGGCACGCATATTGGATGGTTTGAAAATCGGAAATCAAAGCCCGTTTGGGCTTGAGACCGCCGCCTGCTTGGGCTAGGTTTCCGCACATCTGCACAGTTTGTTCTATCCAGACGAAAGAGGGGTTCATGAATATCCACGAATATCAGGCCAAACAGGTCTTGAGCGAATTTGGTGTGCCTGTGCCGCGCGGTGGCGTGGCCTTCACACCGGATGAGGCTGTCAAAGTCGCCGAAGAACTTGGCGGGCCGGTCTGGGTTGTGAAAGCACAAATTCATGCCGGCGGGCGCGGCAAGGGCGGCGGGGTTAAAGTCGTCAAGTCGATTGACGAGGTGCGCGCCGAGGCCGAACGCATGTTGGGCATGACATTGGTGACCCATCAAACCGGCCCGGAAGGCCGCATTGTCGGGCGCGTCTATATTGAAGAAGGCTCGGATATTGCCCGCGAATTATATTTGTCGGCGCTGGTTGACCGCGCCACCTCGCGGGTTTCCTTTATCGCCTCAACCGAGGGCGGCATGGATATTGAGGAAGTGGCTGCAGAAACGCCGGAAAAAATCCTGACCATCAGCGTTGACCCGGCTGGCGGGATTTCCGGTCATCATGGTCGCCAGATTGCCTTTGCGCTTGGCCTTGAAGGCGACCAGGTGAAACAGGCCAGCGCGTTGATAAACAATCTGTATCGCGCCTTTGTCGAAACCGATATGTCGCTTCTGGAAATTAACCCGCTTGTGGTGACCGGCGACGGGCAATTGATTTGCCTTGATGCTAAAGTCAATTTTGATTCCAACGCGCTGTATCGCCATGACGCGATTGTCGCGCTGCGCGATTTGGACGAGGAAGACCCGGCGGAAGTCAAAGCGTCGGAGTTTGACCTCAGCTATATCAAGCTCGATGGCACAATTGGCTGCATGGTCAATGGTGCCGGTCTGGCTATGGCGACGATGGACATTATTAAACTTTATGGCGCCGAGCCGGCCAATTTCCTTGATGTTGGCGGCGGTGCGACCAAGGAAAAAGTGACCGAAGCGTTCAAAATCATTCTGTCGGATGACAATGTGGAAGGCATTTTGGTCAATATATTTGGCGGCATTATGCGCTGCGATGTGATTGCCGAAGGGGTTGTCGCAGCCGCCCGCGAAACCGAATTATCCGTGCCATTAGTGGTGCGGCTGGAAGGCACAAATGTTGATTTGGGCAAGAAAATCATGGCCGAGTCGGGTCTGACCATCATCCCTGCCGATGATTTGGACGATGCGGCGGAAAAAATCGTCGCCGCAGTGAAGGAGAGTGCATAATGTCTGTTCTGGTCAATAAGGACACCAAAGTTATCTGTCAGGGCTTTACCGGCAGCCAAGGCACTTTCCACTCCGAGCAGGCGATTGCCTATGGCACGAAAATGGTCGGCGGGGTCACGCCGGGGCGCGGTGGGTCAACCCATCTCGATTTGCCGGTTTTCAACACCGTGGCCGAAGCGGTTGACAAAACCGGTGCGACAGCCAGTGCCATTTATGTGCCGCCACCCTTTGCGGCGGACGCCATTCTTGAGGCGATTGATGCGGGCATTGAGCTGGCCGTGTGCATTACCGAAGGTATTCCGGTAGCCGATATGATTAAGGTAAAGCGTGCCTTGCAAGGCTCCGATACGCGCCTTGTCGGGCCGAACTGCCCCGGCGTGATTACCCCCGGCGAGTGCAAAATCGGCATTATGCCCGGCCATATTCACAATCGCGGCTCGGTCGGTATTGTATCGCGCTCCGGCACGCTGACCTATGAAGCCGTGGCGCAAACAACCGCCGCCGGTCTTGGCCAGTCCACTTGTATCGGCATTGGCGGCGACCCGGTCAATGGCACGAATTTTATTGATTGCTTGGAAATGTTCCTTGGCGATGAGGAAACCGAATCTATCATCATGATTGGCGAAATTGGTGGCTCGGCTGAAGAAGAAGCTGCCGAATTGGTCAAAGCGTCGAAAGTGAAAAAACCAATGGTCGGCTTTATCGCCGGCGTCACCGCGCCTCCGGGGCGGCGCATGGGTCATGCCGGTGCGATTATTGCCGGTGGCAAGGGCGGTGCTGAAGATAAAATGGAGGCCATGCGGTCAGCCGGTATCACAGTCTCGCCATCGCCTGCCGCTTTGGGCAAGACATTGGTTGAGGTTCTGCAAGGCTGAGTAAGGCTTTTGCCAAGATAACGGTGTTCACAATTTGTAAATTGGTCTAGTGTCTTGAATGACGTGGTGACTGATAAACCGGAAGGACAGTATGTCACAGGATATATCGGGCAAGTCTGGCAAGGGCGGCGTTGCAATACCGTCTCTTGATGGCTCCAATGCTCTTTATCTGGAAGCGCTTTATGAGCGTTTTCGCGCTGGCGATAAAACTCTTGGCGAGAGCTGGCAGGCCTATTTTCAATCATTGGAAAGTGAAGGTGGCACTGGCGGTGTCACGGGTGGCCCATCATGGCAGCGCGGCGACTGGCCACCGGCGATAAATGGCGAGATGACCGCCGTATTGGACGGCAATTGGGCTGAAGATTTGCCCTCTGCCGGTGCATTGGCTGAAAAAGTGCAAAGCCGCATGGTTGGCGCTGATGATGCCGCCGTGCGCGCCGCGACACTGGATTCGGTGCGCGCCATTATGATGATACGCGCCTATCGTTTTCGCGGTCATTTGGCTGCCGATTTGGATCCGCTGCGGCTGGAGCCACCAGCCAGCCATCCGGAGCTTGACCCGACTTCTTATGGCTTTGCGCCGGAAGATTTCGACCGGCCGATTTTTATCGATTATGTGCTGGGGCTTGAAACAGCGAGCATTAATGACATGCTAGCGATTTTGCGCCGCACATATTGCGGCACTTTCGCCATTGAGTTTATGCATATTTCCGACCCGGAGGAAAAAGCCTGGTTGCAGGAGCGCGTGGAGGGGGCTGACAAGGAAATCACCTTTACCCGCGAAGGCAAGAAAGCGATTTTCCAAAAGCTGGTGGAAGCCGAAGGGCTGGAGAAGTTTATCGACGTCAAATATACCGGCACTAAGCGTTTCGGCCTTGATGGCGGCGAGGCGATGATTCCGGCGTTGGAGCAAATTATCAAGCGCGGCGGCAATCTTGGCGTCAAAGATATTGTGATTGGCATGCCGCATCGCGGGCGGCTGAATGTGCTGACCAATGTGATGGCCAAGCCTTTCACTGCCCTGTTTCATGAGTTTAAGGGCGGCTCGGCCAATCCGGATGATATTGAAGGCTCCGGCGATGTGAAATACCATCTTGGCGCGTCTTCCGACCGCGAATTTGACGGCAATAAGGTGCATTTGTCGCTGACCGCCAACCCGTCGCATTTGGAGGCGGTTGACCCTGTCGTGCTGGGCAAGGCGCGCGCCAAGCAAGACCAAAGCAAAACCGACAGCCGTGCTATGGCCGACCGCAGCACGGTGATACCGCTTTTGCTGCATGGTGATGCGGCCTTTGCCGGTCAGGGTATTGTGGCGGAATGTTTTGGCCTGTCCGGTCTGGTCGGTCATAAATCTGGCGGCGCGATACATTTTATCGTCAATAATCAAATCGGCTTTACCACCAATCCGCGCTTTTCGCGCTCCTCGCCCTATCCCTCCGATGTGGCGAAAATGGTTGAAGCGCCGATTTTCCACGTCAATGGCGACGACCCGGAAGCTGTGGTCTATGCCGCCAAAGTGGCGACTGAGTTCCGCCAGAAATTTTTGAAGCCGGTGGTGATAGACATGTTCTGCTATCGCCGCTTCGGCCATAATGAGGGTGATGAACCGGCTTTCACCCAGCCGCATATGTATAATAAAATCGGCAAGCATGAGACTGTGGCGACGCAATATGCCCGCCGTTTGGTCAGTGAAGGTCTGGTTAGCGAGGCGGAGGTGGACGCTATTCGCGCCGATTATCGCGCGACGCTGGATGCCGCTTTTGAGGAAGCCAATGGCTATAAGCCGAATAAGGCCGATTGGCTGGACGGTAAATGGTCGGGGCTGGAGCGCAAGCATGGCGACGCGGCGGATGCAATTATTCGCGGCGATACCGGTGTTGAGGCCGATATTTTGCAGAAAATCGGCGCGGCCTTGAGCCATGTGCCGGAAGGTTTTAACCAGCACCGCGCCCTCCAACGCCAGATGAAAGCCAAGCGCGACATGTTTGAAACCGGACAGGGTTTTGACTGGGCGACGGCGGAGGCGCTGGCCTTTGGCAGCTTGTTGCATGAAGGCTATCCGGTGCGCCTGTCGGGGCAGGACAGCGAGCGCGGCACATTCTCGCAACGCCATTCGGTCTGGACAGACCAGCAAACCGAAAACCGCTACCGCCCGCTTGACCATATCAGCGACGGGCAGGCCGGTTTTGAAGTGGTAAATTCCATGTTGTCGGAAGCGGCGGTTTTGGGCTTTGAATATGGCTATTCGCTGGCTGAGCCGAATGCGCTGGTTATGTGGGAAGCGCAATTTGGTGATTTCGCCAATGGCGCGCAGGTGATTATCGACCAGTTTATTTCATCGGGCGAGATCAAATGGCTGCGTATGTCGGGGCTGGTGATGCTTTTGCCGCATGGTTATGAGGGGCAGGGGCCAGAGCATAGCTCGGCGCGGCTGGAGCGTTATTTGCAATTATGTGCCGAGGAGAATATGCAAGTCGCCAATTGCACCACACCGGCCAATTATTTCCATATTCTGCGCCGCCAGTTAAAGCGCAATTTCCGCAAGCCATTGGTGCTGATGACGCCGAAATCATTGCTGCGCCATAAAAAATGCGTCTCGACTTTGGCCGAGATGGAGACCGGTTCGACTTTCCACCGCGTGTTATGGGATGACGCTGATACCCGCCTTGGCGGCACGCTGAAACCGGCCAAGAATATCCGCCGCGTTGTTTTGTGTTCGGGCAAAGTTTATTTTGACCTGCTCGAAGCGCGCGAGGAAGCGGGCATTGACGATGTCTATATCATCCGGCTGGAGCAGCTTTACCCGTTCCCGAAAGGCCCGCTTATGGCCGAGCTTGAGACGCTGGCGCATGCCGAAATGGTGTGGTGTCAGGAGGAGCCGCGCAATATGGGTGCGTGGGGCCATGTTGAGCCGGAGCTGGAAGATACGCTGATAGATTTGGGTGCCAAGCACACACGTCCGGCCTATGCCGGGCGGCGTTCCACCGCCTCCACCGCCACTGGCCTGATGAGCCGCCATTTGCAAGAGCGCGCCAAATTGCTGGCCGATGCGCTGACCAATCCGATAGACTGATGCCCCTCTGGAGACTGCAATGAGCAATGAAATCCGCGTTCCCACCCTCGGTGAGTCAATTACCGAGGCGACGATTGCACAATGGTATAAAAAGCCCGGCGATGCGGTGGCGATGGATGAGCCGCTTTGCGAATTGGAAACCGACAAGGTGACGATTGAAGTGCCGGCGCAAAGTGCCGGTGTGCTGAGCGAAGTGCTGGCCGAGGAAGGCGCGACGGTTGAAGTGGGCGCGCTGCTTGGCTCAATCGCTGAGGGCGAAGGCGCGCCTGCACCCGCCTCTGCGCCAGAAGCTGCCGCCCCTGCACAAGAAAAAGCACCTGAAAAAGAACCTGAAAAAGTAGAGGAAAAGACACCCGAAACACCCGAAGCAAAAGCGGCTGACGCTGATTTGTCACCCGCCGTGCGCCGCATGGTGGAAGAGCATAAACTCGACGCCGGCGCGATTGACGGCACTGGCAAGGGCGGTCGCGTGACCAAGGCCGATGTGGTGCAGGCGATGGAAAGCGGCACGGCGCAATTGGGGTCAGTTCTGGCCAATAACAGCGCGCCGGGCGTGCGTGAGGAACGGGTGAAAATGACCCGCTTGCGTAAAACCATTGCCGCGCGGCTGAAGGAATCGCAAAACACCGCCGCCCAGCTGACCACTTTCAATGAGGTCGATATGGGCGCGCTGATGCAATTGCGGCGCGACTATAAGGATTTGTTTGAGCAGAAATATGGTGTGCGGCTTGGCTTTATGGGCTTTTTCGCCCGCGCCTGCGTGACTGCGCTGCATGAGATTCCCGCCGTCAATGCGGAAATTGCCGAAGATGAAATCATCTATAAAAACTATGTCAATATGGGCGTTGCCGTTGGCACGGAAAAAGGGCTGGTCGTGCCGGTGCTGCGCGATGTGCAGAATATGGGTCTGGCGCAAATTGAGCAGACGATTGGCGATATGGGGCGCAAGGCGCGCGACGGCAAGCTGGCGATTGAAGATTTGCAGGGCGGCACATTCACCATTTCCAATGGCGGCGTTTATGGCTCGCTGATGAGCACGCCGATTTTGAACATGCCGCAAAGCGGGATTCTCGGCATGCATAAAATTCAAGACCGCCCGGTCGTCGTCAATGGCGAAGTAGCGGTGCGCCCGATGATGTATCTGGCGCTGTCTTATGACCACCGCATTGTCGATGGCAAGGAAGCGGTGACATTTTTGGTGCGGGTGAAGGAGTGTCTGGAAGCACCCGAACGCCTGCTGCTCGATATATAAACGCTAGGCAGAAGGAGCCAGATGAGCCAAATGAGCCAAAACAGCAATGATAATTTCGACCTTGTGGTGATTGGCGCCGGGCCGGGCGGTTATGTCTGTGCCATTCGGGCGGCGCAATTGGGGCTGAAAGTAGCCTGTATCGACAAGCGCGGTGCGCCCGGCGGCACATGCCTGAATGTTGGGTGCATCCCGTCCAAGGCGCTGCTGCACGCTTCCGAAGTGCTGGAAGAGACCAAACATGCCGAGGCGATGGGCATTTCGGTCGGCACGGTGAAAGTCGATTTGAAAAAAATGATGGCCTATAAGCAAGACGGCATTGACGGCAATACGCAAGGCGTCACTTTTCTTTTGAAGAAGAACAAGGTTGAAGAAATTATCGGCGAGGCGCGTATTGAAGCGGCCGGTCAAGTGGCCGTGGCCTTGCCCGATGGCAGCACCCGCCCCTTGACCGCCAAAAACATTGTCATTGCCACCGGCTCGGAAGTGACGCCGCTGCCCGGCATTGAGATTGACGAAGACCGCATTGTCTCCTCCACCGGCGCGCTGGAACTGCCCGATGTGCCGAAACATTTGCTGATTGTCGGCGCCGGTATTATCGGGCTGGAGCTTGGCTCGGTCTGGCGGCGGCTTGGCGCGGAAGTGACGGTGGTTGAGTTTCTTGACCGCATCACCCCCGGCGTCGATGCCGAGCTGGCCAAGCAATTTCAGCGTGTGCTGCAAAAGCAGGGCATTAAATTCAAGCTCGGCACAAAAGTCACCGGTGCGGTGGCGCAAAAGACGCAAGTTAAAGTCAGTGTGGCGCCGGCCAGTGGCGCGGGCGATGAAGAAACGCTGACCGCCGACCGCGTGCTGGTGGCGATTGGCCGCCGCCCCTATACGGCGGGGCTGGGGCTGGAGGCGCTGGGCGTGAAACAAGACCAAGCTGGCAGGGTGGAAACCGACGCGCATTTCAAAAGCTCGGTTGATGGCATTTATGCGATTGGCGATGCCATTGCCGGGCCGATGCTGGCGCATAAGGCGGAAGATGAGGGCGTTGCGCTGGCCGAGCATTTGGCGGGCAAACCGGCGCATGTCAATTATGATGTCATTCCCGGCGTCATATATACCGCGCCGGAAGTGGCTTGGGTTGGCAAGTCGGAAGAAGAGCTGAAAGAAGCCGGCACGGCCTATGTGGTCGGCAAGTTTCCCTTCATGGCCAATGGCCGCGCCAAGGTGAATGGCACAACAGACGGCTTTGTGAAAATACTGGCTGATGCCAAGACCGACCGCGTTTTGGGTGTGCATATTCTCGGCGCGCAAGCCGGCGACATGATTGCCGAAGCCGCCGTGGCGATGGAGTTTTCAGCCAGCGCGGAAGATATTGGGCGCACCTGCCACGCCCACCCAACCCTCACCGAAGCGGTGAAGGAAGCCGCCCTCGCCGTCGATAACCGCGCCCTGCATATTTAGGGGGGGTTATGTGGGGAATATGGGGGGTTAGGCCGCGGCTATTGCTCTAATGCGCTCGACCACGGCCTGCCCAAGGGTTTTGCCGTCTCTGTCGGGAATAATAAAATCCTCGTCTTGCCTATCCCAAATAATATGCGGGAATTGGCGCGTGTCGAAATGCAGATTGTTAATGCAATCCTGCCGCACAGTAGATATGACATGCTTGTTCAAGCCACGGGCGAAACCGGCCTCATAATAAACCCCGCCACGATGCGCTTTGCCAGCGTAGGCGCAGGTAAAATCGGCAATTACCAACCGACAGTCGCGCAATTCGGCAATGATTTCGTCGTCAATCTTGTTGTTGTGTTCCTTGCGGTCAATGCGTATCAGCTCAAAGCCAAGTTCTTCCTTGCAGGCTTTTTCAAGATGTTCGAAAAGCCGGTCCATTCCCTTGTCAAACCACATAGCCATAAAGACTTTTTTCGATTGCGCGATTTTTTTCCGCAATTCTTCGCAGTGCTGCATGCCTTCAAAGGTTAGCCAGTATTGTTGCGGGCCGACATCTTGAGGCATCCATAGCAATCCCTGTTTCTCCAACTGTTGCAGAAAGGCCGAATAATCCATGCCGTTCCCCGCGCAGGCTGCAATCCTTCCAGCCCAATCAATCCCATCGGCGGACAACCTATGCTCGACAAGCTTTCCCAGTTCACCGCCGCATTTTGCTTCCGCCCAAAGCAAATAGCTGGCGATTCTTTCCTCCACAGTTGGGTGGCGCAGGTTACGAATGGTGCGCGCGATATTGCTTCTAGCGTCGCCGGGGAAGAATTGTGCCAAATCAGGATATTCTTCACCATCCATGTTTTTTTGCCTAATCCAAAAGGCGAGTTTCCGCATTTGAGCCTCATCAAGCTCGGCACGCCCGGGTGCATCGCGTAAATCCGCCCAAAACTCCTTGGTCGTGCAATAGCTGATACCGGCTTCCTCAATGATAAAGTCATGATAGCCACCGCGTTCTCCAGCGGTTCTGTGTATGGCTCCTGTTATCAGGCATCTTGGCAATTCACTCATTATTATGGTTCCGTCTATCCGCGTCCGGCCTCTCCCTTACCAAGGGAGTGCTCTATCCTGTCTTTCGCGCAGCTCTTCGCAGCGTTGCATGCCGTTGAGCGACAGCCAGAATCTTTCCCCATCGCCATGTTGTGCGCGCCGCAGCAATTTTTTTCGCGTCAATTCCTTCAAAAAAAACGAATACTCCCCCGTATGCAAAACGCCGGCGGCAATCATGCCAGCCGGGTTGAAGCCATCCTTTGCATAAGTTGTGTCTATTGTTCGCCCCAAATTGTTGTCGCATATTTTGTCCGCCCACAATAAATAGCTGCGTATTTGCTCAGTCACTTTGGGGCGTGGCAGTTCAGAAATGGTTTGCGCGAAATCGGCATTGATACCCGGCGCAAGGTCGCTCAAATTGGGATATCTTTCCCCTGCCGTGTTTCTTCGCCGTATCAAATAGGCCAATTTGGGTAATTGCTGTCGAAATTCAGACCGAAAGGGTTTGTCCTTTTTCGTAAGCTGTTCCCAGCCTTCCAGCACAGCCCGTGTTGTTCCGGTCATGCGATAGCTGATATCAGCAGCAGGGACGGTAATATCAAGAAAGTCGCCCCGTTTCGGCTCAACTTCAATATTCAAATTCGTTATCGGGCATGTTTGCAATTCATTCATGGGTGTCGCTCTGTCTATCCGCGTTCTTCCGACGCGGCCAGATGACCACACCCCACTTATGCCGACAACGACGCTATTTTCAGATATTCCCCCCGATTTAACTTATCGCCTCGCGCGGGGGTGGGCTTTATTGTAAGTCTCGAGCAGGCTTTGCGCGTCCACTTGCGTGTAGATTTGCGTCGATGAAAGTTGCGCGTGGCCGAGCAATTCCTGAATGGTTCGCAAATCGCCACCGGCGGCCAGCAAATGGCTGGCAAAGCTGTGGCGCAGCGCATGGGGCGTCACACTGTCGGGCAGGTTGAGCGCGCGTCGATGCGCCGCCATCATAGACTGAACCTGTCTTGCGCTTTGCCGCCCCCCGCGCGCGGCGCGAAACAGCGGCGCATTTTCTGTCTGGTCGAAAGGTAAAGCCGCCAGATAATCCTGCATGGCCTGATGGATGATGGGCAGCAGCGGCACATGGCGCGCCTTGCCGCCCTTGCCCATCACCCGCAAGCCGGTCTCAGCGCGCGCCGGCCAATCGCCGGCGTTTAATTGCAATGCCTCGGCAATTCGCAAGCCCGCCCCGTAGAGCAGCAGCAGCAGCGCCGCATCGCGAAGCCCGTGCCAGCTTTGCTTGGGCGTGTTGCGCGCCAGCTCAATCATTTCGCGCAATTTTTCCGGCGCGACCGGACGCGGCAGGCTGCGCGTTTGCTTGGGCGGGTTGAGCAGGGCAAATGCGGTGGACACCGGCAAGTCGCGGCGTTCAAGAAAACCGGTGAAATGGCGCAGGCCGGAAAGCTGGCGGCGCAGCGAGCGCGTCTGTGTGCCATCGGCACGCCGCTTGGACATAAAGGCGCGCAGATCAGCCAGCGCCAATGTCGCCATATCAGACAGGCCAGGCGGGGCGCCCAAATGCTCGGCCAGAAAAGCGCAAAATTGTCCGATATCGCGGGCATAGGCATCGCAAGTATGCGCGCTCAAGCGTTTTTCAGACCGCATAAAGGCCAGCCAATCGGTGATTTGATTGGCCAAATCCGCCCTGACCGGCAGGGCAGCATCAGCGCCTGCGGGTCGCGCCCCTGCCATTAGCTGATGGACTGGCCGGTTTTTTCCCAGTCGGCAAGAAATGCCGCCAGCCCCTTATCGGTCAGCGGATGGTTAATCAGCCCGCGCAACACATCGGGCGGCAATGTGGCGACATCCGCGCCGATAAGCGCCGATTGGCGAATATGCTCCGGCGAGCGCACAGAGGCGACCAATATCTCGGTCTCAAGTTCCGAATAATTATCGTAAATCTGGCGGATATCGGCAATCAGCCCCATGCCGTCAGTGGCAATATCGTCAAGCCGCCCAACAAAAGGCGAAATATAGGCCGCCCCCGCTTTGGCCGCCAGCAAAGCCTGATTGGCCGAAAAGCAGAGCGTTACATTAACCTTCACGCCCTTATCGGCCAGCGCCCGCGTGGCGCGCAAACCATCCCATGTCAGCGGCACTTTAATGCACACATTGGGCGCAATGCCCAGCAATTCATCGGCCTCGGCCAGCATGGCATCGGCTTCCAGCGCGGTCACTTCGGCCGAAACCGGCCCGTCCACCATTTCGCAGATTTCGCCAATCAATTGCTTGAAATCGCGGCCTGATTTGGCGACCAGCGACGGATTGGTCGTCACCCCGTCCACCATGCCGGTCGCGGCCAATTCGGCAATGGCCTGTGTGTCTGCGCTGTCGATGAAAAACTGCATATCGGCTCCTTTGGCAATCAGAATCGGCTGAGAATCATGTTTCACCATGCCCGACCGCTTGCCTTTCGGCAAGTCCTGTCTCACAGTAGCGCCATGCAGCTTGTCAGCGTTCTGATTCCCCTTGCCTTGCCGGGGCCGTATGACTATGCCGTGCCAGCCAATATGACGCTGGCGGCGGGCGATTTTGTTGAAGTGCCTTTGGGGCCGCGCCGCGTTAATGGTGTGGTCTGGGGGCCGGGCGCGGGTGATGCCGACCGGCAAAAGCTGAAACCGGTCACGGCGCGATTGGATGTGCCGCCACTGGCTGAGGAATTGCGTCAATTTGTTGAATGGGTGGCTGATTATGTGATGTCGCCGCCGGGTCTGGTTTTGCGTCAGGTGATGCGCGTGCCGTCAGCCTTTGAACCGGCCAAGCCGCTTATTGTGCTGCGCGACGGCCAGACGCGGCCTGAGCGCATGACAGCGGCGCGCCAGCGCGTGTTTGATGCGTTGAGCGAGGCCGGCATTTTGAGCGCGGCTGATTTGGCGCGTGCCGCCGGGGTCAGCGGCTCGGTGGTCAAAGGGCTGGTCGCCGCCGGCAATCTGGTGGCACTTGAACTGCCCGGCCACCGCCCGTTTGACGCGCCCGACCCCGATGCCGCGCCGCCGGTTTTATCGGCCGCGCAACAGGCAATTGGCGATGCGCTGGTCAAGGCTGTGCGCGATGACAGCTTTTCA
>Ga0213864_10001012_pt1 | contig 12774 bp, 14 predicted proteins | sample PICome_5_FD_160078 | JGI IMG/M metagenome (GOLD analysis project Ga0213864, IMG submission 160078) | Coastal seawater microbial communities near Pivers Island, North Carolina, United States - PICO247 | ecosystem: Environmental > Aquatic > Marine > Coastal | place: USA: North Carolina... | reverse complement strand
AAATTTCTTAAATGCTAAAATGCAAAACGAAAAAAATAAAGAGAATGCTGAGCGTGAACAAATAAAGAAAGAACAAGAAGAAGCCAACCGAAAGAAAAAAGAACAAGAAGAAGCCAATCGAAAGAAAAAGGAACAAGAAGAAGCCAACCAAAAGAAAAAAGAACAAGAAGAAGTCAATCGAAAGAAAAAAGAACAAGAAGAAGTCAATCGAAAGAAAAAGGAACAAGAAACTAACAAGATAATCAAAGAGAATCGTTTAGCGGAAAATTTTGTTGTCGAAAAACGTCAAAAAGAAAATATTTCAAATGTGTTGAAAGAAAAAAATATAGCCAACAAAGAACGCGAACAACGTGAACGAAATAGAATTAAAAAGGAAGAAGAAGAAAAGAAAGAACGCAAAAAAGAAGAAGTTGAACGTTTAAAACGTAAACAAGAAGAAAATAAATTACGTGAACAACGTGAACGAAATAGAATTAAAAAGGAAGAAGAAGAAAAGAAAGAACGCAAAAAAGAAGAAGCTGAACGTTTAAAACGTAAACAAGAAGAAGATAAGAAAATTGAAAAACGCCGTAAAGAACAAGAAAAATTCAGAAGAAAGTTGAATTACAATGCGAGAATTAAAGTGGAGAAAGAAAACAAACGAAGACAGAAAATAGAAAACGCCGAACGTAAAAAGAAAGAAAAGGAAGAAGAAAGACTTCGTAAAATTGAAGAAGAAGAACGCAAAAAGAAGCAAGAAGAAAACAAAAGACTTCGTAAAATTGAAGAAGAAGAACGCAAGAAGAAAGAAAAGGAAGAAGAAAGACTTCGTAAAATTGAAGAAGAAGAACGCAAAAAGAAGCAAGAAGAAAACAGACGACGACGCCAGATTGAAAATAGAGAAATAAAGCGTCGTGAACAAGAAGAAAATCGTAAACGCCGTGAACAAGCACGTAACGCAGAAATGTCTAGAAAATTCAGACAACTTGAACTTAATCGTAAAATTCAAGAAAAGCGTAATCGCGAAAAACGTGCCCGCGAAGAAGAAAAGAAAAAGAAAGAAATTGAACAACAAATAAAAAGGAACGAGAAACAAAAGAAGAGGAACGAGGAACAAAAGAAGAGGAACGAGGAACAAAAGAAGAGGAACGAGGAACAAAAGAAGATGAGGAACGAGGAACAAAAGAAGATGAGGAACGAGGAACAAAAGAAGAGGAACGAGGAACAAAAGAAGAGGAACGAGGAACAAAAGAAGATGAGGAACGAGGAACAAAAGAAGATGAGGAATGAGGAACAAAAGAAGAGGAATGAGGAACAACCAAAGAAAGCACTAATTGAAAATAATAAAAAAAGGATCGAAGTACTAAATAAGCTTCAAACTGCTATAACTAGGAAAAATGAAACAAATAAATATCGTAAAGAGACATTAAATCGTTTACAGCGTGCAATGGTTCGTAGACAAAAAGAAAAAGAAGCTGAGAATATAGCACGAAGACAAAAGGAAGCCGAGAACAAAGCACGGAAGCAGATGGAAGCCCGTCTTCAGAAAGAAGCTGAGAACAAAGCACGAAGACAAAAGGAAGCCGAGAACAAAGCCCGTCTTCAAAAGGAAGCCGAGAACAAAGCTCGTATTCAGAAAGAAGCTGAGAACAAAGCACGAAGACAAAAGGAAGCCGAGAACAAAGCCCGTATTCAGAAAGAAGCTGAGAATATGGCAAAGCGTCGAGCTATGAAAAGAACAATGACAAATGCAAAATTAAATGTTCCTAAACCCAAAAAAATAAAACGACAAATGGTTTCAACTATTCCTAAAACTAAAGTAATCGTAAGCCCGCGACGACCTAAAAGTAAAGTAATCATGAGTCCGCGGACACCAAAAAGTGTCAGAGATCAGAGAAAAAAGAATGTCAAACTTCAGATTGAACGGATGAAGCGTATTAGAACACGTGGTCAAGAACGCAAAAAATTCTTGAACCGTCTTGAACGTGGTGAAGATCCGTATAAAGTATTAATGGATGCAAAAAAATTAAACTTCAACCGAGCAGGTGGTACTATGTAAAAAAATATCCGAACATTACAAATGACACTCGCACTGTGGGATGAATCAGTGCGACTGGCAAAGATTAAAATGGGTCTCAACCCAAAGTCATTTATGAAAATACAAGGTGACCTTCTCAAGCAGTCACAGGCCATATATCATATATTACTGCTCAATAATAAAGTCTCAAAGTAAAGTAAGAATGCCGACCAAGGCTATAGACTATCTTACTGAAAAGATGCATAAACCTATTGTCAACACAAACAAAAAGAAGCCCAACCCTTCTTTGCCAATCAAAAGCTTCATCGAGACAATTACTCGTCGTCGCTGAGAACAATTTGGAAACCCTTTAGTCTTTGAATGTCAGAGACCATGAGTTGGTACAACTTCCAAGTACACCCGAACTTCTTGTTCAAAAAGTATACGCTATTCAATTCAACAATAGCAGATCCAGTACTTTTTGAATGTAGACCATCTTCAGCAACTGAACGAATATCTTTCTTTTCTTGATCGTAGATCATGGGTTTAATTTTACCTTCATAGTCGGTGTCAACCTTAACTCTAAACTTTGGTTCACGACCAACGGTTTCTTTGATGTTGGAGTTGAAGAGTGGAACAATTTCTTCACGAGTCATCTTCTTGTCAAAGATCGCTTCACTTTGTTCAACGACGCTGTCAATAATTTTATCTTCGATGCTTCGAAGAACTTCATAACATTGTTTGATGATGCTTCCTTCTTCGTCATATCCTCTCATTGAAAAGTCAATGTTAAACTTTTTGTTACCAATTTCAGGTGTAAAACCAGAAATACCAAAGGGCATGTACATCTTTGGAATTTGAAATCGGATAGGACCATCTGATTGAGTGGACAAAACTATCTTTCGGTTATTATAGTCAGCAATCTTAATATCATCTAAAACTTTGTCAAATTTGATCGCCATTATTATAGTTTTCATTTGTGTCTAAACTTTAAGCAGAGCACGCCACACACTCGGGTTCGAGACTAAACTGAATCGGTCGAGCCTTAGCCTTGGATCGCAGATAGTACATACCAGTCTTAAGACCAGCCTTCCATGCATACATGTGCATGGACGAAATCTTAGACAATGTAGGATTCTCGACAAAAAGATTCATAGACTGCGATTGATCAACAAAATGACCACGGTCAGCTGCCATATCAATGACAGCCTTTTGGCTAATCTCCCAGACAGTCTTATAGAGCTTCTTAATATCGTCGGGGATGTCAATAATATTTTGAATTGAACCACCCGCCTTGACCATCAAGTCTTTCATGTCCTTTGACCAAAGGCCCACACGCTTCAAATCGTCAACTAAATGCTTGTTGACGACCACAAATTCGCCAGCGAGAGTGCGTCTCAAATAGATGTTTGTCGTGTAGGGTTCAAAGCATTCATTGTTACCCAAGATTTGAGCCGTAGATGCGGTTGGCATGGGGGCCATCAAAAGACTGTTACGAAGACCCTTCGTCTTGACGCGTTCACGCATGGCATCCCAATCGTACCGACCACTAAACTTGGATTCTGTAGCCCACATATCGGGTTGAAGAATACCTTGTGAAGCCGGAGATCCTTCAAAAGTTTCATAGGAACCTTCAACTTCGGCCAACTCGGAACTCGCCTCGAGAGCCGCGTGATACATGGTTTCAAAGATGTGAGCATTCATCAACCTCGACTCTTCACAATCAAATGGAAGGCCGCAAAGAATAAATACATCGGCGAGACCTTGAACACCGAGACCAATGGGTCTGTGTCGCATGTTCGATTTCTTGGCTGTCTCGACCGGATAAAAATTTCTATCAATCACTCTATTCAGATTCTTGGTGACAATCTTAGTGATTCTATGAAGTTCATCGTAATCAAAAGTTTTTGTCTCGCGGTTGACATATTTTGGCAACGCAATAGACGCGAGGTTACACACGGATGTCTCATCTTTGTCGGTGTACTCTAAAATTTCCGTGCACAAGTTTGAACTCTTAATGACACCAAGATTCTTTTGATTGCTCTTTTCATTGCAAGAATCCTTGTAGAGCATGTAGGGTGTACCAGTTTCAGTTTGAGACTTGATGATAGCCCGCCAGACATCCGCCGCAGCTACGGTCGCGTTGGCTAGACCTTCGGCTTCATACTTTTCGTACAACTTTTCAAACTCTTCGCCGTAGACATCCGAAAGACCGGGTGCCTTGTCCGGGCAGAACAATGACCATTGACCACCTTGTTCAACACGCTTCATGAAGAGATCCGGAATCCAGAGAGCCGAAAAGAGGTCTCGACAACGAGCTTCTTCATCCCCTTGGTTCAGACGCAATTCCAAAAAGTCCATGATGTCCGCATGCCACGGTTCCAAGTAGACTGCGATTGACCCCTTACGACGACCAGCTTGATTGACATAGCGTGCCGTGGAGTTAAATACACGAAGCATAGGAATGATACCATCGGACGTCCCATTTGTTCCGCGGATCCGAGACTTGTTAGCTCGTACATCGTGGATATGCATACCGATACCACCCGCCCACTTCGAAATTTGTGCACATTCTGTCAAAGTTCCGTAGATACCGTTAATACTGTCTTCTTTATTGGCAATAAGGAAACACGAGCTCATTTGCGGTCTCGGTGTCCCGGCATTAAACAACGTTGGTGTCGCGTGAATAAATTTACCACTCGACATCTTGTCGTACGTTTCCAAGACAGCAGGAATATCCTTCCCATGAATACCAATAGAAACACGCATGAACATGTATTGTGGTGTCTCCATAATTTTACCATCCATACGCTGGAGATAACTCTTTTCGAGTGTCTTCAGACCAAAATAACCAAAGTCAAAGTCACGTTCGGTTTTAATATCGTCCTTGACTTGACCAGCGACTTCGGCGACTTCTTCTGTCACAATACCAGCCTTGGCTAACTTTTTCATGGCGATATGAAAGTTGTTCGGTGCAATCTTTTGAATGTTACTGGCAACAATACGAGTCGCCAAAATTTCATAGTCCGGGTCCGATGTAATCATGCCGATGCAAATCTCAGCCGACAACGTGTCGATTTCGTGAGTTGTGATACCATCGTACATGGATGAAAAAACTTGTTGAGCAACTTTGGACGAATCTACATTTTCAGAGAGACCATATGTTAGCGTGGATATCCTATTGGTGACCTTGTCAAATTTCATGTCTTCAATACGACCGGAACGCTTGGTAACCCTCATTTATCTATCTTACCTGAATTATTTTTAACTTACTTGAAATCGCGACTGCGAACGGGGACTGGTCCGGCGACTTCCTTTTTCCTGTCGGGTTGCAAAAGGTAGGTGTTCATGTGAAAGCGGCCAACTTCTCCTGCTGGTGTGACCGGGGCATAAGAACCGACAAAGCATTCACCACTCTTGCACACCGGTTCCGGGTGAACATTGTTGATCGTCGGCTTGTAAGCTTCGTCAAAGTCAGCAAACTTCATCGTTTAATATCTACGAATAGTTTTTTTTCGGAGCATATATAAAATGGAAGTCAAATCTATCCAGCAATGTTCGACTCCCCTGAACACCCTGTTCTTTTCTGACTTCAACCAAAACCTTCTCCAGAGAGGGATCCGTCAGTCATTCAAGAACAAGACGGGAATTTCTATCGATTACCAGAACCCAGACGACTTGTTTAGCATCATGCGTGTCGTCTTCATTAACAATGCTGGTGACCACAACAAAAATGTGCAACAGCAAGTCAAAGCGATGAACGCCATCGTGATTAAGACTGCGACTGACCAAATTCAAACTGGTGTCGCTCAGTACATAGGTTATGTTCAAGACATCGAAACAACTGCCAGACCAATGGACAGACCGGTTAACACTTCAACAGCCGGGAAGAAGTTACCTAAGTCACAACAAATCGGTATGTAAAGTAAGTATGACATTTACCTTGGATGATTATAGGGGAGCTTTCAATCTTCTTTATTTGTCACAGAAACGTGTGAACGCCAGCACCGCAAAACGAGGTTACAGTGAAGAACATTGGCTTGCAAAATACCTTGACAATGGATTCACAGTTTCCGATGATAAGAAGGGTAAAGTTGATGTGACAAATGGAACAGTAAATATACAACTCAAAAAAAGTAAAATCGGGCAGTTTCAACAAGTTGCTCGAGGTACAGTTGATAACTTAATAACAAAAATTCCAGAACTGACGACTATCGAAGAACAACTCAAAGATCGGTGTGTCCACAAAAAACTTTTTGATGCGAGTGTATTACAATCACTCAATGAAAACAAAAGAAAAATTGTTGAGCATGCACTTCTTGGCTATGATAAAAAACCTGATATCCTTTGTATTTCCGAATGGAACAAAAAGGATACGAGGCGTGAAAAATTGCATTTTATGCCAATGAAAAATGTCGTTGAGTCACTGTTGGAATATGATTTCAAGTTGCGAAAATCCGGAACTGTCATAGAGCTTGGTCCTTCGTTTACTATACAACGTAAAGGTGGTGATAGTGGCCGAGTAAGTGCTAATGATATTCAATTCAAAATTGTACCTTCACGACTTAACGTGGAAGATCTATTAACAATTCCTCAAGAACATTGACGACAATACTATTTCCAACGTAAAAGAGCATATTATCTTTCGGACCATATTTATATTCTGGACTAAAACCGGACATTTGAAGTGCCTCTTTGATGGTCAACTTTCTAATTTTACCATCAATTTCGTACAAACCCGTTTTAGATCCTGGACCACCCGATGAAGCACATATGGTTGGACCATAATCATCTATCGAGTAGACGCGTTCACCTTGGCGACCACCTTTACCAGTCTTCTTATTGATCAAAATATATTTCATACGACCCTTTGAAGGTTCGAGTATATACTTTTCTTCGTACTCAAAAAAATCTTTGACTGTATGGTCAATGATAGTTGAGACGGGGGTAATCGGTTTATTCACTGGTCTAAATTTATATTTTGTATCCTTGTCACATATAATATAGATACGTTGTCTTGATTGTGGCGAACCATAATATTTGGAGTCTAATACTTTGTAGTTGACATGGTAACCTCTCTTCTCGAGTTCGTGAATAATAATTTTGAAAGTTTCACCATTGTGGATGGTGTGCAAATTTTTTACATTTTCTAAGATGAGCGTCTTTGGTTGTTTGATGTCAACAATTTCCATGATTCGATAAAACAAATTACCTTTGACTTTATCTCCGAACCCTTCTTTTTTACCTGCGATACTAAATGGTTGACACGGGAACCCCGCACAAAGAATGTCAAAGTCTGGTATGGCCTCAATGTCAATATCATTGATATCACCATGTGGTCTGATCCCGTGATTCATTTCATAGATGCGACGAACCTTTTCATCTATGTCACACGCGAAAACACACTCGTAGTCTTTGTCAAGTTTGTCAAATGCTGTGTGAAAAGCTCCAAGGCCACAGAACAAATCCGCGTAACGCCTTTTCATTTGATTTTAATCAGGCATTATCTTTAAAGTCTATTAAAGTTACTTGGCGTTGACAGAATAAGTATGAGTCTAAACTACTACAAATGTGAAACTGAAAAGGTTTGCAAGTCAAAAGGTTGGGACAAAGTAAATGTTGATACGGTGTGGCTTTTGTTGACAGAAGAGTTTGGCGAACTCGCATCGGCCATTCGCCAATACAAGAAAAAATACAAAAAAACCAACCTGAAAAAGGAGAGGGGAACTGATGTCATGATGGAAATGGGTGACGTATTTAGTTATTTATTTCAGTTGGCCCACATGTTGAATGTTGACCTAGATCAAATGTGGACAGAGCATAGACAGAAAGTCAAAACCAAGAAATATAATCTGGGGTAGTATTAAACATGAGTGTTTACATGCTCGATGATGGTGTGGCCATGGACCGCGTCAACCCGTATGTACTCGGTGATTTTTCTCTTCCAGGAACGGTCAGACGTAATGAACGTGTGAAACCTAACTATAAGAAGATAGAAGAACCTCTTGCCCAATTTGAAAAGGAAGAAGAGAGTCCGATTTGTTCGCATGGTATCACCGCGGGTGACTTGACGATTGACTACTGCAAAAAGAAGGATTCGTTGTGTCCGATGTCTAGATCTTTTTATCCAGAAAGAAATATAGACACGGGATTTACACGACCTCGTAAAGAAAAGATTTTGGTTGAGAAGGTGCATCAAAATAAAAACAAATTTATTGTTTCTGCTTTGGCACTGCTGTTGCTCATAGTTCTAATTCTATTAATTTCAAGACGTTAAAGAAACGTTCGAGTCTCTTTTCGTTCGTACAACGCTCAACAATGTCCGGTAAGATATCTTGACAGAAGTCTCTCACGAATTGCTTCTGCCAAGAGCATCTCCGATTAATGAAAGGTGGTTCGAATGTCGGGTCAAGAATTTTGACCGTATTCATGATTCGAATTTGAGTTTTGATATCCATGAACAAATCACCTCTCACATTTTCGAGCATGATGAGAGCCATTTTTTGTCGAGTCTCGAGATTCTTTTCGATCATCGTGTCTATGAATTTTTCGTAGCGAACAGCCTCCTTCTTAGATATGATTTTTGTCCAATCTCCGATGGGGTTGGATCGGATGTAGTCGACAAATGTTTTATATCCTTCGTCTGGGACATATTTAGAGTACATAATTTCAATATATGAAGTATCTTCTTCAATGTCATGTACCACATGGGCGGATTTAAGAAGAGAGGTCATTGCTCTAAAATGAAATGTTTTCTTTAACCTAAGTTAGGTCGTGTCATAGGTTTAGTAAAAGATGTATCACCGAGTCGCAAATAACACATTTTCGTATATCTTAACCCTCGACGAGTTTAGGAATACAATTTCCGAAGACGTTCGTCCTTCTTGGGTAAAGATTACGACTATCACTATGATCTCTGGCTTTAGCGAAGAAGTAAAGATTGACATTGAAAAACTCCGTTCTTTATTTGACGAACATGGTTCTTTCAAATTTAAAATGAAAGACTATGAGTCTGACAAATATTTCGAATGGAAACTCAAACCATCTACGACATTCTACAATCAAGTGACATTGACTTACACAGATGAATATAGTACAAAGTCGATCAAAGTATTCCCGAATGGGAGTATCCAGGTTGCAGGGTGTTCAGATCTTTTTGATTGCAAAAGAATCATTGGACAGCTCGCATACTTTTTCAAAAATATCATGGGTATCAAGCAAGAACTTCCACTTGAAAACTTTCGGATCGTCATGATCAATTCAAACTTTAGCTTGAATTACAATCTCAATCTTTTGAAAGTTGCTCGACACTTTGAAAGTTGTTCAGACATTTTCGAAGTTTCTTTTGAACCCGATCGATACTCAGCAGTGAAAATAAAATTTAAACCAGCCGAGGACATGAAAAGAATTACGACAAGTATTTTTAGTACTGGTAAAGTCATCATCACTGGTGCAGAAACTTTGAAGGAAATTGCATTTGCCTACAACATTATCAATCATCACATGAATGAATGTCAGGGCATCAGGGTAACACAGACCGAAACTAAAGATGACTTTGGAATTTTTATGGGATACAAATGTCATGAATTGGTGAATCATCTCAAACAGGCTGGCTTCTCGTCGTGGACCAGGACTATAAGCAACAATAAAATTAATTTCTAATTTTATACTAAATGTCCCAAAGACTTGGTATGGCAGATGGCCGATGCTTCACGATTAACACATCGTCCCGACTCCTCAACAACTACATCATGACCTCGAATGGTGTTGACTACGTTGACAACTACAAGTACCGTCAACTTCTCCAAAGCAGTGGACCGTCTCTCATTGACAGTGTCCAAAACAAGCAAGTGGTCGCGGAGGACGCCGCGTGCCAACGCTGTGACAAGCCGCTTCTCAAGGTTGCGGATATCTTTTAAAAAAACTTTGAATGTGTAAACCAGGGAAATGTCTACATGTTCTATATGTCTAAATCAGGTTAGACCTACTAGGACTAATCCGCCCATAAGATGTGGACATATATTTCATTCAGACTGTCTAGAAAGTTGGAAAGAAAAAGGTAAGAATACATGCCCAATATGTAGAAAAGTTTTTGATGTATCAAAGTTTAGAGTGACACTCACAGTTGAAAATAATGATAATGAGACATCTAATATCATATCGATGGATGAAGACATGATATTCAATGTGATGGATATTTTCAACATAACTTTTGAAGTCGAAGACATTTTAGATTTAGAGAGTCTTCTTACCGATGTTGGTTCGTCTCTTTCCGACTTGGATCCCCTTGTTCTTAACACAGAATGAACTACAATATGTGTTGTAATTTAATCCAGGATACTTCCTCGCAGCCTTTCTCGGATCCTTAATAACATTACCCTTCGCATCAGTCAGAAGCGGCCCAGTGGCCCAACCTCGCTTGTGACTGAAGACGCTTGCTCGTATTTTCATAATTTTTCCAACTTCAACCTTTGGTACTCGGGCGACAGGAATCTTGAAAAACTTTGCAATACTTGTACGAGTGTCACCCTTTTTGGGTCGGTATTCAACCAGGCCATGCTGTTTGTAGAAGTGAAAATCACCTTGGTTTAGCAAAGATGGTTTCTTTTTGCCAGTGACAAACATCATGACTTTATAGTAACCACGCTTACACTTTGTATTACCCTTGACGATGTAAACTTTTTTGGGGTTATCAGACACGACACGCTTTGGAAGATTTTTGCAACTGGTGTATGAGTGGTAGCCTCTGGACAGACCACTTCTGTCACCTGGAACACTCTTTTGGTATCTGTACCTTTCGTAATCACCCATGGCGTAGGCGTAACAGTTGTTGTTACCTACACCAATAGATGTACCCCAGTACTTATGGGTAAAGGTTGGCTCTGAACCACTCAGAGGAGGTCGTCGGCTCATTTATATTATCTCAATATATTATAAATGATCCAAGAACTTATGGACCCCAACCGTGAAGACCGTGTGGCACTGGCTATTATCTATGCCATTGTCCTACTTGTCAGTACGTTTCTGCTTCGCTACCTTTGGAACGAATCGCTTGTCAAGCACATTACTGTCTTGAAGCCGGTCAAGTCTCTTCTTGACGCGTTCCTTCTTTCGGTCGCTTTGATGATTCTCAGAGGTTGTTAAACTTCCTTGAATCCAACGTGCTCCTCACCATTGGGAGCAACAATAGTTGGGAAGGCTTCAACCTTTTTGCAGTCTTCTTTGTCGCAGTCGACAAACTTGTGAGGCTTACCAGCCTTCTTCATGTGATCGAGCTGCTTTCGAGTCCATCCACATCCCATGGACCCGAAAATAGTCCACAGTCCTTCTTCTTTGGTCTGGGTTTCAACACCTGTACGCATTAATATAACAAGGTCGATGACGGCGAGAATGATGAACGGAAGCATTATAGTATAGCATTACATATTTTTTATCAACTTACACATTTGATCTTTTGTGAGTTTTGAATCTAACTTGAACATCTTTGCCAGATCTTCCTTCTTGTAGAGGCGGCACTTTCTTTTTTCAATCTTGAGGTCACCATTCTTGTTTATGAAAACTCGCAGTTTTGGTTTTGGTGTACGAACTTGGTTTACGACAGATGGTTCTCTTCCACGAATTTGTGGTCTCTTTGGTGCGACCTTCTTTTTGGCAGCTTCCTTTTCGAGGACAGCCTTGGCACGGCGAATGGCACTCGCAGTCGCGGGTTTGGTGACTACCTTTGGTTGTGGTTTGGGTGTCGCGACACTCTTTTTAGGTAAAACTCGTCTAAGAATACTACCTCTCTTCTTTGATTGAAGGAATGGGTGATTCAAAATTTGATCATAGGTTGGAAGACCATGTGTGAAACCAGGTCTCAGACGTCCAGATACGATATATGGATTGGTTGAACCAAGGTATTTTTCTGGAAACAAATCTTTTATGAATTGCTTAACCTTTGTCAATTTTGTGTGGATATAAATGATGTTGAGAATGTAATGAACATCATACATGTAGTGTGATCCCGTGTAAATACCATCACTTTTGTAATAATCACTTGTGACATCTGGGTTTCTAATACCTTCAATTGTCGAAAGACCAAAATCAATTATAATTGGTTTGTTGCCTTCCAACACAATGATATTGTTCCAGTGAAGATCATGGTGTCTAAACTTTGGATACTTTTCGTGGATTCTCTTCAAGTTCTTAATGAGTTGTGAAAATAAAGAGCGATAAGCGTCGGGTGACTGTGGTTTTTTCATCCATTGTTGGAGAGTTTCACCTTTCACGTATTCGAAATAAAGAACATCAACACTACCACAATCCTTAAAGTGATACATACGAGGAACGCCCATACCCTTCAACTTTTCCGCGATGCGATATTCCATCTTAGCAGTGGGTTCATCAGTAACTTTCATAGCAATTTTTGTGTTACATTTATCTTCGAGGCAACCATAAAATACAGCACCATGAACCCCTTCACCAAGTTTTCGGAGGTTCTTGCCTTTTTCGATACGAAGACCCACATTTGAAAAGAGTTCATTTGAATCACAAGCCTTCTTTCCTCTCAAAAATTTCTTAACTTCTTCGCCGACCGCGTTCTTCTGAGCGTTGGTCTTGGCATTGTTGGCAATATGAACGAGATTCGCAAGCTTTACCATACTTATTACAATCTAAGAAAAAAGGATGAGCTAAAACTTCTTTTAATGTAGGAAGATTTTCGTGTTTTATATCTTTTGATAAAAAATACTTTCCATATTTTCTACATGAATACATTGAAGGTTTGAAATATTTATCCG
>Ga0213864_10001008_pt1 | contig 12788 bp, 25 predicted proteins | sample PICome_5_FD_160078 | JGI IMG/M metagenome (GOLD analysis project Ga0213864, IMG submission 160078) | Coastal seawater microbial communities near Pivers Island, North Carolina, United States - PICO247 | ecosystem: Environmental > Aquatic > Marine > Coastal | place: USA: North Carolina... | reverse complement strand
CAGAGGTATCTGTAATTGATACACTGTTACTTAAGGTTCCTGTTAAGGCTCCAGCACTGTCATAAGTAGCAAGAGATAAATTTAAGGTTTCTGTGCCTTCAGTGGTAGCATCTGATGCAAGAGTAAAAGATACTTGTCCTTGATTAGATGTCATTGTAAATGACCCAGTAAGACTTCCTGACGATAAATCTGATGAATCAATTCCTGTCACTGAATAACCAACAGTAGTAGAATCTGTAACATTAGAGCTTGCTAAAGTAAATGTAACAGACTGACCTTCTTCAATTGTAGAAGCACTTGTAGTTAATGTAAGATATTCTCCAAACACAGCGTTAAATATAGAATCAGTTGGAGAAATAAACTCAATTTTATTATTAGCCTGTATATAAACAGCTTTATAGCCGTCTTGTGCTCTTCCTAATCCGCTGACATCTATTTGTGATATATTTAAACGTACTAAACTCATACCGCAAAGCTTTCTCCACACCCACACTGTGCTGTTGCATTTGGATTTACTACTTTTAAGTAAGAACCTCCTAGTTCTTTTACGTAATCAATAGTACACCCTGCTACGAACATTTCAGCCATAGAGTCTAAAACCAAAACATCTTCAATAACTGATCCTAATGTGGTATCTTCTGTAAAATCCCATTTATATTGAAAACCAGAACAACCGCCTCCTGTTACAGACAGGTAAACATATTTTTTATTGTGCATACTAATCATCTCTGATAAGTAATTTTTAGCACTTTCAGAGATGTTAATGATAGATAAAATTTTATGTTTTTGCAAGTGTTCTACTACACTCATCCATATCTTCCTTTTTCTTGATATTGATCGTATAGTTTTTTAACTAAATTCCATTTGTTTGTAGTAAGTTTGCCATATTTCATTTGATCAGAAATTAAACTACGAATCAGTCGAGCATCTGCATCAGTTAAGTTTGGACGACTCATAAAATAAGTTTCAAGTTTTCTATCTATATAATTTTTACCTTTTTTCCACATTTTTGTCAACCTTTATTTTTTTGCATTTTATGAAATTGTAGTATTCGACTTCTTAAATCAGAAAAGTGATGAACTGCGCTAGCTTCAAATATTTGAGGTTCTCCATTTTCTACTGTAATCACAATAGCTAAATGACGAATATCTGTTCCATACATCTCATTATGAGCAAAAGCATATGCTGTGCCTTGTAAAAAATAGTCTTTAATTTGTTTCACATATTTCTTACGACGTGAAGTTTTAAAATCAATAATAGCAGGTTTACCTTTCCAAATACCTATCATATCAGAACGTCCTGCATATTTTAATTTCTTACTCCAAAGAACTGCTTCTTGTCCCCAAATTTCGTCTATACCTGTTGAAACTGCTTTTATAAGATTACGAGTCATCTGAGCTGTTACAAGTTCTTGTTTAGCAAGCTCTTCTGTAACATCTTCTCCATTAAAATAGTGTTCAGCTATCTCGTGAACAATAGTGCCGCGATCAGTTGCTTCCTTTGATACTCTACGGGCTTCTTCTTCTCCTACTTTATCTATCCAAGCCTGTAACCATGTTTTATCAGCTGTTTTACCTAATAATGTGGTTATGCTAGCATAGTCTCCGTCTGGGGTAAAATAAGTTCTACCTGTTTCAAGAGTCTCTGCTTTAATAGTAGTTTTATAGTCGTATTTATTTAAATTTTCTAACATAGTTTAATTATATATTAATTTAGTTTTTTTGGCAAGCAATTTATGAAAGAAAGGGCGCCTTTATAGACGCCCTGATAATTGTTCATTTTCTTCTTCAGTATATGGCCACATTATTTTTCTTCTCTACACATTAAGTATTTTGCTTCTTCATAATATCCCATTTGTGCTAATGCACTTGCCGCTCTTGCGCGACCAATACTTTCTGTAATGCTCATTAGTTTATTTCCAAACGAAACTATTGCTTCGCAAAATGTACAATATGTTGCTGTAATTGTTGTCATAACCAAATTCCTTTTCTTTGAAGTTCTTTCATTCTGTTTTCTAGATCTACGTGATCTGTTGCTTTTGCTAGATATTTTGTTGCAGGATCAATCCAAAGATTGTTCCACCATTTTTTAATGTTTTTCATTAATAATTAACTCCTTTTATAGGCGGTTTTCCTTGTTTTAGCATAAACTGGTACGCCCACTGCCAGTCTTTGCCGTATTCTACTTGAGCCCAACGCTCAATACTGTGTTCATAATTAGGTCTAATAAATATTCTTTCAAATAATTTTTTCATTTTTGCCTCACAAATAAAATGCGCACACGCGAAAAGGCTCTGCGACAAATTGTCACAGTGCCTAACTTAGTTTATAAATTTGCTTGAGGAAAGCAATACCCTGTGTCTATCCACAGCGCCACCGCTTTTGAGGCATGGGTTATGCCGAGAATAAATTAGTCAAATAAATGAACTAATTCTAATACCGCTTGATTCTTTTCTTCAAGTTCTTCTTTATTTCTTTTATGGATTGCTGAAGCTGCTGCTCTTACAACAGACGGAGCTAATCCATAATCAGCTTTGAGTTTTTTAACAATCTCATTGACTGTTTCTCTTGCTGCTTCGATTTCGTACATTACATCAACAATAGAGTTGATGGCTGCTTTTACTTCTTCTTTATCAATTTGTACTATTGATTCTGACATCGGTTCCCCCTACTACTTTAAATCCTTGTCTTACTATTTCTGGTTTTTTTCTAATAATTCTTTCTTCTTCTAAATCTTGCATTATCAACTCAAATAAGTCTTCTACAGATTCTTTTGTATGATAAACAGTATTATTAGAAGAAACGCGTTTAAGTTCTGCTAAAGGCTCTAATGATCCTTGTAGTGCTTTTTTCAATACTGTATTTGCTACAATTAAGTTTGCTGAACCGATATACTTAAGATCATAATCATCTTCTTCTTCTATTTCTAACTCTTCTTGGTCTTCTTCCTCATAAATAGATAAATCTCTATTATTAACTAATTCCCAAGTATCTGCTTGAAATAATACCCCACTATCATCATCATATAAATCCGCTGGTAAATCTTCTAATATTTCAGCAATCTTCTTTTTTAAATCATCATAGTTCATTTCTGTACTTCAGGGGAGTAATAAGTAGTTCTACCATCATCAAGCTTTATCTTAGCAACAGGGTTACCATATATGTCTGTCTTACGACCGTAGATCATAACCCTATTATCCCATCTTGCTTCTAACATTTCTTTAGGGTTAGAAGGAAATCGGGTATACTTACCATGATTATTATACAGATCACTATAATTTCGTATAGTAGATCCTCCTGATTCATAACTACTTTTTAGTACTTTTTTCACTGCTTCATACAGTTTCATTAGTTCATCGTCTGAACAAGATTCAATAGTTCTTCTTGGATCTATTCCTGCTAAAAACAGTGCTTCGCTTTTATAGATATTTCCAACACCAGAAATATTTTTCTGATTCATTAAGAATTTTACCATAGAATTTTTATTCCGTCTACGAGAAATTTCTAACCATTCTGAGGATTGGCATGGATCGTTTAGCATATCTGGGCCTATTTCAGAAAGTTTTTTCTGCAAAGCTAACTCTGCATTATCGCGAGTAAAAAACTTTAATGTTCCAAAATTTCTCATATCTGAATAGAAAATTTCTGATCCATCACTGAAGCAAAATTTTACACGAGCATATTTATTATCTTCTGTCTTAAAAGTACCTGACATTCCAAGAGTAATAAAGATTGTATCACTATGATCTGTCATTAAATAAATAAACTTACCTTTATTATTTACCCCAGCTACCGTTTGTGGTAGTATATCTAAAAAAGCATTATAACCATCAGGTGCTTTTTTAGTATATCTTCCTGTAAGCAGTTCGATATTAGTAAGTTCTTTATTAGCACAAAAAGAGTGTAGTTGTTTTGCTACAATAGTGCATTCTGGTCCTTCAGGCATTATCAATTCTCTTTAAAAGTTCATAATAAGACTTAGTTAATTCAGCATTGTCTAGTTTTAGAGCCTCAATTTGAGACTCTAACTCTCCAATTTTTGCTCGTAGATAAGGATTCTCATAGTCTAATTTATATTTCTTATCTAGTTTTTGAGCTTCGATTTTTTCTGATTCTTCTCTTAATTTTCTTTGCATATAATTATGATAAGACTCTCTTTGGTTTTCTGACATTTTCAACAATCCAATCTCTATAACCTGGGCTATTTTCAAGAAAATAAATTTCTTTTTTAACTTCTGTAATTGAGTTAGCAAATACTACATTAAAGAAAAACTGATGCCACGGGTTTTTAAAATTAAAAACATTAGATAGTTTTTCATCGCTAAAGGTAGAATAAAATTTGTTATTCTGCGCAGGATGAGTATAAAACCACTTTTTATCTTGAAGTTTTGTTAACAAAATACTAATAGAATTAACAATGGCTTCTAGTTTTTCTTCTTCTGTTGCTTTATAGTTAATAATTTTATTAACTCTTCTCAAAGCAAATTCATATGGATTTAACATTTTTTCTCCTTGTTATTAGATATGAACAATATAAACTGCACGGTCTGGAGCGTGTGCTCCCCACAGTACTTTCTTATCATAATACACTTTCTTTTCTACTGAGTCAAGAAATGTATTAATTTGATCAACTACTTTATTATACCTATTTGCTTGCATCTCGTTTACTACTTCATATCGAGCTTCTTCTAACCAGTTTAGTGCTTCTTTTGGATTCCATTTAGCTAAATAATATACATTAGTTAGAATAGAATCAAGTGAATAATAACCTTTAAATACTCCAAATCCTGATGATTTTGCCATTTATTTTCCTATGAGTTTTGAATTAGTGGTAATTGAATATTAATTAAATCTTCGTAACAATTAATAATAAATCTAGCGTATGCAATATCTCCTAGTGTTTCTCTGATTGACTCTGCTTCTATAAACAAATCAGTTGCTTGAGTTACACCTCGATTTTCCATTGCTAAAAAGTAAGACTTAGCTTCTGAATACTTTGTCATTTTATAATCCTATTATATTATAATAACAACCTCTAAGCAAATAAAAATAAGCATTTTAAGGTTGTTATTAAGAAAGTTATTGACATATTTTTTTATGTGATATATAATGAATTTACTAGTTGGGTAAAAAACGCAGTTAGTAAACTCATTAAATATATAATAACAAAAACTTATCTTATAGGCAAGATTGAATATGATTTATAAACTAGTTGGATTCTATAAAAATTCACATAATCTAGACTACATAGAGCAACTTTTTAGTGAAATTAAAAAGCGTCATTCCTCTATTACACAGTCAGAGATATATAACTATCAGTCTTCTAAAGTTGCTGAGTTAAATATTACAAATTTTCCTTGCATACTCCTATATAAAAATGATACTCTACATAGAAAGTTGGAGTCTAAACTAACAATCAAAGAATCATTAGAAAAATTGAGATTATAATGTATGTAAAAGTAAGAAATAATGATGTTGGAAAAGCTTATAAAATACTGAGTAGAAAATTAAATAATGAAGGTATTTTTAAGAAACTAAAAGAAAAAAGACATCATATCACTAAAGGTGAAAAGAAAAGACTAAAACATAAAGAAGCTGTTGCTAGATTGCGTAAGTTAGAACGTAAACAACAAGAAGATTAATCTTTTGTCAGATGATTTAAAAATATCTATACATAAAGACTATGTTTTGGTAGAAACAGAAATACTAGACTTAAAAGAAATTAGAGAACAGATGCAAAAACAAGAAGATATTGAACATATTAACCTAATTGACGAAAAAAATGTAGTTCACGATAAGGCTAATAATGTTATAGAGTATATGATTAAATTTACTAATCTAGATACAGAAGAAGAAGGGTTTTTAGTAGAGGACATAGGTATCGGCACAGTTGTAACTCAAAAATGGTCAGATTTGGATGAAGTTACAGAAAGATGGAAATTTATTCAAAAAACTGTTCCTAAAAATGTAAAAGTTGAGATTATAGCTGAAGAAACTGTTGAACTAAGAATTAAAAACGTAGAATTAGATGAAGCTCCTCCAGTAATGGAAATAGAATCTTCTGAAGACTAATTGCTTCGTTTGAGAAGAGGTAGAATAGACGGACTGGACGCGGGGGCAGTACCCGCCGCCTCCACCATAAACACACGGTAAATGCTATGCGTATTAAATTAATTTCTGGTGATGAGTATGATGCTCTTACAAAAGCCAAGAAATATTTTAAATGGCGTGCAGGTCAGCGAAAGAAGATTAAACGAGCTTATAATAAAAGACTTCGTCGTGTGCTTATGATGGGGGCGAAATAGGATCGACAGACGTAGTAAAAACTAAATCGAGAAGCAGGTGCGCAAGCGACCTTAACCGCAAGAAACTAAATAACTGCAAATGACAATTTCGCAGCCGAAGACTTCCGCTTAGCGGCATAGTCTCATGGGGTATGGTTCCACCTAGCAACAGAACGGACCACTTCCCAAAATTAACTTGTTCGTCCAACGTTTGTTGGGCGTATTTTTATGAAAGGTATAACAATGAAAAAATATTTAATTTCAGGCTTTGCACTTAGCCTAATTTCAAGTGCTGCATTAGCTGAAGGAATGGGCTTGCCTGAAGTAGTATTCCCAGAAGTTGAAGTTACTGTTGGTGCAGAAAGGGAACTAGAGGCAGAAATTAATTCAGTTTATTCGTCTGTCGCTATCGGATCTCTTAGAGTAGGCACTACTTTTGCAGATACTGCAGCTGATCAAGGCGCTTTTAGTGTTAGTAAATATGAATTTGACGTAGAACAGCCATTAGGTCCTAACGTAGTTCTTTATGTAGAAAATGATTTTAACAATGAGTTTAAGCATACAGAAACTGTTGTAGGTGGAAAAATCAAATTTTAATTTGTTAATAATCAAAACAGTTAAAAGGGAGGTTTAACCTCCCTTTTTTTAATTTCTACAGTTTACCCACCAAACTAGCACTTGAAAATTTTTTGAAAATGTGTATAATACTAATATATATGGAGTAATAAATGATAGAACAAAAAGCAACAAAAGACTACGCAGAAACTAATATAGAATATATTAAACAATTAAATTCTGTATTTACCTCTGGTTGGGAAAAAGAAACAGAAGAGTTTAATCAACTTTGGGATGAGTGGTTTTTGGATCAATCTATTGAAGCACACGCAGATTATGGTGGACAATGGGCTGGATCTGGTACTTTAGATTACACCGAGGCTAGAGTAATATATACCTTGCTTAAAAAAATAAAACCAACAAAAGTTTTAGAGATTGGAGTAGCACAAGGGGTAAGCGGTAGTTTAATTAGAGAATCTTTACCTAATACTACTCAATTCGATGGAATAGATATTAAAGTTCCTCATAGAATGTGTTCTCGCTATAAAAATTACTTAGAAAATGAGTCTATTTCTTTTTATAAAGGAGATGCAATAGAGTTTGTAAAAGAGTCTGAAGAAGATTATGATTTAATTTTTGTAGATGCCGATCATCGAGAGCCTTTTTGTGTTGCTTTAGCAAAAGAAATTAAACAAAAATATCCAAAAACTACTATTATATATCATGAATGGTCTTTTTCTGTAAATGCAGATGACGAAGAATTAAAATATGTTTCAAGAAAAGAATGGATTAAACAGTTTTATGAAAGAAAAGCTTTTGAAGATGAGTATTCAGAAAAAGAATATAAACACATAGGATTTTACGGTAGTTGTGGAGTAGGAGTAGTAATTCATGAAAATTTATTTTCGTTGTTGTGAAAAACAACAAAGCGTTAGTGGGGTTCAAAGATGGTCAGAGATTCCCAAAAATGTAATGATTAAAAAATGTTGGAAATCTATATATGATGGTATAGATGCAAATGATGAAATTTTTATACTTCATGACGAAGTATCAGAAGACACACTAAGTTTTATTGAAAAATATTCATATGAAAACACAACTTTTTTAGAAGTACCAAAACACGAAATACAAGACAGACTTCATACGTTTAAAATGTTAGAGTTTTTGAAAACTCAACTACAATCTAGTAATCCTGATGATATACATTATATTGTTGAAGATGACTATCTCCATACACCAGATGCAATTTCTTCTATGAAAGAAATATTTAAAAAATGGGAACATTTCGTAACTACATACGACTATCCTGATAGATATACAATGGACAGAAATCCTTGTTATCTTATGGTTGGATCTGATAGACACTGGAGAACAAACCCTTCCGGTACTTATACTTTTGCAGCCAAAACAAAAACATGGTTAGACTCGTGGGATATTATTATGGAACACGCTCCTCATAATCCTACTATAAAAATGTTTGAAAAACACACATGTATTTCTCCTGTACCAGGAACCTCCTCTCACTTAACTCCACATCATATGAGTCCTATTGTAGACTGGGATTCTTTATGGAATAATATTGATGCACATTAATTATGAAGAAGTTAGGGCAAACGCTAAACAAGCTGATCATATTCTATACGGACCTTGGGTAGGAGAATTTGGTTGGGAGTTATTTAGCTGTCAGGGTTATTTAAGAAAATTAAAAGAAGATAACCCTCATTTAAAATCATTTCACATAATTAGCAGAACGGGTAGAAGTTTTTTATACCAGGATTTCTGCGATTCATATATTGAATATGATTGTCCTGGTAAAAACACAACAGGAGCACTTTGTATAGATTACAGGTATGATAATTTTCATAAAAAAGTTATAAACAAATTAAATCTAAAAAATTGTTTATGGATTCCAACTCAGACTTTTTTAGTAGATTATCACGCAGATGGAGAAGGTAGAGAATCTCGATTACCAGATTTTTTAAATCATCAAAAATTTATTAAGTATACTAGTAATGCCGTTTTAAACTCTCCTTATGATATACTAATACACGCTAGAGAAAGTTTTCATCACGACACAGGAAACAAAAACTGGTCAAAAGATAAATGGGATAAAGTTACAGAATATCTGTCAAATAAAGGTCATAGACTAGCAGCTACAGGAAGTAAAACAGGGGCTTATGTACCTAAATATTGTGATGATTTAAGAGGGATTGATTTATCTGAAGACATCTCATATTTAAATCAATGTAAATTTTTAATTTCAACTTGTAGTGGTCCCGCCCACTTAGCCTCTCTTTGTGATACTCCTTTAGTTGTCATAACAAATGTGAATAATATAAACAGATATAAAACAGATTGGAACCCTTTTAATACTCCTAGAGAGATAGTGTATGAAGAAGGATGGGATCCAGGTGTTGATTTAGTGATAAGTAAGATTGAGAAAATGTTATGAAAATACTTTATGTAGGGGTTTTTACTAATCATTCTACAAATATAGGACAAGCTAATTCTTTAGATAAAATTAGTGATTTAATTACTTTTGACATGAGAGATATTGGTTCTTATACTTTAGAACAACGTGATCAAGCTATTTTAAAAATAGTAAAAGAAGAAAGTCCTGATTTACTACTAATTAGTAAGGGCAATACTATAAATGCAGAAGTTATTAAAAAGGCAAAAGAGTATTGCAAAGTAGCTTGTTGGTATATGGACCCTCTAGTAAACACAGACAATGAATGGATGGAAAAAGTTCAATATAGTGATTATATATTTTCTGCTTACGAGAAACTAGCAAATCTATTTAGAGATAAAAATAAAAATAGTTTTTATCTTCAAGAAGGGTTCGATCCTAGTATTCACAGACCAATGAAATTTGAAAAATCATATGACGCAACATTTGTAGGATATTTAAAAGACCATAGAAGAGACTATCATGCTTCGTTAAAGTTTTTAAATTTTAATGATTCTTATGGAGTAGAGTATACAAAAGTTGTAAATAAAAGTAGAATAAATTTAGGCTTTACAACTAATAAAGAAGGAACTTCAGACAGGGTATATAAAGTGCTTGCATGCGGGCAGTTCTTCTTATCAGAGTCTTGGGAACTGATGGAAAACGATTGGGAAGTGGAAAAAGATTTTGTAACTTTTAACTCAATACAAGATTTAGATGATAAAATAAAATATTTCTTAAAGAACCCTAAAGAAAGACTTGAAATAGCAAATCACGGAAAACAAACAGTACAAAAATATTCTACTGATAATTGGGCGAAAAGAATAGTAGAAACAGTGAGCGCATAGATGTTTACATATTTTAAAATAAGGAAAAACATGAAAATTATTAATGGTTTTTTATCTGAAAAAGTACTAAAAGATTTAATTACTTTAGCAAATAAAGAAATAGAAGAAGCTTGTGATATGGGAGTTCCTCTTTACCAATCAATGGCAGATATGCATATTAAATATAAAGATAATAAAGAGTTTAATTATTTAATATCAAAAGTAGAGTCTGTTACATCTAAAGCATATGATGATAATCTAAAAATTATTAAGTGTTGGTTTAATATCACAGATAAGGATTCAACATTTTTAGGAGAAGAAGGTTGGCACACTCACGAAGATGCAAAAGTAAGTGCTATTTACTATTTAGATAATTGTAATGAGGATGGTACTTATTTTAAAATTGATAATAAATCTCAGAAGTTTACCACTAAAGATAATAGTGTTATTTTATTTAATAGTAAGTTACAACACGCATCTCCAGAATATAATAATAAAAGAAGAATAGTAATTGCTTTTGATCTTCAAAATATTGGGGAAAAGATAGATGATGGAGTAACTGTGCCCGAAGATAATAAACATGATTAAAATTTGGGGAACTAGTTTTGGATTAATAGGAGATTTAATTATGTCTCTTCCTCAACTAACATATTTTGAAAAAAAATATCCTGGCAGCTATAAATATTTTGGCATCCATCAAAAAATTTCTCAATGTGCTCCTCTATTTTTTAATCATCCTTTAATTGATAGAATAAAAATTACAGACAAGTGGCATGAGTTTGGGGAAGAAGATTATAAGTTAGCTAGTGATTGTGATGTATCAACTAGAAAAATAGACCATAAAGAGAAAACAGTTTATAATTGTAAATCAATTGATGGTTGGTTTAATGAAATGGATTGTATTGAACACACTGCTAGATGTTCAAATATATTTGATATGAACGAGGTTCTTTCAGAAGAAGAAAGATACCCTACACTGTATAAATGGTTTGATAGTGATTTTACTAATATTGAGAATAATGAAGGATATTCTAAAGAAAGAAAAAAGTCAAATAAAATTGGAAATAATTCAATAGCTATTTGGCCTTTTGCCGCGTATGGAAGAGTAACAGGCAGATCCCCTTCTTCAGACTGGTGGAAGAGTACTATACAAAAACTAATTACAGAGGGTTTTGAAATACATCATTTTGGGTGGGTAGAAGAACCCAGACTCAGTACCGATAGTAAATATCATTATCATACTAATTTAGAGTTTTTTGAACAAATAAAAGGAAGTTTAGGGTGTGATTTTAGTATAGGCACAGATAGCGGGTCAATGTGGGTACTTGCAGCATACTCTCATCCAGGTATTGTACTTTCAGGACCTTGGATGCCAGGTCATAATACAAATTGGGGAGCTTTTTTACCTCCTAATAAAAACGGTAAATACATATATAATCTTCCTCACATAACAACTATAACATATAATCAAGTTATAGAAAAAATAAAAGAGATAGTTTAATGAAGACTTTAATTGTTTTTGGACACGGATTAGGAGATGCAGTTGTATTATCTTCTGCTTTAAAAAATTGGTATAACCAAAAAGGGTACAGAGCTTCAGTTGCTATGCAAAAAAGATTTGAACAAGCAAATCTATGGAAAAACTGTCCTTATATTGATGAGTCTGTTTATATTCTAAGCGATCCATGGCATGATTTTGGTCACTTAAATACTAGAGTAGGGTTTCCTTCTATTTTACAAGAAGGTATTGATTGGGCTAAAAGAAATGGTTATGATGAAGTTAGAATGATATGGGATAGTCCGAACAACTATTTAGTACAAAACTACAATGATATGCTAGAAGTTACGATGGAAGACGCAGACCCAGAAGTTTGGATTAGTGAAGATGATAGAGTTTTTGCAAAAGAAGAAGTACAAAGATTAACTAACGGAAATAAGTTTGCATTTATTCAAACTCATAGCGGCGATCCTAATAGAAGTCTTCCTGAAAACTATGGTAGAGAGTGGGCTAAACAACAAGGTATTGCTCATTTTATTGAAATAGGCAAAGAAATAGAAGTAAAAGAACATGATTATTTAGTACAGTGTGCTATAGCTGATCTAGCAGATATGGTAATAGTACCCAATTCAGGGTATTGGCACGCTTTCTGTTCTAAATCTATGAATAAAAAGATTAATTTATTATACTTTTCTAGAGGAAAAGAAGATTTTATAAAACGAAATTATTATCCACACTATAAGTGGTTTGATAATATTATATATACTTTATGAGGAAAAAATGAGATATCCATTAGCGTGTGAAACCTGGGATCATGAAGAACTTGGAATGATTCAAAAAGTAATAAATAGTAATAGATTTACTATGGGTCCAGAAGTAGAAAAATTTGAAAAACAATTTGCCAAAACTGTGGGTAAAAACCATGCTGTAATGGTAAATAGTGGGAGTTCAGCTAATTTATTAATGATTGGCAGTTTAGTACTAAATGAGGATATTGACTTAAATCCTGGAGATGAAGTTATTGTTCCTGCAGTTAGCTGGTCTACTACATTTTTTCCAATTCATCAATATGGGTTAGTAATGAAATTTGTTGATGTAAATCCTCACACTTTTAATATTGACCCTAGTGATATTGAAAAAAATATCACTGAAAAAACAAAAGCTGTTCTTGCTGTT
>Ga0213864_10001007_pt1 | contig 12792 bp, 12 predicted proteins | sample PICome_5_FD_160078 | JGI IMG/M metagenome (GOLD analysis project Ga0213864, IMG submission 160078) | Coastal seawater microbial communities near Pivers Island, North Carolina, United States - PICO247 | ecosystem: Environmental > Aquatic > Marine > Coastal | place: USA: North Carolina... | reverse complement strand
GTACATTATAAGACAAATCTTATATGTTGTACAAAAATTATATAAAAGATCTATAAAAATTTTTATAAAAATATTATTAAACATATTATTTTAAAATGTAATTAGTAATTATAAATTTATAATATTTTTTATAAACTTATTATTATTATTTTGTACATTATAAGACAAATCTTATATGTTGTACAAAAATTTTTAATAATTTAATTTTAATGTATATACACAACATTTGGTTTTTTATCCCACATATTATAAGGTATAGCTTTAGATGTAGATTTTTCTAAATTTAACAACATATTAAGAGCCAAAATTCTTTTGTCATATGGTTTCAACAAAGAATTATTATTTTGCAATTTTCTAGATATTTGTTTCCATCTCCATTCAAATTTAAGAGCTTCATTGTATGATGGAAAATTTTCAACATAACAAACATAAGACCAATATTCACCATTAATAACTTTGTTAGATGTAGCAGTAGCACCTCCTTTTATTTCTTTGTTATGTTGCCTTATTCTTTTATCTAAATCAACTGTTGCACCAATATATGTAGATCCATTTGTAGATTGAATAAAATAAACAAATGCCATATTATAAATACAATAAAAAAAACTTAAATATATTAATATAATATTATATATAGCAAATTTTTATTTCTAAATCTGTATTCTATTTCTTTTTTTAAATTCTTCAGCCCATTTTGGATATAATTCAAACAATTGTTTTAATTCTTGTGTAACTACTATTTTTTTATTATATTTTTTTATAGTTATTATATTCATTGTATATATATATTTAATAATAATAATACTTAATCATTTTTAAATAATTTTAAAAATAATTAAAAATTATTTAAAAAAACTAATTTTTACAAAATGATATATTACTTATAAACAAAAATTCATCTTGATATTGAAACAAATTCTAATATCAATATCATGTGTTTGTTGACTATTTATACTAGTTGTTAAATTAAATATTAGATTAGTGTTTGATGGAGTTTTTAAACCAACTGACTCTACTTATGACAGAGATGCTGATGCATATGTTTATGCTGTTGTTTCCAATATTGGAAATTCGTCTGGTCCGCTTGTATTACGTGCCCAATATAATAATGCATCTAATGCAGTGTTTGTCTTTGAATCTAAATAGTTTCTTTTTGATTTTTTTATAAATTGTACTAAGCTTAATGATGGATCATAAGATTTTCCTTCATATATTGTATTACTTACATCAACATTTGATAAATCACCAGTTAAATTAATATAATTTCTAGACGCATTAATTGAATAATTAATATTTGTAAATGCATCTGTAAATTCACTTGTCATATTGTACATAGGATTAATTTTTAAAAAACTACTAGAACTCATAATATGTATATATATATATATACACAATATTATAAAAATTGAAAAAATTTTATTCAATTAGTATTTTCAAATGGAACATTATACAAATCTGCAAGATAACTATTTTCAAAATCTTTATTTAAATCTAATGTAAAAACATATGGATTGTTCATAGGAACTTGTGTATCTCGATAATTAGTAGTATAAGATTTACCTAATACAATTTTTTTACCATTATTAGATAAATTTAAACTATTAGTTTCTAAAATTTTATCTACACTATTGTTAATATGGTCAAAATTAACATGATTATACATACCTAAAGTCCAAAAACCATTATAATATGGCGAAATCCAATGTGATCCAGTATATTGCGCAACTCCAACTTTATTGAATTCTGTTGAATAATTAAAAAAATATACTATACTATTTCCATCAGAACTTAAACAGAATTTATATCCTATATATGATAACCCATAAAAATATGCAAAACCCCAATAATTATTTGATGAAGGTGGAGGTGAAGATGAATTATAATTAGAATAATGTGCGCTACTTGGACTATTATAACTTTTGAATTCTCCACCATGTCTTAACCATTTATTTTCTTCATTTTTATAAACACATATTTTTCCAATATGTTTACGTTGTTGTTCTTGATACCAAGTAAAATAATCATATGTATATTGATTTGTATCAAATGGTGCACCTATTCCAATTATAGTTCCATCATTATTCATATCAACACAATATCCAAAACCTGTTCCGTTTTTATTATCAGATATATCAGTATCTTTTTGCCATGTATTATCAATATATTTATATATACTTACATAACCTTTACCTATATCTGAACCATAATCTTTAATCATTTTTTTTCTATCTCTTGTAGATGATTCAGTATAAAATTCAGAACTGGGGGGTATATGAGGAGCACCAATAGCTATTACATCACCATTTTTATTAATAGACACACAATTACCAAAATTATCACCATTATTTATACCAATTAAATCAGAACCAATTTGATTATGCGAATCTTCAGTTATTTCAAAAATTTGTACAAGCCCCTTTTTATTAACATCTCCATATTTAGATCCAGTAACAATTATATTAAAATCATCATTTAAGTCAAAAGAATAACCCATATAACTATAATTATCTTTACCTGTTATTTCAGTTTTTAAATTCCATAAATTATCATAATATTCATATATTTTTATGTTACCTGTATCATAATTACTATTAGGACTTCCTATAGCTAATTTATTACCATCATTTGATAATTTCAATCTAAATCCAAAATTTTCATTACTTTCACTTTGATTTAATGTATTACCACGCTGAATCCATTCATTATTAGATAATTCATATACAAATACTTTTTTCTCATAATTAGTTTTTTTATAATCAAATGCTATAACACTACCATCTTCATTTATAGCTGTACTTTCAGCTAAATTTCTCATACTCGTAAAATCAGAACCAGTAGTAGTTAAAAATGAACCAACTGATTCAGAATTTAATGGTTTACCTATTACTTCAGGCGAAGTAGACAACCATTTTAATATATTACCAGAATGATCAACAAAAGCAAAACTACCTAAATCACTAGATGCTCCACCAGTTAAATAAATAAAATATTTATCAAATTGATCCCATATTGAACCAAATGTTTCATCAGATGTATGTACAATTTCTTTATTTATTACTATTTCTACTCTTCCTTGCTTATTAATTCTAAATTGATATTCTGTATTATAATAATCAGAACCATCTTGATTTGGTATATTTATAGGTCCATAATTAGTATTTGTAGAATGGTTTCTATATCCAACTTGATAACCATATCTAAAATAATATGTAAAATGATGTTGACTGTCTGTTTCATTAAATGTAAAATTTTTAAGATCAAATGAATTATAATTATCACCATATGCTTTGTCTCTTGTTATACGTTGTGCACCATATGGATAAAAACCTATTCCACTATATCTATATAACATTTTGAATCTTATACCAGCAACACCTTGTATATTATCCGATTGTGATAAATATGTTGCTGATACCCAATAACCACCAGTTCCTCTATTACCACCCGTTACATGATCTGAACTTTTAAAACTAAAATTTTTTTCAACATGTTTTTTGAATGTAAATTCATGATTTAAAATATTTCCTCTTAAGGACTCGTTTCCATATGCATCATAATATATAGGACTAGGTTTATCAGAAATTTTAAGACATCTAAAATAACTTCTTCCATTATTGCTTTTTGCATCATCTAGAGTATCATAAACTAATTTACCATTATATATATAATAATAAAGGTATTTTCCATCTCCACTCAAACAAGTATTATGGATTTTAGCTGGAACTTCTCTTGGCTGATATTGTGCATTTGATTCAACATGAGCTATTAATACCCATTTTACACCAGTCCATTCAAATACGTCAGCGGCACTTGAATAAGCATTATCAAATGAAACAAATCTATTACCAGTAATATCAAAATTAAAAGATCTAGATGAATTATAATGTGAATGTCCAAAAGATTCATGTACTAAAGTCCATTCATTGTTTACTAATATAGCACACTCATGATATCCTCCTGGTTTAAATAGTGCTTTATCGCCATTTTTATTTATACCATAACATTTATTATAACCTTCATGCGCTATCCACATTCTAGGACCGTCATGATATGATTTACCAAATGGCATATCCATAGGTAATGAACCCATTCTTTTTAATATACCTTTACCTTCATACCATGGACGTGTACTTTTAAAAATTCTAACAGCAGATAATTCTGGGTCATAATGGGTATCTACTAAATCCCACCAAGTAGATGAATTTGTCATATTCTCCCAAGTTCCATTTGTAATATCAGGTTCTATTTGAGAAATTTCATCATATGTCTTATCTATTTTAAATATAAATGTTCTATTACTTCCCGTATAATCTGTTCTTGATTTATATTTTTCAGTAAATGAAAAAACAGTAATATCATCATTGGGAACAATATTCATACTGCCCGCATCAAAGTTAAAATGATAATAATCATCTAAATCGTGCCAATTATGTCCCCACGTAGATGATGAACCATATGTTTGATGTAAATCATTTCTACCTAAATCTCTAATTATTATTAATGGTTTATATTGATTATCATTTTGTTTTTCATAAATAATAAAACCATTTGAACTACTATGTCTATTAGTCTTAAATCCAATCATAACTCTTTTACCATTTTCAGATACATAAATAGGATTTCCTGCATTATAAAAATTATCTAAAGAAAATGTTTTTATCAAATTATATTTTTTATCATTTTCATCATATTCAAATAAATGTAAAAATTTTTCATTACCTCTTCCATATGTTATATATTTCAAATTTTTTGTTACGAAAAAAAATCCATAAGCATGTATATCAAATTCTAAATTTTTATTAAACATATATAATCTAGCACTAGCTATTTCCTCCCATTTATAAGTCAAATCATTAAATTTAAATCTACTAAAATGAGGTAATACTATTACTCCATCCTCGTTTGTACTACCTTGTGTTGCCCATGGCATATCAGGATTGTTATCTTTATAAGTAGATATACCATGCATACTGGGAGTTGTTATAAGCATTTCTGTTCCATCATAATTTAAAGTTTGTGAAATATATCCAGAACCACCATGAATACCCGCAGGTGTCAGCATAGCATATATTGGTTGTCCATAACTTCGAGGATAAGGTGTTATGGAACACATATCATTATTAGATAAATCTTTAATAGTATTACCAGTATTATCTATCCAATCCATATTATAGAATTGACAATTCGAACCTGAATTTGATGTAGGAATATATATACCTATATAATATCTAACAGCTGTTTCCCATGCATTTACAGCATATGTTTTTATTACAGTATTATTTTTGATTATATCAACATTATTATTATTATCAGTATTTATTCTTATTTGATAAATATTTCCTTGTTCAATATCATTATTATCTACTGTATCATCTAGATAATATTTTATTAAATCTTTATGTTGTGATTGTAAATTATCAATATTACTGAAAAAAATTTCATAATCATCTTCATTTATTAGACCTATTCTAGCTAATTTTGTATTTCCAGTTTCATCAGCTAATTTACTTCTAAATTCAAATCCTTGAGTTATTGTATTTTTAGTTATATGTCCATGTGATAATCCACTTTTATGAACAAACCAATTCCATCCGCTATTGTTAACATAATGATAACTTGTTTTTGTTAAATCTTGATCGTGTTCAGTAAAATCATATTTGTAAACAAGTGTTCCCATTGTAAATCCTTCTGAACTAGGATTAACAATATAAGAAATCAAATTATTATCAATATTATCCAAAATTTGATTAATGAGAACATTATTAGTTAATGGATTTAATAATAAATTTTGATTTTTGTATATTCCTAAATTATTTGCCCAATTAATAACATCAAAAAACTGTTTATTGTAATTTGGTGAAAAAAATAATCCACGTGCATATTTACTTAAAGGATTTTCTTGTATATTTAAAGTATTATCAGTATTATCAGTATTATCAGTATTATTAGTATTATTTGTTAAATTTACATAATTACTTAATGCATTACTAGCATCAGAATAATTAGAATTCACATAAAAGAAATGATTATTACTCAATGACATTATATATATATTATATATAATTAATATATAATATATTTTCTAAAAATTTTATTATTTATAAAAAAAATATACTAAAATTTCACTAATTATAGCAATAAACCATAATTTATACCAATTATTATTAGACATATATATATATATATTATTTAATAGAAATGTTCCCTTAGTAACATAAAAACCCCATAACAAATGAAAACAAGCTGCAAATATAGAATTAATAAATTTAATATTATTTTTATAATTAGAACAATAAATAATAGGTAAACCATGAACAATAAAATTTAAAATATGAAATGTATAAATATTAATATTCATTTTATTAGCTAATTTGATATTCACATCTGGATCAAAAAATATGGCACTATAAAATGATACAAATATACCCCAATTAGTACAAATAACAATTTCATACAAATTAATATATTCATAATTTGTAAAAATACAAAATAATAAAGCTAACAAATTACATCGTGTATATCCATGATCATTATATAATCTTTCAACAAAAAAATTAATATTTCAAACAAATAAAATAAATAAATAATTTTTAAATCATTTTGTTAAAAATTATTTATTACGCCGGCAACAGGATTCGAACCTGTGCTCCCAATGGGAACTAGATTTCAAGTCTAGCGCGATAGACCTCTCCGCCATACCGGCATTATTAAAGAATGATTGTATTAATCATTAATATAACACTTAATATTTATTTAAGTCAATTTAAAAATAGAATATATTATTATTATCAATTTAAATAAATAATATTAATAAGAATATAAATAATATTAATAAGAATATAAATAATATTAATATTATTTATTTAAATTAGGCAAATAATGGGATCGAACCAATATCTCTCACGAACTATGTGAGTGCTTTACCATTAAGCTAATTTGCCAAAATTAATACGATATCGGCAGGATTCGAACCTGCGATCCCAGAGGGAAATGGATTAGCAGTCCATCGCCTTAACCGCTCGGCCACGATATCATATAATTAAAATGGTAAAATATATTTAAATTAAAATAACAATTAAATATATAATTTTTAAATTAAATAATATTTTAATTTTTCTTTAATATTTTTAGAAATAATAAGATTATTATTGGAAATATCATTATATTTTAATTGTTCTAATAAATAATGTAAATTATTATTACAAGTGGAAACAATTTTAGAACTAGTAGCATTACTAATACCAGGTATTTGATTTAACATTATTTGTAAAATATTTTCTTTATTAATATTAGATTTTTTACTATTTTTTATAGTTTCAACATAATTATTATTTTCATTATTATTTTCATTATTATTTTCATTATTATTTTCATTATTATTTTCATTGTTATTAAAATGTGGAAGTTTATTTTTTTCTTTAATTAATTTTGAAATAATATTGAAAATTATATGTGATGTTTCAGAAAAATTATTAGAATAATAAATACTGAATCCTTTATAATAATTCAAAGAAAAAATAGCAGAATGTAATATTTTTTGATTTTGTTTTAATTGTACATTGATATTTCCTTCAATGAGATAAAAAATATTATGATTATTCAATTCATGATTATTCAGACGATAACTTTGTTCATTATATCTTCCATCTTTTATACTAGATAGAAGATCATTATAAGATTTTCTTTCTATTAAAATAATAGATTTTTTATTAATATCGTCATAAATCAAGTAATCACCTATAGTCAAGTTTTTTTTTATAATAGTAATATTCAAAGAATTATTCAAAAAATTTAATTGTTCAATTATATTATCAGGTTCTCTATTATCAACGTATAAAATCATACTAATAAGTATATAGTTTAATTTTTTTATATAATTTAAACAAAATATAAAAAATTGAAATAAATATAAAAATAATAATAATTATTACAGTATAAATAATTATGACAGATATTGTGAATATTTATATCAATGATTTTTATAATGATCCTCATGAAGTAGAAGACTTTAAAATTGATTATATCAAAAAACATTTTTATAATAATGTTAAAACTATGATTACATGGTCAGATAATAATGATACTATTGATCATTTAGTAGTAGGTTGTTTTAAAGATAAAAAATATCTTTATTTCAAATCAAAAGAAAATAAATATTTATATGATGTAAGATACAATAGAAAAGAAAAAAAGTATGAAAAATATAATTTAAATAACCAAAATTTTGATGATTGTACTGATTATAATGAATTACATAAGATTCATTGTGAAAATTTACAAAATATTTGGGATGAATATCCTGCTTCAAAACCAAAAAGACAAAATGCAATGGAATTACAAGCTAGAGGGAATCTATATCCTGCTTCAAAACCAAAAAGACAAAATACAATGGAATTTCCAGCTAAAGAAAAAACATATATTCCAACTAGAGAACCTGAAGTATTTAATTTTGATTATGAAGATGTTAGACCAAGGAGACAATCAGCAGAAAATAATTATTATTTTGAAGATTTAAGACCAATGCGACAACCTACTATAAATAATTATGATTATGAAGATCTTAGACCAAGGAGACAATCGGCAGTAAATAATTATGATTATAATGATCATCCTCCCCCTCCTCCACAGCGTAATTATGTTACAAATATTGATACAAATATTGATACAAATATTGATACAAATATTGATACAAATATTGATACAAATATTGATACAAATATTGATACAAATATTGATACAAATATTGATACAAATATTGATACAAATGAATTTAACAATTCAACGCCACCACCTGGGCGTATTCTAAGAAGTAGTCCAAAAAAATTGCAAACAAAAAAAGAACAATTTGATAAATTAAAAGAAGAGAAAAATAATTTAATGTTATCAGATGATAATTTAGATGAAAAAAAGGAAATTAAACGCAAGAAAGAAACTAATATTGATGAAGATAATAATAGTTATAATAAAAATAAAAAAATGTGTTGTCCTATATTATAAGTATTTAATGAATTATAATAATTTAAAACATGGTTTTTATATATTATTAATAATTTTTTTATTTGTAATAATAAGAAAATGTTTTTTTTATCAAGAAAATATAGCTAAAATAACACGTGAACTAAATACAAATAAAAATAAAAATGTGAATAATATAATAAATGAAAATTTTGATAATTTAGAAAATAATGAAGATGATGATGAAGAAATAAATACAAAAACAGAAACATTTACAAATTATAATAATAATAACATAAGTAATAAATTAAATAGTAATATAATAAATGAAATATTATCAAAATATAAATCGGGAGATATCAACAATATGAAAAAAGAATTACATAAAACAAAAGTATTTTGTGATTTACAATCAGCGAATTGTATAATAAAAATGACAGAAAATGGAGACGAACATTTAGAAGAAATATTAAATAACGAATTTAATCCTAATAATAAAAAATATAAATCATATACACAATTATCTGATAATATTCAAAAAATCATAAATAATTTATAAAACAACTTAAAGTTAACATACAATAATATATTATGTAAAATTTTTTCAAGCTAGCTTGCCCGAGTGGTCTAAGGGGCACGACTCAAGTTCGTGTGACGCAAGTCTCGTGGGTTCGAATCCCACAGCTAGCATAATTATATTTTATTTATATTTTTGATAATATAAATAAAATTTAGGCATATAAATAAATTGATATTACTTAAATATTACTTAAATATTACTTAAATATTACTTAAATATTACTTATTTTATTAATAATAAAAGTAAAATTTATCATCATGTTAAAAAATAAAAAAATATTGATAACTGGTGGTTCATCTGGATTAGGAAAAGCATTAGCAATAGCTTATGCAAAAGAAAAAGGTAAAATAATTAATTTATCTAGAAATCCAATTAAAATAAAAAATTTAAATGAAAAGTTAAAAAAAATAAACAATATTGATAATATTGGCTACAGTGTAGATGTATCAAATTATGACGATATTTTAAAAGTAAAAAATAATTTAATAAAAGATAATAATTTACCAGATATTATTATTAACAATGCTGCTGGTAATTTTTTGTGTACATTTGAAAATTTGACTCCAAATGGTTGGAAACGCATAAATGATATAGTTTTAAATGGTGCGTTTAATATTTATCATATTTTTGGAAAAACATTCATAGAAAAAAATAGAAAAGCAGTATTTTTAAATATTTCTACTACATATTCAGAAAATTCATCTGCATTAGTAATACCAAGTGCTGCAGCAAAAGCAGGTGTAGATAATATAATGAAAGGTTTAACAGTAGAATGGTCAAAATATGGAATGCGTTTTGTTGGTATTGCACCAGGTCCAATTATAGATAGTGGTGGAGCTTCAAAATTAGATCCATTTGGAATATTCAAACATTATAACAATTATATTAATCCATCACAAAGAATGTGTGAACCATCAGAAATTTGTGATTTAGCATTGTTTTTAACTTCAAAAAAAGGAAATTATATAAATGGAGAGATTGTACGAATAGATGGAGGAGAATATATAAAAAATCAAGGAGAGTTTTCTTTTTTAACAAATATACCGTTTTACAATAGATTATTAAAAAAATAATTCATATTTTATATTGTACATATATAATATATGAATTATAATATGAATTATAATATTTTTTATTTAATAATACCAGTATTAATATTTTTAAGTATGTTATATGAATTAAAAAAATTATATTATATATCTACAATAAAAAGAAAAAAAACACCTTATGAAAACAGGACTCAAGTAAATGCTGTTGTTTATTTAGTATTAGGGACAATAATATTTTACAGCTTATTAAAAAATTAATATTTTAAATATTAAGATCATTAATAAATTTAATAAGTTCATTTTTAGATATTGATTTTTGACCAACTGTATTTTTAATACATTCTAAATTTGAAATATCATTTAATTTTTTTAAAAATTCATCGTTTATGTTATGTGGTTTCAAAAATTTTATAAAATAATGTGATTGTTCTGCTTTATTTTCACTATTCAAACTTATGTCAGTAAATCCAGTTCTACATCCAACACGTCTAATAGAGATATCGTGAGGTTTATATTTTTTTACAAAAGAAAAATTGTTAGGAATATTTTTAATAATATTTTCTCTTTGAATATTTTTTTTTATGTATATTGAAAAAATGCATGGAACGTTATAAATGGTATCATTATAAAAAAAAGAATTCAAACTTAGATCAATTGTTAGTAAATTATGAAAATTTTTAGGAATTTTTTGTATTAAAGAATCTTTTTTGAAACTTTTTGGTAGTATAAAACTGAAGGATGTACAAAACTTACAACTGTGTTTTATAAATTTTATAGCTTTAGAACTTTTAGTTCCAAATGGAGGATTACCTATAACATGAATATTATCAAATTTGTTTAATACATTGTAATAATCATAATCTAAAAAATCTAAAAATACAAGTTCATTTTTTTTCAATTTGTATTTATTGTACAAACATTCTTTATGTGATTCATCTATTTCAATAAGAATTTTATTTTTACATAATTTATTTATATTATTTATAAAACTGCCATTTCCAACAGATGGTTCTATTATTAAATCTTTTTTATAATTGATATTTAATACAGAATTTATTTTATTTGTACAAAATTCTACTATTTCATTTTTAGTATAATATTTGTCTAATTTAGTATTTTGATTCATATTATAAAAATACTAAATTAATTAATAAAATTTAACATATATCTTTATATTTAATTTTGCATTAATAAATATTTTAATATTAAAAATGTTGCTATTAATGAATTATCTATTTTTCCACCAAACAATTCTATTATTGTTATCATCACACCGGCTATTATTTTTTCATGTATTTCACCAGTTGATGTAATAGTAGCTGTAGTTAAAACTGCACTAGTTCCTGCTAATGTTTTATTTTCCCATAATATGGGACTTTCAATTGTTCTTCCAAATATGGCTCCTGCTGGATCAGCATAAAATAATGGAGCCATTTCAATATAAGGAACACTTAATAATAAACATAAACAACAAGAAATAACATATGAAAATATACCTATATCTTTGATAATTCCATCAGTTTTTCTTCCTTCTGAAATATGTTTAATTCCATTTATTGTTGTTAATCCTGATACTAATACACCACTTGTGTATATTCCATTTACTACATTAGGATCTGATATATCAGCATTAAATAATAATGTTCCAATACCCATATGAACTATTTTTCTACTTATCCAAGGTTTTATAGGTGCATTAGTTGATGTATATAATAATAAACTTGTACAACTTAATAATTCTGGTAAATGCATTTATTATTTATTATCTATTATTTATTATTTATAAATTTAATTTTTAAATAAATTTGTAAATAATTTTTTATATTTTTTTATAATTTTTTATATTTTTATAATTTTTATAATTTTTTATATTTTTATAATTTTTATGTTGAAATTATAGTGCTATTTGTACAATATATGTCAGAAGATCTTTAATTACTGTAAGTTTATTTGGATAAACATATTATAAATTTATTAGACATATACGCGAAGTGTCTAAAAGCAAGAACTTCTTAGAATGGGTTAGTAAATGATGCAGTTGTTCCTTGCCAAAGGGTTAGAGTTACAGTTGTTCCAGACACTGAAATGCCGATTGGATTACTATTACCAACATCCTCCCACGTTGTGGTACTGGTGTTGTATGCAATGTCATGGCCAGAATCACCGTTGTTCATTCTGTAAATGTACTTATTGTCAGAAGTAGAGTTG
>Ga0213864_10001005_pt1 | contig 12813 bp, 18 predicted proteins | sample PICome_5_FD_160078 | JGI IMG/M metagenome (GOLD analysis project Ga0213864, IMG submission 160078) | Coastal seawater microbial communities near Pivers Island, North Carolina, United States - PICO247 | ecosystem: Environmental > Aquatic > Marine > Coastal | place: USA: North Carolina... | reverse complement strand
CTGATAAGATATCAGCAGGAACTACAGTGTCTACTGCGTAGGCTGTGAGGCCTGTAGAAGCATCCATGTAGAACGAGTTGCTGTGAATCCAGTCAGAACCAGAACCGTTGTCATCACCAAGGTATTTGCCAAGGGCGAACAAATCAGTATCGACCTGCTTTGCAAGTGCATAGCCTGCGTCTGAAGTGTAGAACTGACGGAGTGAAGCAAGAGCTTGCACGTCAGTAATATCTTCGATCAAACGAGAATACTCGTAGTGCTGATCGATAGTTACCTGTACTTCTGATTCAGTTGCCGCAATCAGTGTAACCTGAGTTTCAGCAGACTTAGCAGATGCATCGCCACGAGTAGGCTTAGGGATGTGAAGTGTATCACCCTTTTTACCAGTCATTGGCATACGGTTTACAAGATTGGCAAGAACAAGAGACTTCTCGTATGCCGCGATAATTTCGTCAGACCAAATCTCTGGGATGAAAGTAGCCCCAGTTGTATTGGTGACATGGTTAGTACCAAGTGCCATGTTAATTTCTCCTTAACACTATTTGACACGACCCTCTTGGTAGGCTTGCATAATCTCATCACTGAGTGCTTGATACCGTTTAGGGTCAGTTTGCATTAGTTTAATAATATCAGCACGTCGATAGATCTTGCGACTCGGTGACTCACCTGAACCTTTAGCATTACCTGTTGAGGCAGACTTTAACTGACGTTTACGATCTGTCTCTTGCATTTCAGCAGTTTCTTTAACAATGTCTTGACGTTCTTTCCACAATGTGAGAAGCTCATCAGCCGCATCAAAGTCAAACTTTTGATCTGCGCGTTGGTATAACTCTGTACGAACTTTAGATTTTGCAACCCACTCACCAAACTTTTCACTTTGGATAATATCCTGAAAGTCTGGATGTGAAGACTGAAGTTTGTTGATGATCTCCTGTTGCTTCATTGAGCGAGTAAGTTCTTCAACTTCTTTCAGTTTCGGATGATTTGCAAATTTTTGTTCTATGTACTTGTCAGGGTCATCAAAGATATCAACATCTTCGACAGTTTCTTGTGGGCTATTCTTGGCGTCTAGTTGAGTCTTAACGAAATCATCTACTATCTTACGGAGTTCTCCGACCTCTGAAGATTGTTTGCCTAAAAGTTTCTCAGCTTCTTGATGCATTCGGACAACATCTTTGATATCCTTACCCTGATACTTTTCAGGAATGTCATCTTCTTGTGCTTCTTGAATCTCTTCTGGCTCTGCAGGTTGTTCCTCGATGGGAGTCTGCTCTTCTTCAACAGGTGAGTATTCTTCTCCGTCCTCCAGTTCTTCGGGACTTACTTCTAAAAAACGTGCCATATTGTTAAACTCCGTGCCGTAGCATTATGGAAGTGATTATATTCTAGCGGCTCTTTCGTGATCCTTAGCCCACGCATCATCGGCATCAGGCCAACCTGTACCTTTGAAATGTGTTCGGATACTAGAGATTATCCGCTGTGCTGTGTCTCCACACTCAGGACAGGTAGCAAAATCATCCTCTGAATCTACCCACTGCTCTTCGATGTGTTGACAGTTTGTGCATTTAAAATCAAAACGTCTAATCATTGTTAGCGTTCATCTCCAATGCATTTTTTATTCCAGTTTCAAAGCGCACTATGTTTAACAATGTTGTGCGTTGTCCTTGCAAAAGGAATAATTCTTTTTCACTCTTGACATCTTCAATGGTTTGAGAGTCAAGGATATCTTGCGCTTCTTTTACGAATTGTTTCCAACCTTCATGTAAAAACAAGTCAAGATAATTTTCGTAATACTTTTCTTCTTCAGGACTCAATGAGTTTCTCCTGTTAATTGATGCAAATATTATACCACATTTTTACTCATTTGTCAAGTCTTTTGCTTGACTTTTTGTATTCCTTGTGGTAGTTGGCTTTTTACTCTCCGCTTCTAGTGCGGTAATTCGATCATCTAATCGTTGCAATATGGCATTCACTTGTTGGAGAATGTTGTCCACATCTTGCTTAGTTACCATTACTTTGCCTCATTTGTTGCTCTACAATATCTTCTTTACTTGCAATCTCGCGCTCTTTGAGTACAAGCTCTGCAAGCTTAGCTCGTCTGTTAAATTCTTTATCATCTTCAGACTCACCCAAGTTTCTAGCAATTGCTTCAAGACGTTTAGTCTCTGCTTCTTGTGGAAGCAACTGCGTTTCAACTTGATTCTGTTCAACACGTGACATAATCTCTGCTGTCTGTGCTTGAATATTTTCAATAGTAGATTGCTTCTGAGCCATTTCCATTTCAAGCTGTTGCTGTTGCAGTGCTTGCATTTGTGGATCAGGTGTATTTGCTTCGCGTAGTTTTTGAATAACTTCTTCACGGTTAGACAGATTCATGTTATCAACAATTGACTCGATCAACATTGGATACATTGGAGACTCAGGCGACATTGTTTGTAGTAGTTGCACTAACTGTGTAACCTCATACTCACGTGCAATAATCCCAAGTGATGATGTTGTTACAAACTTAAAGTCTTTAACAGGATAGTTCTCAGGATCAAACTGCATATACCGATGGGCTACTTTTGCAACCATTGGTAGTAAGAATGATTCTTGGAAGTTAATTAATGTACGCTTGTGACGCTTAATAATAGCACCCAACGACATAGAAATACCTGCCGCTGTTGAGTCACCATTGATAGAACCCGGAATACCTGCGGCATCAATAGCACCAGTAGCCATCTGTACCATCTGCTGTAGCGATGCAGACTGGTTAAAGGTATTAGGATCTAACTGACCAAAGTTAAATGGCTGTAGAATCTCTGCAGGGTTACCGTTAGTTAGGATAGCCTTACCCGGACGTACTTCTAACTTAGCACCACGAGGAAGCCTAGAAGCGTCCACAGCCATCATTGGATGTACAGTCAATGCCAAGGCATCAATACGAGCACGTAGTTCTGTGTCAAGAGCTTTCTGTGCGTTGTAACCTTTCTCACAAACACCACGACCCCAGAAGCGACCCGGTACAATATCCCAAGGGAATGCAACAACAGGACGATCTTCCATCATGTATGGGTTTGCTTCAGCTTTTAATAACGTTCCATTGTTTGCAATAACAACCATTGCCTCAATGTATTCGCTACCTTCTTCTGAAATCTCATCGTCTTCCATATTGTATGCGGTAGCTTCAAACAGATCACGAGGAACAAGACCATAGTACTTAGTCAACCGTACTTTATCTTCAAAGTGTACAGTCAAGTCTTGGTCTGGTTCAAGGTCACTATCAGGAGGAGCCGTACCAACTTCTACATCATTATAAATACCCTGCTCTTGCAGTACACGAACTTGATGGTATGGTACAAATTCATCAATCGCAACACCTAATGCTTCTTGTACGCTAGTCGCAACAGGATCAATCAAAAAGTTCTGTGGCATAACTGGACGCAACGTAAATACAGTACGTGTTGTTTCCATTACACCAACTGCTTGCATCTCCCCGTCCATGATTGGTTGAGTTGCAGGTTTAAATTCTTTCACTTCATTTGCAACAATCTCTGCAACACCAGTACCAAAGACAGCGGCATTGATCAAACACTCAGCAATCTGCTTACGCACACCAACAAAGTTAAAGTCTTCTGTGAGTTGTTCACGAATAAGTTGGATGTCGCCTTGGTTGGGATCACGTAGGTCATCTTTAATATCAAAGAACTTACCACGACCAAAGGTAGCCTCTTCAACTTCTGCAACACTAGACTCAACAGCCTGCTGTAGTGCAGGTGAGATAATACGTGATCGTTCTGACTGACGCATTGAATCTTCTGGTGACCATACACCACGCCACAACCGATAGTATTCGTCAAACTTTTCTTGGTAGTTGGCTTCATAGTGATCACGCCATGTATTGCACTTACTTATGACCCAACCTTCCAGTGTGCTGATTTGAGCAAAATCGTTTTCGTAATCCATGTTAGTATCCTGCTACTGTATCTAAAACTTCAAATTCATCTTCATCGTAGTCATAGTAATAGACTACTTTGGCAAGTTGGTCAATGTAAGCGAGGGCATCAACCAAGTCATCGTGTACTAATGCGTTAGGGAACTGAAAGAGTTCATCAAGGAAGTTTGTATTCCATTCGCCTTTATTGAGTGTTATTTGCCCATGTTCAAAACGGCCTTGAAGTCCCCAGATAATACGATCAATCTTTTTCTTGTTACCGTGTGTGAGTTCTTCAACACGAAAGAAACGCTGACTCGATTTCATAATGTCAGTCAGATATGGAAGTACAGCATTCTTCAATGCACCTTTTTCAATACCGACTGCAACTGGTTGGTAGTGGTTGACCGCATCGAATATCTTTTTTGCTGTCTTCTTAACATCCCATCTACCATGAATAATATCTGCTACCCACCATCCATTCTCGCTGACTTTGACAACAGCAATAGCGGTTTGGTCTAGCTTTTTGTTTTTCGACTTAGTGGCTGATTCCACATCTGCAAAACCCGCCAAGTCAACTGCAATATAATAATCACCAACTTCAGGCTCATCATCGTCAAACTGTACCCAGTCTTCTTTAAATATTTCTGAGCCACTTGCTTCAAAACTTGCAAGGAATTCCTGTCGAAACGCATAGGATGACATGGACTTCTTAGCTGTGTCAATCTCTTCTGGATCAAGGAGAGGGTTGTCGTAAGATGTAAAATGCCAAGCCTTATAGCTCTCATCATCTCCCATCTCAGCGTATTGGTAGAGTTCATAGAAATGGTTTCTCCCCATTGGCGTACCAATAAACATCGCTTGACCTTTCTGGTCAGCCAGTGCAGGACGTAAGATCTGTTCCCATACACTCGGCTTCATATCCGCATATTCGTCCATCACAAGGAACTTAAGGGATACGCCTCGCATTGTCTCTGGACGGTCAGCACCTTTAAGAGAAATAGTACAACCGTTAATGAGAGTGATTTGCAAGTTGTTAATGTGTGAACTCTTGATAACAGGATGTGCTAGCTCTAGCAATGTCTGCCACATAATATCACGAGCCTGCCCTTGAGTTGGCGCAACATAAAACACATGACCACGTTCGGTCTGTAATGCATTAATGATCAACAACCAAGCGGCAAGCCGTGATTTACCTGTACGTCTTCCTGCGGCTACGATCTTAAAACGAGTTGAATCGTTAAAGACATCTTGTTGCCACGGGAGGAGTTGAACATTTAGTTCTGTCATTGAAACAAACTTCTCAAATACACTGGACGTGCTTGCAATTCGTCTGCTTCAGTTATTGTTGGTTCAAAGTTATTCTGTTCTTCCAACACGTTTACGATTTCTTCGTCAGTTGGCATCTCTTGGGTTACAGGTTCAGGTGCTTCTTCATCTCCACGAAACAACTGATATAGACCCCGTAACCCTTCAAGAAAAGAACCGCGTTGTCCTGCCTCTTCTGCTGTCTGACTTGGATCTTCAAACGCAATGACTTCACCAACACCAGATGCAAGGTTAGCAGAAATCAAATCTCTTGCAGTATTCGCAGAAGCAATCCGTCTATCAAGATGTGGCTTACCCGGACGTAAAATCTTTTCTGAGAATAGCTTGGTTGCTTCCTCAACATCATCACCTTGGAATGCTTCATTCACTTTCTTAACATTACCAAAGCCCATGTACTCTGCACCGGGTCTGTAATCACCAGTTACCGAATCAATCATGAAGTCCAGTTGGTTTTTAATACTGGCAGGGTCTTGGTCTTCAGTGGTTTTAACATAATCCATGTACGGTTGATACAACCCACCACGAGGATCAAACTGGAACAAACCATATGCAGGGTCTTTACGTTCACCTTGTTGTTCAATACTAGGATCAAACGAGTATGCAGACTCAACAGCAATGTTACCAAGCATCGCATAGATTGCTGTATCTGACAATCCCCTCTCTTGCATGTAGCGGTACACCGCCATTAGGTTTTGTTCATTCATGATCTATGATTTCCCCTTCAACTTCATTTGCACCAGTGCTGATTGTTGTCTCACCACCTACACCAGTGATTGTAATATTTACTGCGGAGCGTCCACCACTTGCATCTTTCTCGAAATAGCTCACAGGTAGCATACGATCCATTAATAATTTCCATGCCGCCGCCTGATTCTTGTGTTCATCGTCCAATGCGGCATTGACAATACTGTCCAGTACCTTTCGAGACTTTGGACTGGCTAACAAACGAGCTTTCATCTCATTGATTGCCGCCGCATCTCCGGGAGGTCTACCTCTTACACCCCGATTACCCGCCTTTTTTGACTCAACAGCACTCTTAGGGGGTCTCCCTCTACGTTTTGTTGGAGTATTCTCTGTCATATACAGTACTCTATAGTTATCGCAACAGTCATTGCAAGAGATTATAACTTAAATATAATATTTCTCTTGCGTATTATTGCAAGAATGTGATATGGATTAAGTATATTGTCTCTTGCGTTTCTCTTTAGTGTATATATTGTATCATACTTTTACTGTTTTGTCAAGTACTTTTAACATAATCAGTGCATATTCCTCTATTGTTCTTTTCTCTGGCGGGTCTCAGCCATGCTGTTTACCTCCGCAGACGCGCTTAAGTCTTTCTAAATGCAAATGATTCTCATTTACAACTGTATCTGATTCGCAAGTAGAATTAATGTTATATTATAACGTTTTAAATTGGCTTTTTTTGTATCTGAGTAGGTACACTATATCGATAATGTCACGTTGGTGCGCCCCCGGGGGTGTCAAAGTTGGCACGGTCTTTGCATAACAGAAGTTGGCACGATTCTTGTCTGCGCAGATTGTCAAGTAGTTTTTATAAATGGGAGTGTGTGTGTTGATATAGTACCCCTATGGTAATCTTTCTAATAGCTCCCACCTATCAACCCAGCCATTATGATAGAAATATACAATGAAACTAATAGCTACCAAAACCGGTCTAACCTAACAAGAGCGCAAAACCGCGTCTCGAAAATGAAAATTTAATCATGATTAAAAAGAGGTACACATCATGACAAGCAAAACAGAAACAATTCAGAAGCATGCGCACAACCTTGCGAACGCATGGATTGCGAAGGATGAAGCAGAGAAGACGATCAATACAGTCATTATCGAATTCATCCAACCGCGCAAAATGACAGAGCAATCGATTGAAGATTATCTAAAGTATTTCGGTGATGCGATGATCAAAGCAGGTAAGGTTGAGAAGACGGTTGGAGTGTATAAGTCAAACGTCAAGCGCATCTTGAAACTCGCGATTCATCACAAGGATGAGGTAATCAAACTTGGAAAGAATTCCGGTAACCTAAACCAATGGTATAACGCATGCGGTGACTCAAAACCTGCAGAGCGAAACAAGAATCCAAAGGTTAAAGCACCGAAACCAGTTGAAGCACCAGAGCCGAAACTTGGATCGGAAGACAAAAAACCAAGCGATGCGCGAGATCCTATCGCGGATTTCACACAATCGGTCAAGACCATGCTCGAGACTGGAATGACGGCAGAGCAGATCCACAAGATGATCGATGAACTGGCCACACTGGTTGACCTAAAGAAGGCGGCCTAATCCAACCGACCTGAGCAAGTCGAAAAACTGCTCGCCATTATTAATCATGATTAAACTGGAGGCATTTGTGGAAGAAACATTTGTGACACTACTTGTAATATCTTTGTGGGCTTTTGTGCTAGGTGCGGGAGCATTTGTGGGTGAACGATACTTTGAGGATAAATGATGGACTACTATAACTTTGTAGACTTTACTGTTGGTGCTATCACAGGCGTTATGTTTGTGTGGTTAGTTTATACCATTCGAGGAGAATGAAAATGAAAGTAGAATGTAAACTATTTGATCTTAAGGATCTTACTGAAGGACAGTTGTCGTTCATCGCTGAGTCATTCTTCAGCGAGGCTAATGACGACTTTGAAGGTGGTTATATGTCACTGGCTACGAACAACTACGAGACTGCTTACAAGTTGTTCAATACGCTTGGTGGTTCGGAGTGGTACAAGTTACGTGCCAAGAGATGCCAAGATCGTTTAGAAGAAATCAAGGAGACTAAAAATGTTTAAGAAATACAATCCTGCGATCAATGCCTACATGCAAGAGTGTCATGAACAGATGGTTGATGGTATTGTTGCTGTTGTGTTGACGATTAAGATGCCGCATTGGATGTGGCCAAAGATGATGGATGACTTTCGCAGAAATGGACGGGAGTCTCAGTACTTGTTCGGGTTCAAGCGCAAGACGTTTGAGTATCTACGAGATCATGGTGAGGAGTTGTACGATGATCTCATGGAGTTGTGGATGACTCCTAAGAAGGAACTTGGAGGGACTGTTCATACCAAGGATGGTGCAATGATGATGCGCTTGCTCGATGTGCCGGGACTCGGTCTAGCTAAAGCAGGTTTTGTCATGCAGATGATGTTCGGTCGAGTGGGGTGCATGGACGTGCATAACGTGCGTAGGCTCTACAAGGTAGACATCAAGGATGTGACAATATCCAAGGGTATAAAGTCTGATGCCAAGAAGTTTGAGAAGATCATGAACTACGTCAATCTGTTCAAGGGTAATCGTACCACTGAGAAGATCTGGGACTCATGGTGCGAACAGGTAATGCATAACAAGTGTAACCGTGGACGTTTTGCATCTGCTGATGATGTGTCACGTCTGCATCTAACTGTACTAACAGGAGAGTAATATGAAAGGTGTATTAGTAGATCCATATCTTGAGACAATCAAGAATGTTGAGGTAGCCGACTGGCGTGATATCCAGAAGCATTTGCAATGTGATTTCTTTTGCAGTGGTGGATACGACGAGGGAGGTGACGCTATCTACGTCAATGACATGGGGATGTGTGAGGAGGATATGTTTGTGTATATGCCAGACGTATATCCTTACCCGTATGCAGGGCGTGTGCTGTTCCTTGGTATCAATCGTGCCAATGGTGAGTCACAAGATGCATGGCTCGATGATGTAGATGTGATGGACATGGATTATAAGTTCATGCATCGTATGGATGTACAAAGAATGGGAGATTTAGGATGAGTAAGTGTTGTGATTGCGGTAAGCCTGCGGTTGTGGTAGAGAGCGAGACGTTCTTCTACTGTGCTAAGTGTTGGTTGTTGAGGTATGTGAAATGATGTTACGGGATGGTGCTGAGTATTTCGGTACTCACTTTTATTGGGATGCAGATGACAATGAGTACATCTGTTGCGCTACATGGCAGTTTGAGAAGAACTACCCTGACATGCCTGACTACTGGCATTTGAAAGCGGTTGAGGTAGAGCAATACAACGGACAGCATAGTGTGCTGTGTATTGATGTCGAGGAAGGTGATCCGATCTGGCGATCTGTTGAGACTGATGGGTGTCCTGTCGCTGACTTAGTTGAGAGGGATTACTCATGATTTGGTTTTCAACAGACTGCATGGCTGACTGGGTTGCGTCACTTCCTGACGAGTTCAACTGTGTGGAAGACGAGGAAGGTATCCGTGATGCCACAGCGACTCGACTACGCGCACAGCAGGATCACATTAAGTTTCTTGAGCAACGTGTTGATTTAGCTGAGAAAGTTATTGGTGAATTGTACTTGATATTGAAAGAAGTTGATGCTATATGAGTATTTCCAAAGCTGTAATAATCTATGCTATAATCATAGGGTTCGCATTGATAGGGAGATACTTAAATGAGATGTCTGGGATGTAACAAAGAGTTGACTGACTTTGAAGCGACTCGCAGGTATGCCGACTCAGAAGAGTTTGTCGATATGTGTAACGATTGTTTTAGTCACACAGGAATCAAAGCTGTTGAGCGTCATGACCTAATGAGTATCGCTGATGTTGTTGAGCTTGACTCAGATGAAAATCCATGATACAATATTTATACTTAAGAGATCGCTAGAGATAATTATTATCTTTAGTATCTCTTACAACTAAGGAGTCTCTGATGATTGACTACAAATCAGATATACCTATCGAAGAGTTTACTCTTGCGATGGAAGAACACAACAATCATATTATGTTGAGTGACTGTTGTGAAATGATTTACAAGTATGGTCTTCACCGTGTGCTGACATCTCTTGCGGATTATTGTTGTGATCCAAAAGAATCATATGCTCTTGCAGTGATGGCAAACTTTTACAAGGAGAACGAGAGTGCCTTTTGTAAAGATGCACCTACCATGCAATGACTGTGGCTCAAGCGATGCTCTGTCTATCAATGATGATGGATGGACTCATTGCTTTGCCTGTGACCAACGGAGACCGCCTGAGACAGACGATTGGGCAGAGAGGAATAGCGAGGTACTTATGAATGCAACAGCGCACGACAGCAAGCCTGTGATTGCGTGGGACAACGAGTCCCTATATCGAACGATACTTGAACGTGGTATCAACAGTGAGACAGCCAAGGCATACAAGTGCATCAAGGATGCTGAAGATGGTGGCTACTTCTTTGCGTATACCAATGACCAAGGACATGTCATCGCTGAGAAGATACGATCCAAGAACAAAGACTTCTATGTGCAGGGCAACTGGCGTGACTCACAGATGTACGGCCAACACCTGTTCAGCAAGGGCGGTAAGTTTGTAACCATTGTCGAGGGTGAGTTCGATGCGATGGCGGCATACCAAATGCTTGGGTCTAAGTATCCGGTGGTATCTATCCGGAACGGTGCAAGCTCTGCCGCCAAGGATGTACGCAAGCATTACGAGTGGCTTGATTCCTTTGACAACATCGTGATCTGCTTTGACAGTGACGATCCGGGACGCAAGGCATCATCAGAAGTTGCTGAGATATTCGGAGCCAAGGCTAAGATATTCAAGCACCTCGATGGTATGAAGGATGCGTGCGACTATCTGCAGAACAAGAAGATGAAGGAGTTCTCTGATAAGTGGTGGGCTTCTGAGCAACATACACCTGACGGTATTGTTTGTAGTGCTGACTTGTATGACCTGATGATGAAACCAAAACCTCCTGCAGATGTGGACTATCCCTTCACAGGACTTAACGATCTGACCTACGGTATCCGCAAGGGTGAACTGATTACCATCACTGCAGGCTCTGGTCTAGGTAAGTCGCAATTCGTGCGTGAGATTGTGTGGCACATACTCTGCAAGACGCAGGACAATATTGGTCTGATGTTCTTGGAAGAGGACTTACAGAAGACTGGTCAGTCACTGATGTCACTGCATGCCAACATGCCACTACACCTACCAAGCACTGAAGCACCCAAGGAAGTATGGGACTCAGCGTTTGAGGCAGTGCATGGGTCAAGACGTATCTACATGTTTGATCACTTTGGTTCGACTAGCATTGACAACATCGTCAACCGCGCCAAGTACTACGCCAAGGCACGCGACTGTCAGTACATCGTACTCGATCACGTATCGATTGTTGTGTCTGCACAGGCGAGTGGTGATGAACGTAAAGCACTTGACGAGATCATGACCAAGTTACGTATGCTCGTGCAAGAGACAGGTGTATCATTGATATGTGTATCTCATCTCAAACGTCCTGAAGGTAGAGGACACGAGGAAGGTGCGGCTACATCACTGGCACAACTGCGTGGCTCTGGTTCAATTGCTCAGTTATCTGACATGGTGATTGGCTTGGAACGTAACGGTCAGGCAGAAGACAAAGACGAGCGCAACACTACCAAGGTTCGGGTACTGAAGAATAGATTCTCTGGTACGACTGGGCCTGCATGTAAGTTGCTTTACTCTCACGATACTGGTAGGATGTCTGAGATAGATGAAGAGGATTTGTAATGCAACCAAATGTACTGGTTCTCGATATTGAAACCAACCTCGCACATGATACCATCTGGTGTTGTGTGACCAAGGGTAATTGGTTTCCTGCGAGTGACGGTAATGTATTCACACATGGGCAAGGTGGTCTGCAAGATCTGATCAATGAGGCTGACTACGTTGTTGGTCATAACATCATTGGCTTTGATGGGCCGCTGTTGTCCAAGTTGTGGGGTATCAAGATTCCTGTACGCAAAGTGCAAGATACCTTGGTGATGTCACGGTTATGGAATCCACAACTGGAGGGTGGGCATAGCCTGCGTGCATGGGGTGAAAGACTTGGTGATTTCAAGGATGACTTCACTGACTTTGACAGTGGCCTCACGCAAGAGATGATCAAGTATTGTAAACAGGATGTACATGTAACAATGCTACTGTATGAGAAGCTCGAGAAAGAGTTACACCACTACGGGTACTCGATTAATCTTGAGCATCGCATCGCATGGATCATGAAGAGGCAAGAAGACAATGGGTTTAAACTCAATGAAAAAGAAGCTGTCGCTTTGTTGGCTCAACTTAAGGATCGCATGGCTTATATCACTGACCACTTACAAAATATATTTCCTCCGATTGTGGAAGAGCGTTGGTCAGAGAAGACAGGCAAGCAACTCAAGGACAAGGTTACCGTATTCAATGTGGGGTCACGCAAGCAAATCGCAGAGCGTCTTCAGGAGCGTGGTGTTGTCTTTACTAAGAAGACTGAGAAAGGCAGTATCATAGTTGATGAAGGTACACTCAAGGCAATTGACTTACCTGAAGCACAACTGATCGCTGAGTATCTGATGATCCAGAAGCGTGTTGGTTTGCTTGAGTCATGGATTGATAGCATCAAGGACGATGGTAGGGTACATGGCAGGGTGATTACTAATGGTGCTGTGACTGGACGTATGACGCATCAGAGTCCCAATATGGGACAAGTACCTAGTGTCAACAGTGAGTATGGTAAGGAGTCTCGTGCGTTGTGGACTGTTGACGATGGTAATGTATTAGTCGGGACAGACCGTTCTGGGATTGAGCTTAGATGTC
>Ga0213864_10001004_pt1 | contig 12815 bp, 9 predicted proteins | sample PICome_5_FD_160078 | JGI IMG/M metagenome (GOLD analysis project Ga0213864, IMG submission 160078) | Coastal seawater microbial communities near Pivers Island, North Carolina, United States - PICO247 | ecosystem: Environmental > Aquatic > Marine > Coastal | place: USA: North Carolina | collected... | reverse complement strand
TTGAATAGTGAACCGCTGTTATCTCGTTGCTCGTAGGGCATGTTGCCTCCATGTTGCGGGGATTACCCCGGATACCTTCTGTCCCATGGGTTACTCCTGTTGAATTACCTAGCTACCCAATTAAAGTTCAGCTTTCATAATTACATAGCCGAGCTTACCTGCCGCCGCTTGAGCGTCAATGCGAACCTTCACGTTGACGTTAGTAGCATCAACGCTCTCTAGCACAACATTGGAACTCGCGCTACCTATAGAGCCGCCTGAGATTTGTACAGACAGTTGGATGTCTTCTATTTCTGGTGTGGTAAGTAGATTGTGGGCTATTGATTTCGTATAGGTTGAACCTACCGCACCGTCTGCCGTGAACGATGTAGACAGCTTGCGACTCTTTGAGAGCTTACCTGTCCCATTCTCATCAAGAGCTACGTTCCAGTATTCATTCTGGTCAGTTGCATTCGGCCCGGCAGTACCACCAAAGGCTACTGCTGATGCGCCTGTAGCTACACCTGTAATGTTGTATGCATTCCGAGTACCTACATTCAAGTTATCCCACAGGGTGAAGGCGTTTGCGCTCGACCCACTAATGCGGAAAGTGAACGTACAGTTACTACTTGCGCCAGTGTCATTAGTCTTAAGTCCCGTAGCTCCAGCCCCGTCAAAGTCCAATATCCGACCTTCTAGGTTGATATAATTACCCGTCCCTACAACAACACCATCACCTGTAGAGCCTTGACCATCGCAGTTAATGCCTGTGATATCGTTAGATGAACCTGTAACCAGCATACCAGAGCCATCAGCTTCACCGACCTTAATCTGACAATCATTAACCGTATTCTGAGTGCCATCAAACACCGCGTCATATGTGCCAGTGGTTCTACAGTTATTATAAAGCTGCAACATAGATATCTGGCATTTAGTGCCAGTAATCTGGATACCTTCCTGATAATTAGACTCAGAGATTAGTTGCTGCGCTCTGAACTGAACGGCACTGGTATCCGCGTATATCCCCTGTAGAGTATTTGAATAAACATGCGCGAAGTTAATGTCACATGACCCAGAGTAAACGCCTGATGAGCGCTGAATCAACAGACCGTTACCACCGTTCTCATTACTCATTACGGAACCCATATAGGTATCATGCGGCCCCCTGAACTGCATCCCATGTGAACCATTGTTGCGGAGCCATAAGCCATCTATATGAGATTCAGGTAAGTCCTTCCAGTCAGTCTGACCAGGAATATCACCAGCTTCAGAGTACCAACCTACACCATAACAATCACGAATCAGAACATTCTTGATAAAGATGCGTTTTCCATAGAACTCTACCCCAATTCCTGCCGTGGTCTGGTTAGCCTTGTTACCATCAATCTGAAGGTCCATTAGACCGAAACCATGCTGCAACCCGTCAGATACTAGCCACTTATTCTGCCCAGTTAAGGTATCGAAGTTCAGCGTCTTTACAACAGTTACGTTTGCAGCATCTTTAAGTTTAATAGTTGTAGCGTTAATACCTGCACCCTTAAGTATCACACCGCTCTTAATAGTGAGAGTTGTAACGATGTAAACATCAGCACCGAACTGAATGAAGCCGCCATTTGTAGCCGTGTAATCAATAGCAGCCTGAATAGCCGCAGTATCATCCGTAGTCCCATCTCCAACAGCACCAAAGTCCTTAACGGTAACGCCACGATTGAGGACAGCACCTTTAACTGTAGTGAGTGCCATGTTTATTTCTCCTAAACTTTTACCGAGTCCTGGCCTGCTTCAATCTCAATCAGCAGGTCAAGATAGTGCCTAGCCTTGCGTAGGTCGCTAATGCCACCCTTCGAGCGCCAACGGCTAACATACTTAATGACGTTACCCTCGGCGTATCCAATCTTGTTTCTCAGAATATACTCGGCTGGCTGGATATCCATAACTGAGTAATGATTACCGCCAACCTGGGTATCGAGTGCGCTGCTCTTGGGGTCTGTCATGGCTGCAATCAGTCGTCAGGTCTGACGGTTTCAGTGTATCGGTCAGGCATATTGCCACGCATGTCAAATATGCACAACTGAGTGCTGCGCTTGGCCCCATACCCCGCTCCGTAGGCGTACGCATCGCGTGGCGGGATAATGCCAACCGACTCAACCGTACACCCAGGATGCTCCTTAAACTGCACCCACTGGTTGTGGTGAACGTGGCCCGTGAACCAATGTCGATACGTGGTCTGGCCCCATAGGTCGCTCTGGTCGTCCGCCATTTTTCCTGGCAGCGCAGGCAACCTGCATGTGTGACCGTGGCAAAACCCAAGCAGCACCTTGCCGCGATGAACGAACTGAAACGGCGTTGGCTCAATCTTGCAGGTCAGACGGGGCTCGTTGCTGTAGATATGCTTGATAGCAATACCGAGCGTCAGACCCAGGATGTCGTCGTGGTTCCCCGGCGTATTCACAAATACCACGCGCTTGTATTTCGCCAGCGCCATGTCGATGATGCCGCGCATGATATGAATGCCTGCGTCTATCCAGTATGCAGGCCTGCCGTCCAAGTCGAGTTTGTGCCCTGAACGCTCTGTCTCGCCGCGAATGTTATCCGCATGAAAGAAGTCGCCAGAGTTGAAGATAATCGCTTCTTGCGTGTCTGGCGTCCTCTGAAACAGCCTAGCGAACACCTTGCCAAACACACGCAGCGCAATCTTAACGTCCCAGTCTACCCCTACTTCTCTTGCCCAAGTGCGCAATCCAATGTGCGGGTCGCCAATAGGAATAACAGTGAAGTGGTTGGAGTCTTTGACAGTTCCTTTGTACGTCGATGAAGGCAGCTTTGGTAGGTCTTCGACCATTGCCTCGATAACGGCGCGACATTCGCTCAGTTGCTCTGTTATCTTCCGGTTTGTCTTGACCCAGTATACGATGCGGTTGAGCGGGTCGTCAGGCCCAGCCTTGACCAGCTCTGAATAGCCGCTGACTATGTGACCCCTTGGTGCCGGGTAGATGCGCCCAATGTCGTACTCAAACCCAGCGTCAGCCGCTTTCCTCTTTACCTCGGCAATGAGCCTTCTTACCGAGCGACCCGTGACCCCAAGAATCAACGCAGCCTTATCGCTTGAGCCGCCTGATTCATTGTAAGCTTCTATTGCCTCCAACTGGCGCTGAGTGGCAAAAGACTTTAGGCGCTCGTCAAGCATGGGCCAGCTACTTACCTGGCTCTTTCCAGATTTTAAGGCCCTTCTCAGCCGAGCGGCCTACGACGTATCCACCCAGTCCTATTTTCAGTAAGCCCCACATGTCAGGCGGTATTGAAAGCTGCGGCGCTTCAGGCCAGAACAGACTGAGGTACGGGTACAGGATATAGTTGTTCGCGATAATGACCACGAACGTGAGCATAGTCAGAGGTCGCCAGTTAGCCGTGAGCCAGTGCTCGCTCTTGGCTTCCTCTTGGATGATGTCAATCTGCCCCTGAAGCTCAGTCAGCAACCCCGACTGCTGCTGCTTCATGAACTCCAGCTTCGCTTTGTCGCGCTCGACCGGATCGGGTATGACCTTGTCGAGAATGGAAGGGACTAAGCCTAAGATTGTTGCGAGCATAGTGACGCCATTAGTTTATACATGGGTTACTCCTTAAGCATTGTTGGACCGAGATACTTCCTTCCACTGACCGCCCTCATAGACCAGTCTAATCCAGTCCTGAGCGCTGTCCATAGAGAAATCACCACCCGCTAGTTGTATGTTACTGGAGCCCGTACCTGAGTTATCCTTAACGACAACCGTACGACTTGAGCTAATCGGTCTTAGGTTTATCTCTATGTATTGGGGGAAGTATGTAGGCGGCACAATATCCGTAAGGTCATCCGTAGCTGCACTAGCCTCAGTGTCAACGAGGTGGAACGAGTTAGTAACCGTGATTGAACCTGAAGATATGGTCAGTGTGTCACCTGACGTAGACCGTGTAAATCCGGTAACGTTCTCAGTCAGATACCGATAACTTGTGGAACTAACGGTCCCATCGTCCTCAATCATCGTGTGAGTCACTGAGATTGTCGAGAACGACACGCCCTGTATACTACCATAGCGTGAATTAGTAGAGAGGTACACGTAGGTCATAGCGGTATTTGATGACAACATCGAGTTGTTGATATTAAAGCCAGCTACATTGTCTAACTGGATGCCCCTCTGTATCCCGGCACCGAAGTTACAGTTAGCCACATTTATTGATGCAGAGCCTCCTTCAGCATAAACACCGTAAGTACTGAAACCCCCTCCGTATGTAGCAGTACCGTGTAGGATTCGAGACCCGGTAAGTGTTACATCATCGACATTATTAAATCGGAATCCGTACCAGTCATTAGTTGCCCCGGCCCATCCTAAACTTAGTCTCTGAATATCTACGTTCTCAATACTTCGGGAGAAGGAATCCTGCATGTATACCCCGGTACTTTGGGCGTTGATAATTCCAGTGTGTATCTTTGCCTCATTTCCCCCTACATGATAGACCCCACGATACACTCCAATGAAGTCAAACTCTGATAGACTGTAGAACACATTACCGTCAGGAGCGAACGCGGTGTATACCGAATTTATCTCGATATTAAAGACGCGTGCAGTTAACGTCGTATCAGATGGGGCTATGACAATCCCCTCATCCTGGACTTGTCCAGTCGGGTCCGAGTATACGTCAAACCCCCCATTAATCTTAATGTCCGACACTTTACAGAATTTACAATCACCAATGAATATATGACCAGAGGTAAACGTCTGGTCAGTCACAGGGTAATATGAAGAGCCCCCTGTGAATGTGTTACCCCGAATCTCCAGGTGTTCGAATAGGAACTTCTGGTCGTATGTCGTGTATTGATTTGCCTGAGCCGGAGTCTTAATACAGTACGTTCCATTTACCCCGGCGTTAACAAGGGAGAGACCACGCATACCAGAGAGCTTACCGTAGGTGGTTGATGCTCCGAATGAAATACCAGTGAAGGTAGATGCGCAGTTAAACTTTATTGTAGATAGCCCTGCCCCTGCCCCCTCGATAAACACCGGAGACCCGGTAGTTAATCCCGCAGTTACCAGATACGTGCCTGCTGGGATATGTAGAGTAACGTAATTAGCTGCGGCTGCGTCTAAAGCCGCCTGAATAGCCGCCGTATCATCCGTAACCCCATCCCCAACAGCACCAAAATCTTTAACCGAGACAGACTCACTCAACTTAGCCTGCACGTTAGTCGCAACAGCGCCCGTGCCGCTGGGGGTGTAGGTAACGTTGCTGGCATCAGCCGTCGTTTGAGATACGAACGCGTTGACGATAAACAGAACCAGGTCGTTGTTAGCAGGTGCCGAGTCAAACGTTACTGTGTTTGCATTTGTCTCTGTATAGCCATAGCTAACCTCTTGCCGCACACCGTTGATGTAAACGTGCAGCGTTCCATTTCCAGGCTCATATCCGTTCGACAACGTGAAGACAGTCTTACTGCCGTCGCCTAACTGCGTCTCGCGAGTTGAGCCAGCAAGCACATCAGCGGCCTTGCCGTAGACAACCTCAACCGTGCTAACGCCAATCGGGATAGCCGTATCAAACGTGATAACCGTGCCTGCTAGGGCGTAGTCGGCTTTCTCTTGGTACACGCCGTCGAAGTACACCTGAGTATTAGCAATCGTACCAGGAGCAGTGTCAAGCGTAATCTGAGTGGTCGTACCAGCGGTGTAGTCAACGCCATCTGTGAATGTGTCAGTCTTGAAGTTTGAAAAGTTTGCCGTCGTAACCAGGTCAGCCGTCTGCACGGCCTCAAGGTCAGTCGCCGCCTCATTCCATCGAAACAGCGCAAGCGACTCAGGTGCAGGCAGCGTGTAGTTTGTGCCGAGGGGTGTGCTGGCTGGTGACTTAATAGCCCGGTCTAGTTCATCCTGCTGCTGCAGGTCAATCATTCGGCTGTAGTCAAACGTGTTCTCAACCTGCTCAGGCTTCCAGGCACCTTGGTTAACAAGGTCAGTCTCTTGGTCGATATCCACCACGCGCTGAATAATAAGCTGCTCGTTACCTGCAAGCTCAGTCCCCAGTGTCGCCGGGTAGGTCACCGAACCTGTGCCTGGATAACTCGACACAGACACACTGTAGTTCGTCGTTCCAGTGCCTTCGGTTAGAACCGTCTCGTTGTCGTTCGAGTCAACCAGCGTAACCACAAGGTCGCTCGCCTGATTGACCACAAACGTAAATGAGAATACGGTCGCCGTGCCGTTTCCGTTCTTAATTTCCCTTGGGGAAGTGCTGGTTATGGTCATTGGTTTTGCTCGTCGTCAGTGAGTGCAAAATAGCCTGCCTGCAAAAGATAGGCATGCAACTGTTTAGTTAGCTCAAGTCGTCGCTTTGGGTCTGGCGCTTTCTCAAGAAGCAATGCCATAAGCTCTGGGTTTTGCGCCGCGTCTTGGATTATTTCTGCTATTTTTTGACCTGGAATTTTGTTAAAAATTTTCTGCGAGGCTCTTGAACCAGCGCCTGCAATAATGAGTGAAGGTCCAGGCGCTCCCAACGCTGTCGAACCAGTTGTTGCGCCAATAGAACCCACAGCTCTTGTCACCAAGTCTGCTATGGCGGAAGTTGCGCCGCCAATGTCGCCTATCACATCTGGTCCAATTTCGGCTCTACTTGCTTTTGATGCCTCATTAAATATTTTGTTTAAGCGGCCAACATAATCAGCGTCCACGACGTTGTATTGCTGCATCATTTTTATAAGTGATGGAGTCTGGCTATCAACTGGGTCAAACAAAGCAGAACGCATTTTTTCAAGGTCACCGCCCGACTGCTTTATAGCATAGTCAATAACCGACGCCTGAAGACCTTGCATTGTTTGTTTGCTACGTTTTGCAAGACCGATAAGTTTGGCAATCTCTCTTTTGGGCTCCGGGCTTGTAACGACCCTTTCTACAGCCTTTGCAGGGTTTTCAATGACACCTATAGCACTGCCGCCAGCAAGCCGTGCGCCTGCAATCCCCTCGGTCAGAAGATTGGCAAAAGCAGTCTTGTTCTCAATTATTTTCGTTTTTCCTGCAATGCGGTCTGTAAGTTCAGTAAGAGCTTTATCGGACTTTAGCGCGTTTTTTATTGCCGTGGAAACGTCACGAAAGCGCTCCAGAAATTCTGAGTTGTTCTTTAGAATTTGCTTCAACGAATCTCTGTTTATGAATCCGTCATCACCTCTTGCTTCAAGTGTGAATGTGCGCAAATACTCTTCTTGCAAGTCCATCATTTGGCTGGAGTAGTCTGTTACGTTATCTAAATTAATCAACTCTTGTCGAGCCAAAAACCCTGAAGCTTCCACAAGTTCAGACGACTTAAGAGCGGTAGCCTCAACACCACCCGCAAAGGTTTGCGCTAACAAAACCTCTGGGTCAATGCTGTCTGCGCCGGAACCTTCTTTTCGCAAAGCTTTTGCTGCAAACGTTTTGTTAAACGCCTCCGCTTTGGCTTTAGTAAATGCTCTGGCAAGAGCGTAGGCTTCGTTTGAAGGCAAAGCCTGATCCATATCTTTTAAGGCCGCGTTTGCCAGCCTGTTGAAAATTCCAACGTTCAAACTGTTGGGGTTAGCGCCTTTAGCAGTGTCCCGAGCAAGTTCAAGCATCCTAGACCGGAATCTTTGTATTTTTTGAGATGTAAACTGATTAACAAGCTCTTCGGAAACGGGCTCACCTTTAAGCATTGTTTTGACAAGTTTTTGGTGGTTTTCGGCAAACGCCGTAACCTGAGACGGTAGTTTGTCGCCAGGTATTAGCAGATTATCAACAATGTCTGATATCTCTGCGGCAATAGAATTGCCTGAGACTGGCGTATCCTTAGGCACCAAAGACCAAAGCTTATCTTCTTCGACCTTAATATCCTTCAAAGAGTTTTCTAGTACTTTTTTCGCTGCTTTGCTTACCTCAGACCTGTTTCTTATTCCTGCGCCGACCATATCAGACACAGCCTGTTGAGCTTGAGTCATCGCTGACTTAACCTGCAACTGCATAGAGCTATTCATGGAATGAGCAGTAAGCGCAGCAGCAGCCCGTAACGATTCCGGGTCGCCCTCATTCCGCAACATAACGATAGCGCTGTTGAGCACTTCGTTTACGGCGTTTGCGTTTTCGATTACTTCTTTATTGAAAGCGGGGTTCCTTCTTGCTAAAGCAGACTGGATTGCTGCCAAAGCTTCAGAGCCAGTTTTTTGAGCCGAAGACTGCGTGCCTAACAAGCCTCTAATTGAAGGATCTTCCCTAAGCAACTGGGCGACCACGACCGGGTCTTCGCCAAACTCTTCTAACGTTTCAGCTAAAAACTTTGATGCAGCAGACTGCCTGCCGCTTTGTGTTGTCGCTTGCAGTGCTTTATTTATTACGCCAGAACCAACATCCCAACTACCAATAATAAGCCGAGTTGGGTTGGCGAGGCCACCTACAGACTCAGCAACGAACCTGGCAATAGGATCGCCTGGATAGACCTCTTCTGACAAACCTCCAAGCATTGCCGCGCCAGATGCCGCGCTTGTTTCAGCAGCCAAGAATGTTTTTGTTCTGTTTTTTGCCGTATTTAGAAGGTCGTTGAACAACTTACCAACTTTAGTGGTTCCGCTTGTTTTAATTCCAGTTTTCGCAGCGCCAGCAAAAGTAAGACCTCCAGTCACGGCAGAACCAAAAGTTTCACCAGCAACCCCGTATGAACGAACATCCTCTGGTATTTCTTCAAGCGTGCGTGTGGTAAGCGTTCCTGTCTCAGAAAACGGGTCTTCAAACGAAGCCAAATAATTTCTAGCCGCTTCACCCATTTCTGACGAAAGAAACAAACCAACCCCTGCGCCGATAGTGCCGCCAACAAATGCACCTGGCGGACCTAAAGCCGACCCTAGCGCCGCGCCAGCTTTAGTAGTAGCCATGGTAACTGGAACAACAGGTGCAAACTCTGCCGCGCCGCCTATAACCCCTTGCCGAAGCGCTTGCATTTCTGATGGGCTAGATACCTTCTCAAACTGCGACCAGTCTTGCTCCTTTTGAGGGGCGCCAGGACTAACTAGCTCAAACTCCGACCAAGGATCTTGTTTTTCGTTTGTTTCAGGCATGCCTAATTCGTCTCTGTAGCGCTTTTACGGGCAGGGACTCTCATTTCTCTACCATCTGGCGTTACAATCAACGTTCCAGGAGGTAATTTAAGAGCCTCCTCTGGAGTCCGCACCTCGACAGGCGCTCCCCATTTTTCAAGGAAATCTTCAATTCTAGGCAAAACGGAATACGCCCATTTCCTCTCTTCTAATGTTGAAGAGTCACTTCCCACTATAGCAGCCGCTTGCTTTTTCCTTTCCCTCAGATACGTGCCAACAGAAATTAGCTTATCTTTGTAGTCACTTTCGCTTTGAATACCTTTAGGTTCAATATTCAAGTCCGCTCTAATCTGATTTCTTTCGCCCTCAGAGAATCTTGGGTTGTTTTGTAAAACCCTGACTAAATCATTAAGTCTATTTTGAGCCAAATTAGCCGCACGAGTTGCCTCCCCTGAAACACTGTCTGATATTAGGCCAACCGGAACGCGTCGAATTTGCCTTTGCATAAAAGACCCTATGCCGCCAATATCGCTAGCCTGTTCGTAAAACGTAGGCCCAACAGCAGCGCTAGGTTCAGGCTCGCTAGGGGTTTGTCCTTCCATCATGCCACCACCTACTCCAACTTCGGGGGCGGCTGCACCATCTGCCATCATGACGCCGCCTACCCCAAATCTGGGATCGACTGCACCACCTACTCCAACTTCGGGGGCGGCTGCACCAACTTCGGGGGCGGCTGCACTGCCTGCGCGCTGGGCCTCACCGTTTAGAAACGCATTTAAGTTCCTGCCTCGTGCTGCAAAGGCTTCTTCAATAATTTTGCTGCCACCAATAATTTTGTATGTAGTTCGTCCTAAGGCATCATCTCGAATAGGCACAGCCAATGAACTTACAGCCTGCAAATATAATTGCTCATCTCTAGGGTTTAAGAGCCCCCCTGCAAATGCCTCGGTATCATTAGCAATCCTTGACCGAGCCCTCCCCTCCAATCCCGTCCCAAAAGCGTTCTCAGAAAGACCGTAAAGCTTTTCTATTTGGCTTTCAGTAAGTTTCTTGCCTAGAGCACTTTCTAAGGCAAGTTGCTCAAAGCGCGGCGGAGTTTCGCCAGCCAAATACTGAGCTTGCTCAACCGGAGTAATATTCAACCCTAATTTTTTTATGGCTTCCAAATTTTTCTGAGCAGCCGTTAGTGGTTCATAAACTCCAGCTATTTTTTTACGCTGGATAGGAGTTAACTGACTGACAGGTGTTTCTAAAATAAAAGCTGCTTTTTCCAATGCTTTTTGACCTGCTAAAGTTCCAGCCATTTCTTTTCGTTTGGCTGCAAAAACAGACGCGTTCATTTTTCGGTAGGCCGTATCACCTACAACTTGCCTAACTTCAGGGTTGCTTAATAGGCTTTCAGCCGACTGGATGTTTCTTTGATAAACGCCGCCGCCGCCAGTCATGTAATGGTTAAACATGTCTGTGTAAATAGTTGCGCGGCCTGCGTCACGCAGTTCTTGCTCTTCTGCCGCCGTAAGGGACGAGGCATCACTATTTACAATGTCGTCAATGCTTGCCTTTACCTGTTCAATAGGCATTCCGCCTATAGCAGCATCAGAAATACCTGCGAACTGACTAGTGATTCCGTCTACAACAATATTCCGACGAGCCTCTTGGCTGGCTTGAAAAGTCCTAGCCACAGACTGATTCATTCGGTCCATTAAAGCGATTCGGAGCCGAGCCGAGCTTTCGCTGGTGCCGCTATGTCCGCCTAGAAGTTGCTCAAAAACAACCTGCGATTGCGCTTGAGCCCGACTTACTGTTGCCGGGTCGCTGATGTCGTTTACAGTCTGGGCTTCAGTTTCAATCTTGTTTATAGCTTGATCAAACTCACCCAAAATTCTTTGACGTGACACTGCGTCGTTCAGGGATTGCTGCCTTTCTGCCTCAGCCTGCATTTCAGCAGTCACACCAAAAACCGCTTTTCCTAGCCCACCAATCTGCTGGCCTTGCGTAGCGCCAAACATATCGGGGCTTGTCGAAACAGACTGAAACGGCGTCTGAGGAGCTTGGGTAACCTGCGTGCCTATGCGCTGGCTTCTAGCGGTTGGTACTTTTGCCATGATTATCTCTTAATATAAATACTCAGGCCCAGTCGCGAAGGCTGGTGCGTAGGGGTTTACAGCAGGCTTTCTGCTATACCATTTGGACGCGATGGGGGCGACGTTGCCTACAAACGACGTCACACCCGTCATCAACGGGCTTTCTGCCTTGGCTCGTGTTTCAAGTAGTTGCGCCTGAGCGCCCTGAGTAGCGCCTTGTGCGCGCACGTTGTATGCCTGCCGCTCCACATCAGCCGTCATAGTTTGTCGGTCACGTTGCGCAGCCGCTGCCGTGTCTGCCAATAAATCGACAGCAGACCCTGTGCCGACATCCGCACCCTGACCAGCCAGCGTCACGAGTTGACGTGAGCGCAACTGTTGAGCGCGTTCTCTTTCCTGCGCTTTGGCCTGCCTGCCTTGCTGCTCAATCGCCAGCGCGTTCTGCTCGGCAATAATCTGGTTATTCCTAGCAACCGCCGCCTGATATTCTGATTCATCCCTTCGAGCCTGGGACTCACGAGCAGCACCAACCGCGCCAAGCACCGTACTGGCTGCACTCAGGACATTCATGACTGACAATGATGGCATCGCCGCGCCAAAGGCAGACGACATCGTTGCTGCTGAAATTAACTCACACATCTAAACAGCCTTCCAAAAGTGACAAAAAGGCTTACCATAAAGCCCATATGGCTGAGGTTTGTTAATTGTAAACCCTAACCATCGCAACCACCGAATTGTCAACGTGTTTCGGTTGTCGCAATAATTCTCTAAAAACGCGAACCCTTCACCGAGTCTTGCCATCTGACTAGCAGACCTGCGCAGAAACTGACGCGCATGCGTGTTGACCAGTTCAGTGCCGAGCATCCAGATGACCCCGCTAGGGGATATCAGCGACGACCTGCCCACGCCGTACATGCACACAATCTCTCCGTTCGCCCTTGCCGTGAACGCCCGAGAAGACGCCTCAACGCTCCCTGACAGCGCCCGAATGGGACTTAGGCCCCAACCATCGGCAAGCTCCGTTACGTCGACCTGGCGCATGCTGGGGGCCATCTCAGCGGCATCCTCAGCCGTCGCCTTGCTTATCGTGTACTCAACGACCAATGTTGACCCCTGGTATGACTGACAACAGCGTCATGGGCAGCGCCGCCTCGGTCTTGATGGTCACGCCAATATCGCGCTCCCAGTCGCCTGACACCGGGACTCGTATGACATCTGACAACGTTGCCGCCGGGTCGCCCCATAGTTCCGTAGACCTTGATGGGTACTCCTCCAGAGCCGTCGCACTGGACCCGGCAAATATGCCCCGTGTGTCCAGCACCCGAACAACGATGTCCTTGACCACCTTCTTTCGGTCTATCGTTGCTTCTTGCTGCACGATGTTTAGAGGCAGCGTCTCCATCGTGGCGTCATAGCTCAATCCGATCTGAATCTTGCTCGCCTCATTAGGCAGCGTTACGGCACCAGACGTCACCGTCAGATTGGTCACTAGGTTGCCGTCAGCCAGTGCCACCAAGGTTTCGCCCTCAAGGTGGTCAAGACCGCTCAGAGTCGTCGTAGGCGACCCGTCATAGGTAAGCCCACTGTCGATAAAGAAAGCGTCCTCAATGGCCGAGAACGAGCGCGTATGCAGTCTCTCGATGTACTTCTTATCAACGCCATTGATAGTGCGCTTCACAACCACATAAATG
>Ga0213864_10001003_pt1 | contig 12819 bp, 25 predicted proteins | sample PICome_5_FD_160078 | JGI IMG/M metagenome (GOLD analysis project Ga0213864, IMG submission 160078) | Coastal seawater microbial communities near Pivers Island, North Carolina, United States - PICO247 | ecosystem: Environmental > Aquatic > Marine > Coastal | place: USA: North Carolina... | reverse complement strand
GGTTACCGTTGTTTTTCTTGTAAGTTTATTGTACAGTATTTATCGGCAGCTTCAACATGAAACTCTTGATTTTACCGAAAAAAAGTGCAGATTAGCTTCGTCTCGCTGCGGCCGGTCCTTCGGCCTTTTGATTGGCCGCAGCGATCAAGCGTCTGCGGCCAGCCTGAAAGAACAATCCAGGGGTATCGTTAATTGCCAGTGCTTTCTTTGTCTTTACCTACAAGTCCCGGAAAAATATCGCTTTCTCTATTTCCCACACTCGCTTTACCATTCTTCTTATTTTGGTCCAGCCTTTCAGATCGGTATCGTCTTCAGGATCTGCATCGCTGCAAACACTAACATTGAACTTGCGGCACAATGCCGCAAGCTCCGCACCGAATGCCGCCTTAGTCTCTTCGTCCATTGCTCATTCTCCATTCAGAAGTGTTTGAAAAGAAATCAGCGAGGGGGCTTAGTTAATGTCAGTGTCAAGTTGTAGGTGGTGTACTCCCCGTCACTGCCTTAATCTCTTTGATTCGCTTGTCGTCCTTATGAATGCTGTAGCCAGGATTAAGCAAGTGGGTAAACCGTTCACCATCAAGCCAGCATTCTCGGATATCCCCGCCCCAGAATTTAATAATGAAAGTTGGTTCGGTTACCATCTTCTCTTCGTCCATTGTTCAATCTCCAGTCAGAAAAGACTCAGTGTCAATCGCAGCGTCACGGGTTCGTTACCTCTTTCGCTCGTTCCAATGCTTGGATTACGCACTCTTCATCAGTTTTTCCCGTATACTGCATCCAACTGTCACCAAGATAAACAGAAGCGTAGTAAGGTCTGGGACTGCCGTTTTGTCGATATTGAACTCCGGTGATATACCCCTTGGGATAGGTCGCATACTTACCGTTTTGATCAACAAAATGTGCGACTCCGTTGCCATGTTTGAACTTGAATCCGGCTTCAATGTGTGCCTCATACAAAGGCTTATTGTGATTCCAAAATGTCGGCCATGCGTCCATTGCTCAATCTCCAGTCACAAGTTGAAAGAAAAATCAGCTCAATTGCCCTCATTGGGACTCGAACCCAAGACCTCCCGATTAAAAGTCGGATGCTCTAACCGCTGAGCTATAAAGGCGGAATAAAACCTAAGGAACGCATCAAAGAGCGATTCTTCCGATGTCATCCCCCTTCTTGTCTTCCGATAATAAGGATAGTTCCAATTGTTACGATTGCAACAGCCAAGGTCATTTCTACGGTCATTTTGATCCCCGTTGAGTTGTTTGTTGTGACTTGATTCTACAGTATTTATCGGCATTGTCAACTCAGAGCTTTACTATTTACTGTAAAACACACGAAATCCCATGCGGTTGAAAACATTGAAGTTTGAGCCGATTACAGCGGCTGGCACGCCACCATGTGGCGTGCCGTTTTGGCTATTCTTGAAAACAGGAACCCGCTACCGTTTCTGATAGCAGGTCCCGTTTTTTAGAAGTAGCTGCGAGTACGGTTGCAACCCCAGTCAACCTTCATCGGGTTGAAATTTTAGTCCCGGTTGTTATACGTCGACGCACCCGCCTTTCAGAATTTGGTTGCTGTTTTCAGAAACCAAGGTTTCCCCATTGATTGAGATGGAAATCAGGCGGTCGACCCCGAAAGAACGGAACCCGTAACCTGGCTCACCAACCATATACGCCCTGATTAGCCCCTGGTTTTTATCCGCAGTCAAACGCTTTTTTCGTTCCTCTGGTGTTGATTCCTTGACTCCCTTTCGAACACCTCCCCTGACGGTCATTTTGCGAACAGACCCGTTGGTCCTCTTGACGAACTTCACGCTCAAAAATCTGCCGGTTTTTAGTGCCATTCGTGTACGCTCAACAAGATCCGAATGGCTAACAGTACGCTGGGTAGTCATTGTTTCAAACTTTCCAGAAAATGTTTTCGCTTGATGTTCATCGATTATAGCTGACTTCTCACAGAAGTCAACTGGTTAAAACAAAAAAAACAACGTGTGACGCACCTGTTCAACCAAAACGGACACTAGCTAGTTTTTATTGGTTCGTTGCTCTCACCGACCCGTACCGTTGTTTTTCTTGTAAGCTTATTGTACAGTATTTATCGGCATTTTCAACGTGAAACTCTTGGTTTTACCGCAAAAAAGTGCAGATTAGCTTCGTCTCGCTGCGGCCGGTCCTTCGGCCTTTTGATTGGCCGCAGCGATCAAGCGTCTGCGGCCAGCCCTAGCGTAGCGGATGGTTTCGTTGACTCTCATTTTTACAACGCCAAGATAGCCTCGGCCCTTTCCTTATATACGCTGAGTTGAGCGGCGGCTTCTTTGCGTGCCTTGGCCAAAAGAACGTGGGCGGGCTCAACGCCAGACTCGCAAGCCAGCAACAAGCCGGTGCCAGCACAGTAGTCAATGGTCCAGACGTTCGCATAGATGCGGACCCACTTGAACCCCTTGGTTCCTTCGGTCTGCATTTCCGGGTCCATGTGATCCACCGTGACAGTGAATCGCCCGCACTTGTATTGCTTGGCACCAACCATGATTACTCTCCCGTATGAAGTTTGTTACAACTTATCTTTCCTCAGCCAAGATTTCGTTGATGAGCGTATCAACCCACTCGGCAGCGGCTTCTTCTTCCTTCTCGTTCTGATAACTACGCCAGCCCGTATAGGCCCAATTGAAGATTTCTTCGCAGCCCTTCAAAGCTTGCCAGCCACCGAACCTGCCAGTCTCGATGTATTGCCTATCCACGCCGAACAAGCTGTTTACGTCAGGCATAATTTGCTGAAACCATTCGTAGATCGCACTTCGCCAATCTTCGTCAACGTGTTCTGGCTTATTGTTGATGTTCCAGTATTTGTTGACGCCACGGTGTTTCGTCGTATACAGGAAATGCCAGCGATGGGTCACCGTGCATCCGGCGAAAGTCGTAGTGTATGCTTCCAGATTAGCTGCGATGAACTCAGCGTCCGCAAGGTCACGCTTCGCATCTGTGATGTACTTCAGATTGAGACGGGCGAGGTACTCGATTGAATCGGCGGCTCGTTGCTCTGCCTCTGCCAACCGCTTACGGAACTGTTCCAACATCGTCTCGACGGTCGCCGGTTCCTGTTCCAGGTGGGCACAGGTGTCAATAAGACAACCATTATCGTCCCACTCAAACGAACTCTGGGTAATGATACCCGTGAGAGCTTGAAAGCGGTTGTGATACATAGCTGGATATCGTAACAGCCTATCTTGAATAACCTGGTCCACCTTGTTGAGTTCAGTCATAATGTCGTCGCTTTCCCCAAAGATCGAAACGAATGTCCGCCGTAGCCGGTTTTATATCATTGTACAATATTCATCGGCGTTGTCAATCCAGGTCTTCACTTTTTTACAGTAAAACTTCAGAGTCTTTGCCGCGAGGATTTCTAGAGGCGTCTCGCTGCGGCCGGTCCTTCGGCCTTTTGGCCGCAGCGATCAAGCGTCTGCGGCCAGCCTGAAAGAACAATCCAGGGGTATCGTTACTTGTCGGTGCTTTCTTTGTCTTTACCTACAAGTCCCGGTTTTAACACAATCCTACGCTCAAAGGATCTGGAAAAGTCTTTTCTCAACCCTTGAATAGTGTCGTCTGATAACCCATCGGAAATCAGTACAGGACCAACCAACTCTTTCCCTCCCAAACTGTGTACAGTCAAAATAACTCCACCACCCATAAACTTATCAGTAGTAAGGTTTTTAACCTCTTTATCTGCGAAGTACAGCCGGTGAATCTGGTAAGCCTCTGACTCAAACAACTTACTTTCAAGTTGTTTTACTCTCTCTTTTAAGCTATTCAATAAGTCATTCAATCCGCATTCGTCACAGTCGTTACTCATAGTTCAATCTCCAGTCAGAAGTTAAAAGAAAAATCGGTTCAGGGGCTATCAGTCAATCAGACCGCATTGCTTACCGACGAATTTAAGCATTGTATGCTGATGCGAGCCATTGCAGCCGGGGGGATAGAGCATTAATTCAGGGCAATACTTAACTAACCGCTTGCAACCTTTATATGGCGTTCCATCATCATAGGTTCCGTCGCTGTATCGCGGATGAGTGTCGTCACTTCGCATATCCATCCACACTCTTCGCCAGATATCGTAAACAACTTTCATCGGTGGAGTACCTGCATATGACTCGCGTATTTCTGCCAGCGTGTGAGGGGTGTTGTCCAGAAACTGAATAAAACCGTTAAGAACGATATCAACTTGAGACTTAGGCCATTTCATAATTCATTCTCCATTCAGAAGTGTTTGAAAAGAAAAATCGGTTCATATCTGGCCCCCGATTTCGTCAACACGACTCCACCCTTTTCCGGTCTTCAGGCTTCGCCAGGTCTTCCCGTATCGGTTTACCATCACTTGTTCGACATTCATGTTCGTCCGTGCCTTGTGCGTCATCTTGATGTCGCCCCGCGTGTAAACCACGTCATCCGCAGGCAGGGTTTTCGCGTCGGCAATCATTGATCGCACTTCGGCTTTCAGTGTGTTTTCGTTCAATGTGGTTCTCCATTCAGAAGTGCTTGAAAGAAAAACCGGTTACCGTTGTTTTTCTTGTAAGTTTATTTTACAATATTTATCGGCATTTTCAACGTGAACCTCTTGGTTTTACCGCAAAAAAGTGCAGATTAGCTTCGTCTCGCTGCGGCCGGTCCTTCGGCCTTTTGACCGGCCGCAGCGATCAAGCGTCTGCGGCCAGCCTGACTTCTCAATTAGCTCAGCTTAACAGACTTTCATCAATGTGTATTGTCGTGCGGATGCATTTGATTTGATCTACCCCATCAAGTTCATCGGTCCAATCTTTGCTGTCGTGTGTTTCATGTTCCCCGTAAAGGAGTGGCATTATTTCAAGCCATCCCTCGTAATCACGGACACCCGGAAGTTCATCGCTTTGCAAATCACGATCGAAAGACATATCTTAACCCTTGAAATGAATTGTGGAACCTTATTATTCCGCAAGCAAGGCGTGCGTCAACGGGCGTTTTTAATTATTTCCCGAAGAAGTAACCCTTCGCCAATATCTCCACGCCAACGCAAATAATCCTCAGATAAATCCTTTCCATTTATCGTTGGGCGACGGCCCGTCCCGTTGACATACGAATAATCCGCACAACCGCACCCGAAGAGCCTGTGCATTTTTCGCCACTCTGCCGCCGCTTTGCTTTTGTCCGTCATTCCATGAAGAGAAGACGCACGATCAAAAGCCTCTCTGAGTCTTAATCCCGCGTTCCATGCTCTGCGAATTGCCAGTATCTCTTTGTCCACCATAATCAATCACCTCGAAAAAACTTCTAACCAGTCAGATTCTATTCTATCAACAGTATCGAAAATGTCAACTAGAACCTTGAATGTTTTCCGCTCAAAGGTTCGAATTTTTAGCCTTAGGTGTTCTTAGTTCCGCTTCGCTGCGGCCGGTCCTTCGGCCTCTTGACCGGCCGCAGCGATCAAGCGTCTGCGGCCAGCCTGAAAGAACAATCCTCATGCGGCTAGTTGCCCGGCAACACCAAATACCGCTCTGTTTCCATGTCTGGGCGTTTGTTCTGAATCCATCCGTCCGGTCGAGGGTGGCAAAGGTCTTGGATTGCAATCTCTTGCGTTTCTAGCAGGCACTGTTCACTGTAACGCTGATACGCAACCTTAATGTCCTGCGGTTGCGTTTTTAGATAATCAATAAACTCTGCAACTGTCATGTAATCACCCGTTAACAATGCAATACACGCCGAGCGGCCATCGACGCAGCCTGTGAGATCAATATCACCCGTGGCCGCCGGGTGATTGCGATTGAAAAATCAGTCCTCAGCCTTTTCTTGCGTGAAGCACGCAAGAATCAAATTCGTCGAGTGCAGCCCGCATAACACCAGATCTATCGCCCCCGTGTAATTTACGGCAGAAGTCCTTAACCTGCAGGCCGTAAACAACTCTCACTTTTTTGAATTCAATGTCGGCAGAGAATCTAACATCCCCATCAATAAAACAAACGACACCTAGGTCTTCTGGCTGGGCGACCATACTACCTTGCCGGTCACGAAACATGCGTTTGGGGTTGGTCATTTAAGACGCCTTTCAATAAGAACTTCGTTTGATTTTCGCTCACTCATTTTACCTAGTTATCGGCGATTTTCAATGGCTGCTTTGTAATTTATGGCAGAACAACCGCAAGAATTTTAGTTCTGTCTCGCTGCGGCCGGTCCTTCGGCCTTTTGACCGGCCGCAGCGATCAAGCGTCTGCGGCCAGTCCGATCTCTGTGTGCCCTTGGGGTGTGGATGGATCAGGACAGCCCAGCATGTGCGTCCCAGCGATACTGCCCTGACTGAGGGTCTTGGTTGATTGAATTCAAAAACGTGGGATTCGTACACCATGACCACTTTGGTGCAGGCATGATATTATCAAGGCACTTGGTGCGTGACGTTATGTACGGTTCGATTTCGTTCATTGATACATACCCTAGCTCAGTTTCATGACCCACCACTAAAGCGAAGGCAATGCCATCAGTACTATCACCAGCTTCCTCAAGAATGTAATACTCCCAGGAATTACTAAGCATGATATGCTCGATAACATTAACATTTACGCCTCGTCCATTTGTCATGTTTCTCATGTTTTCACCCTGCGACTGTTAGAGGTACTCAAACGTTCTTCTTGTTGCTGTTTCTTATGCTTGTACTTTACTATAGTTATCGTCACTTGTCAAGATGACCTTGACAGAATTTCCGGAAACCCGAAAGGGTTCGAGTTTTTAGTCTTAGGTGTTCTTGGTTCTGCCTCGCTGCGGCCGGTCCTTCGGCCTTTTGACCGGCCGCAGCGATCAAGCGTCTGCGGCCAGCCTGTTGTAGATATTACCCGCTGGGTTTAACTAATACTCTTCGTCATAAAAAACATCTTCGTTATTGATATGATCTTGATACAACGCCAGCACTTGATCATGAAGTGACTCTGGAAGGGCTATCGCCTCCCTGCGTTTTTTAGCGGTAAATACCGCAGGAGCGAGAAGCTCGACGTGGATGATTTCTCTCTCTTCCCCCTGATCGCCGGGGTATTCGCGTGTCGCCCGCTCAATCCACGCAGTGGACTTGAATTCTATCCTTAATTCCCCAGCCGTAAAAAATGAATCTGAGCCCTCGTTCAGGCTTTCCACGAATGCATCAATAAACGGCAAATCGTTGCCGTAGCCGTCAATTAGGCTATTTTTGTCGTGTAGCACTTCAATGTACAGATTACCAGTCGTTGATTTCATTTTCATGGCTCTAGCTCCTGAAAGTTGTTTTGACGTCTTGATTTTAACGCAGCAAGAACAAAAGTCAACGCTAAAAGCAGAAATTCTTCAAATCGCTTTCGGCCCAGATTCCAGGTTGATTATTGAAGCGACCAGCGAAAAACGCAACCGGCCCACTTCCAAAGCTATCAACCCATGATTCTGTAACGAGGATGAATCCGTTGCCGTTGATAAGCTCGGCGGTTTTGTATCTTGAATTCTCGACTTTATCCAAGAATTCGACCCGCCCTGGTTTAAGAGTGCCGTTATCCCACAAAAACCTTTTCCGCCCCATAGTATTTACCCCTTTCGTGAGTTAATTCTACAGTATTCATCGGCATTGTCAACCTGAAACTTCTGGCTTTACTGCAAAAAAGTGCGGATAAACTTCGTTCCGCTGCGGCCGGTCCTTCGGCCTTTTGACCGGCCGCAGCGATCAAGCGTCTGCGGCTAGCCCTTTTTGGGTTATAATAATCCTCTTGACTTTTTACGGGCGGGCTTTTTTTCTCACGCTTAAAATCACCCTCCAAAGATCTGGGCGTTCTTTTTGAAGTCTTCTCCATCCCCCGTTGGATAGAATTTGCTCGATATCGGCATGCAGCCTTTTGTTTAGTTTTGGTTCAACCAATTAACTTTTCCAATTTTTTTGTTTTGTGAACGCCGTTTAGTCAGGGAGACGCCCTGAAACAATTCCCCCGTGCATCAAAAATTCATCTTCGAATATTTGACGGCTGACAAACGGGTAAACGGTGTCGCAAGGGTCTCCATCCTCATTCTCTCGAAGATTAAGCAGTTCGGGGTTCAGTGGTTTCTGGGATGGAAAGCCGCCCTCTAGGTGTGTGTGTGGACCAGCTGCACCCCTGGGAAGACAATAGCTTCCATCATTAGCCTGGACGCTCATGCTGAAACCGTCCTTGCAAACAATTCGCGGGTTTAACTTGTAATTCATAGTGTTTTTATCCTTTTTTGGTTTTTGATTTGTTCTGACCTCATTCTACAGTATTCATCGGCGTTGTCAACATCAAGGTTTAGAGTTTTTGGTTTTTTTTGGGGGGGCTTGACTCCGTCCCGCTGCGGCCGGTCCTTCGGCCTTTTGATCGGCCGCAGCGATCAAGCTTCTGCGGCCAGCCTAAAACCTATTTAAGACCCTTAGATCCCAGTCAAATTGTAGTTTTCGATTTGGCTGATGTTCAGCGGAATTGTTCTTCCGGTTTTTCGATCTTCCCAGTACCATAAACCATCCTGCGGATAACTCCACTCTTGTTGAATTTCATCGAGAGCCCAGGCGGCCCGCTTCATCTGTCTTCGATTAAACCCCCACGACTCAACATTTTTCCCAACCACTCGAACCCAACCTAGGTTCTCACAAGCCCACAAACGCAAATCGAGCGTTCCTTGAAAATCATTATGAAACGCGGAATCAATGACGTCTCTACTGTATGGCGTGTTTTGGTCAATAAAATCCATCCACTCAAACTCCAATCTATCATTCAAACCGCACTTAACCGCAACGACGTCAATGATGCTTTCATCAATATAAAACTCCATTAAACTGGCGATTTCGGCGGCTTTTTCGTTATCAAGACAGGACAGGATATCATGAATATCTTTTAGAATATGAGCTCTTACAACAGCTTCGTGATTTGGCACGTCACAACCAGAATCGCCGTCGCAGTAAACAAGTTCTGTACCCTGAATCCAAAATTCCATTGAATCGCCAATCTGAAAAAGAGTTGTGTTGGGCTTTCATTGTACATTGATTATCGGCCTTGTCAATGCAGATCTTAACAATTTAACTCAAAAAAATAAAAGACGGGTCTTTCCTGTTCTGAGAATTTTAGCTCCGTCCCGCTGCGGCCGATCCTTCGGCCTTTGATCGGCCGCAGCGATCAAGCGTCTGCGGCCACCCCTCCTTGCTTTTTGCGATTGAAAGCCCGCCCGTTTTATTCTCGGTGGATTCTCAGGAATCAGAATATTGCTTTTGGGCGTGCTCTTGTGTTTGCACCGATTGCAAACGGTTCATAATCAATCAATGCTGCTTCCGAATATTGCTCACGGTAAAGCTCGACCCTACGATCGCGTTCGGTGGTGTGGAATTCGTTTTCTCGGGCTTTATTCAGCCTCCGAATTCTTGCAATCACTCGGTTCCCCGGAACGGGCTTTCCTGTTCCATCTTGAATTTCCCCCGGCAGATATTCTTGTGGAATATCAAACGCGGCAAGGAATACGATCGCGGTGTCCCTCTTCAATTCCTCAAGACTATCAAAGCCCAAATACGGCTGGCTTGCATCACCACGAACATCATCAATGTTTCTTACAATACGATCCGACATTTTCATTTCCTCTTACGGTCAGAAAAACAACGTTCAACTGAGAACAGTGTACCGTCAGAACAAAAGCAATGGAAGACCAGGTACGATACTTTCGAAAAATTTTCCAAGAAAACAATTCCATCTCGGTAAAAATATACCCAGTCGTGATTCTCTAAACTCCCCACTGATGGGAAGGTTTTTCAAATTTTGATAATTTTACACGCATGCTTGCTCTGTCCCGCTGCGGCCGGTCCTTCGGCCTTTTGATCGGCCGCAGCGATCAAGCTTCTGCGGCCAAACCACACAAAGCCCCGGCGGGCCTTGTGTTTGTTTGGTTGATTAAACCGGCATCGCTTGACAATCAGTCAAGAGCCGTTCCATGAACCCTGAAGTATGATGCGATGTGTTCCTCGCGTTCATTGAATGCGGACAACGCGGCTTCAAGGGTTCCATAAATATTGGAATCGGTAACACCGACCGTGCTCAGTGAATGCCCTTGCGTTACAGAATAACTTCCGCAAGGAAGCAGGCACAGCGTGTTAAGGCTATTAGCACCCTTAATGATTTTGACAAACCCAATTCTTCGATATTCATTCATAGCAACAACTCCAAGAGGGGTTAAATTCAACAACCGGATCATAACCTGTATATCGGCAAAGTGCAATTGATTTGATCACGAAAACCCACTTTTTATAGTAAAAAAGACAGGTTGTTCAGAAATAATCACCCCCTGAAAATTAGAGAGTTTTCTTGGTTTTTAGAATCCTTCCGTCTCGCGGCGGCTGACATGGCGGCTGTATAGGTCAGCCGCTGCGACGAGTCATGTTTAGGCACATCACATAAGGAAGCATTTTGTTGTATTTGTTGGCAACATAGCGTTTCGTTGCGGTCATATCAACCGCAAGCCCTACGGCTGATCAGACGACGTCGGGCGGATCATTCTTCCCAGTAGTGAATCGAGCCGAATGTAAAGCCCGTAACCCCTGACAAGTGAGAACTGGCAACACTCCTAACCACATACTCCGACGGGTTTGACCTGAATCTCCGACCATTTATCAGGGCACAAAAAACCTCCCGGCTGATTTCTAGGGCTTTACCGTTGACGTGCATCCGAAAGATCGAACTAGATGAGCGGTCCCCCTGGCTCGATTGCCAAGCAAGCACAGGCCCGCCCAGGGGACAGTGAAAGAATCGGGTGACAGTAGAAACGTGTTTCATTCTTGAGCTCCATTTGACGTTGAAGAAAACCACCGAACAGGATGATAATCGACGCCCAAGAGGGTTGCAATTAGGCTGTTTCAGAATTTTGCGGAATCCCAGGAATTGGAACCCCGCAGCATTCTGCCCCGTGGCGGTCATTGTATCAACCGCAAGCCCTACGGCTGATCAGTCGACAACAGACAGCCTATTCAGACTCCATCATTTGCAGGTGGATATTGTCCCGCTCGTCTGATTCGGCTCGAATCTCACCCCAAAACGACTCCCAGTCGATAGCCAGCTGTTCCTCCCTTCGCCGTTCGGAAATCCATTCGGAATAAACGACACACCCGGATAGCTCGTCAGAATGCAATGAAATATCGAAGCTCGTCATAGCCCGCCCTTGTTTAACGTTGAAACAAAACCATCAGTCAGGATGATAATCGGCACCCAAGAGGATTGCAATCAGGTTTTTCCAGAATTTTGCAGAATTCCAAGACCTGGAATCCTGCAGAGCTTTCTGCCCCGTGGCGGTCCTTGTATCAACCGCAAGCCCTACGGCTGATCAGCCGACTTAGGGGGGATCAAATCGTAGTGCATGCAGTGGAACACGTTTCCGTTTTCACCGTACTCATTTTCTCCGGAGAGGGTAAACGTCCCTTTTCTCATTGATGAAGTGTAGACAGAGAGAAACAAACGCCGATCAATTGTATGCCATTCCCCTTCGACCCTCATCTGGAAAGCTGACGGCATTCTGGTCCCGTTGAAATCGCTGGACGTCCAGCAGATTATGCAATTTCCTACGTGATAGAATCGTGATGTTGAGTTGTAACGGCTCATGAGTTGCTTCCAGTGTTGAGTCTTGTTGTCAGGATCAGAAACCCGATCAGCATTAGAACAAACATCGACACCCCCTGCAAGATGTCTGCAGGTAGTTTTTAAGGATTTTCAGAACTGAGGAAACTTCTGCCCCGTGGCGGTCATTGTATCAACCGCAAGCCCTACGGCTGATCAGTCGACATGGGGCGGATCATTCTTCCCAGTAGTGTTTATGATAGGAAGCAAAATGCACGAAACTTGAAAAACTCCGAAACGCTGTCTCCGGTCCTTTGTCGGGTCTAAACTTCCTGCCGCGAACCATGGCACAAAAAACATCCTTGCTGATTTTCATGCATTCCCCTCCGGCGTGCAATAGAAACTTTCCAGGGCCCGAAATTGCATCAATTTCCTCCACGACCCAAGTGAGAACAAACTTACCTGAAGGACAGTGAAAGGACCGGTTCACAGTCGTTATGCTTCGCATTCTTGAATCTCCAGTTGACATTGAAACAAAACCATCAGTCAGGATGGTAATCGGCACCTAGGAGGATTGCAATCAGGTTTTTCCAGAATTCTGCAGAATTCCAGAAACTGGAATCCTGCAGAGCGTTCTGTCTCGTGGCGGTCATTGTATCAACCGCAAGCCCGGCGGCTGATCGGGCGACGTTAGGCGGTTCATTCTTCCCAGTAGTGCATCGAACTAAACGTAAAGTCCGCATTTTCCAAAATACGCGAACTGGCGACAGTCCGAACCATATGTTCTGACGGATTCGGCTTGAATCTCCGGGCCTGTATCAGGGCACAGAAGACTTCCCGGTTGATCTCAATAACTTTTCCTTTGGTGTGGAGTCGAAAGACCGAACAAGATGAATGGCCGCTTTGGCTCGACTGCCAGGCAAGTACAAACCTACCCAGGTCACAATGAAAAAATCGGGTAACAGTGGAAACGTGTTTCATTCTTGATTCCCAGTTGACATTGAAATAGAACCACCAGACAGGATGGTAATCGGCACATGAGAAGATTGCAATCACACTGTCTTAGAATTTTGCGGAATTCCAGGATCTGGAATCCCGCAACATTCTGTCCCGTTGCGGTCATTGTATCAACCGCAAGCCCGGCGGCTGATCAGTCGACAGTAGACGACCTATTCAGATTCCATCATTTGTAGATGGATATTGTCCCGCTCGTCTGATTCGGCTCGAATCTCACTCCAAAACGATTCCCAGTCGATAGCCA
>Ga0213864_10001000_pt1 | contig 12841 bp, 7 predicted proteins | sample PICome_5_FD_160078 | JGI IMG/M metagenome (GOLD analysis project Ga0213864, IMG submission 160078) | Coastal seawater microbial communities near Pivers Island, North Carolina, United States - PICO247 | ecosystem: Environmental > Aquatic > Marine > Coastal | place: USA: North Carolina | collected... | reverse complement strand
CAACTACAGAAAAAACCCTGTTTTATTATATCAACATAAACATGATCAGCCTATCGGAAAGGTAGAAAAAGTTACTGTTGATAAAAAAGGCATCTATGTAGAAGGTAATGTTAGTGATGCAGCTGAAAAATTACACGGAGTTCAAACTTTAATTAAAGACGGAGCATTAAAGAGTTTTTCAGTAGGATTCAGAGTTAAAGATGGTAAATATGACGCTCACTCAGATTCTATGACCATTACCGATGTTGAATTACTAGAAATTAGTGTGGTCAGCGTACCTGCTAATCAAAATTCGCTATTCAGCATTAGAAAAAGTTTTGAAGCAGACGATGAATATGATAACTTCGTCAAAAATTTCAAAGAAAGCGAGGAAGAAATGGAAACAGAAGATACTATTCTAGAAGAAAAATCTGATGAAGCCATTTCTGAAACCGATGTTGAGGCTGTAGAAGAAATTACAGAGACAATTGAAGTGGAAGAAAAAGCAACTGAAGAAACTTCTGAAGAAAGTGTCACTGAAGAAAAATCTGCAGAACCTGTTCTTGAAATGTCACAGGACGAAGAAGAGGAAGAAGATTTTGAAGAGATTGACCCAATGGCGCCAATTCCTTTCGTAAATCTCTTATCTGCTGAGACTTCTAGTTTAGACACTGAAACCTTTGTAAAGTACGAAGGAAAAAGATTTAAAATTACTAAAATTGCTACTGCCGAATCACCAAACTTTAAATTTTTAGAAGTTGACGTGAACGGAAAAACAGTAGATAATATAGTTACAGTTAAGGCTGAAGATATTGCCGTAGTGAATTCATGGGATATCGGTACTAAATACGATATTCATATGGTCAATACAGCTATTAGTACTTTAACTGATTCAGTCAGACAAGAAATTAAAACACACTACATGGAAACCAATACAGGTACTGAACAATCTTTATTTAACTTGAAAAGTGACGAGAGAGTTGTAAGTAGCTTTGATTTCCAAGAAAAACTAAACAAACTACTTAACCTAAAATCAAATGGAGACGATTGGTCTGATTCAGATTATGTCTTCGCAAATTACTTAAATGTGATGGTAAACGAACTTTCTCAAATGAAAGAAAATGATCATAGAGATCTAGCCTTAAAACTACATGGGCATGAAATTAATACCGTAGAAAAGGAGAATAACGACATGGCTACTCAAACTGCAGGTGATGTGCTAACTATTGACACAGGCGCAACCGAAAATAAACAAGCAGAAGCTAAAGCCGCCCCAGTAGAAGTCTCTGAGCCTAGAGTGGCTGAGTTAATCGAAAAAACTGGTCAGGCTATTTTAGCTGAAACAGATGCACAAGATAAACAAACTATCGTGCATGAAACACACTCAACCGCTTACACTCCTCGTGAGACCGAAGCTGTTGCTGAGTTAAAAGCTCAGATGGAAAAATATAGAGAAGAAATTGCTGCTCTTCAGAACAGCAAGATGGTATGGCAGGAGTCTCAGCGTAACTCTGATCGTTGGAGTGCTGCTGATCAGGCAAAAGCTGTTATGCTTGCACACGCTCTTGGTAAGTCTAATCCAATGGACACCAAGTTTGGTGCTCGTATGAAAGCTGATGTCACAACTGTTGACCAGTTCCTTTCTAACTTCTCTTCAAACATTTATGAAGAGATGCAGCAGCAGTTAGTAATTGCTCCAATGTTTGAGCGTATTGCTGTTGATGCAAAAACCTTCAGAGTACCAGTTGCTGATGAAGATACCACTGACGACGTTGCACAGTTTGCTAACGGTACATATGCGTCTGGTATTGGAGACACAACTAACGTACCAACTTCTGGACGTAACAACCAGATCAAAGCTGTTGAGTTTACACCACACAAGTTCATGGCTACAACTCATATTGCTAAAGATGAAGAAGAAGATACAATTCTTCCTGTTATCGACTTCCTCCGCGCTGGTGCAACTCGTCGTCTAGCACGTTCTATCGATAAGTCGATCCTACGTGGTACTGGCTCTCTAACTGGATTTACAGCTAACTCTGTTGCTGCTATTTCTGGTGGTGCTGGATTCGCTTCTGTTATCAAAGGTGTTGTTGAACTAGCTAACGCTGTTGGTGGTGAAGCTCTTAATGTTCAGACAGGTGGTAACTCTACTAAAGCCTCACCAGCTAACATTGCCTCTGCTCGTGCCGTACTTGGTAAGTATGGTCTACAGCTTGGTGATCAGCTAGTATACTTAACAACTGTTGAAGGTTATAACTCACTAGTAGCTGAGTCTGACTTCCGTACAGTTGATAAGTTCGGACCAAATGCGACCTACTTAACAGGTTCACTTGGCGCCATCTATGGAATTCCTGTTGTAATTACTGAATTCCTAGATAACGTTGGCGGTGCTGATTATGATATCGGCGCACTTATCTACAAGCCTGGATTCATGATTGCTGAAAGACGCGGCATGGAAATCGAGAGCGAGTACGAACCACGCCAGCAGGTCACTGCGATGTACATGAGCACACGCTTTGACTTTAAAGCGCTAACCACGAACTCAAGTGCAGCTCTAGATGCTACTAAGTATCCATATGCAGCAGTTGTTCGTTCTGGTACATAATAGTTTCGACTATTAAATCATTAACTAGGCGTTAATACAACGGGGTAGGTGTAAAACAACGCCTACCCCTTTTTACTAGGAGGAAAAAATGGATCCAATTCAAAAATTGTTATCAATTAGTGATTATCAAGAATTTCTTGAACAGATGCTAACCTACACAGGAATTGATAAAGAAGATATGAAAACTAAGTGGAGAGCTAAATGGAGAGCTCCAAAGCCTGCTGCTACTGTAACTAATAGAACAGTGAGCGCAACTACTAAAAAAGTTGTAACTGAGACATCAAAAACTACTACTCTTGATGATTAAGGAGTATAATTATGACACAATCAGTAACTGTGCCTTTTGTAACTTTAGGAGAGGTAAAAGAGTATCTTCAAATTAATAGTCCTACTTATGATACTAGATTAAGTAATCTAATTCATTATGCTTGTTCTGTTGTAGAAAGTTATATCGGCAGAGAAATAAAAAGTAATGTTTATACAGAAACTTTTGATGGGGGAGTTTCTCAAGTTTTTGTGTCTAGACTACCTATCAACAGTGTAAAATCAGTAACAGAGTTTTACCGAAAAAACCATTTAACACTACATGGTCCAAGAAGTGATGGGGCATTAGTTTCGGATAATTTTGATACTTCTATTGTTACAGCAACTACAGGAGCATCTTTAAATACTAGAAGAAAGAAATTTGGAAGAAGTTCTTTGCAGTTAAACGGAGACGGTGGTTCTTTATTTATTACCGATCCTGACTCTAATAATCAGAAGTTTGACTTTCAAACTGATGATTTTACTATTGAAGGCTTTTTTAGAACTGAGATATTGAATAACACTAAAACACTAATTAGTCGCGCTTCTAGTAACACTAATTACATGGAATTAACTTTAGATCCGTATTTTGGAGCTAAATTTACAGCAAGAAGTGCGAATACAGAAGTTATGAATGTTTACCATACTACAGGTGTTGGTAATGTTAACAACTATTATGGTGCTAGAAATAACACTTTTAGTCACTATGCGGTATCTAAACAAGATGGGGTACTAAGATTATTTGTCAATGGTGATTTAACAGATACTCAAAATACAAATAATTCAGTTCCTTCATTTTCTTCAGGTACCTCTTTATTCGTAGGTAAAAGAGGTATTGCAGGAGAAGAAAATTACTTTAAAGGCTATGCAGATGAAATTAGGGTGACTATTGATGCTAAGTATGCTGCTTCCTTTACCCCAACCACTTATCAACACCCTACAGACGATAATACTGTTGTATTATTACATTTAGACGGTAGTAATAACAGTACTACTATAAGAGATGATTCTCGTGCTGATCCACAATATATTTGGGATGGAGGTACTGGAGGAATTAAACGCTATATTGGAGGAGTAAGAGGAACTCCTGATATATCTGTTATTCCTAATATTATGTTTAAAGATTATCCGTCAGGAATTAAAGTTACTTATGACGGTGGATATACTACTATTCCTAGAGATATTAAAGTTGCCACTTTAGATTATATTAAGATTTTACATAAACAAACTCAAGAAAATGCGGGATTCTCTCTAAGTGGAGAATCAGGTAAGCAGCACTCATTAAGTGCTAACTTCCCTCCTCATATCCGTAGAGTTCTTGAAATGTACAGGATTGTGATGTAATGGCAAAGCCTATTATAGCTTATCAAGTTACAGTTACGGAACCAGAGTTATTAAATAATTATACAAATTTGTTTAAAGCTATGGGACAACTATCAGGTACTAAAAATGCTAGACAAGAAAAGTTATGGGGCGATAGAATCGAAGAAACTCTAGCAAAATACTATGGAGGTAGAGTTTCTGAACAAGCGGCAAAAAATGTAGCTGGTGTTCCTGATTTACAAATTGAAAGCCCAAGAATAGCTAGAGCTTTATCTAGAATTCTTGGAACTGATGAACAAGACATACTACAACCCGAAGTAAAAGCAAAAAGAGGTAGTAAGTATGGATCTACTATCGGACAGGCAGCGTATTCTGGTTTTAGTAATAGTCTTTTAGATGCTATTAAATTGCAAGCAACTGAAGCTGAGCAGACAGGATTATTAAGACAAGATAAAGATTTTGGTAAAGTAGGAAAACAATCTTTTGATGTAAATAACCCTGAAGAAGTACTAAAAGCAGCTAGAGCTAAAGTAGGAGGTCCGGGATTCTTTAACTTAATTAGAGATAATGATCCTGAACTACATATGCAGTTTTATAACAAGGCTAAAAATTTGCTTATCTCAAAAGCAAATATTGTAAAAGGTAAAGTCACTTCCGTTAACGTAATAAATATATTTTTTCCAAAAACTGCTTTTACTTCTCCTCCTTTTGTTACTGAATTAAAAAAGAATAATATTCAATATAACCTATCTTCAACTTTTGAAAAAAACTTAATTAATCAATTAACAGAATCAGGAGCAGCTGTTACAGCGTCTAGTTTAGATGAGTTTCAAAAGGTTATTGAAAAAATAGACGGTAAAAGAAAAACTTCTACTCAGACATTTAAAAACGCTCCATCACTTGATTTTGAGATATTGTTTGGAGTTCCTACGGGTGGTAGTATTCCAAGAGTATCAGGTAATATTAAAAGAGGAAATGTAAAAAGAAGAGAATCAGTAAAAGATACTGGTAGATTTATTTCTTCAATTCAATTAACTACTATTTTGAGAAACAAAATTGAAGGCAAAATGCCTAGAATAGGCGATCCTAACCCTACCGAAGGATTAAAATATAGAACAGGTAAGTTTGTTAACTCTTTACAATTTATAGTTGATTATAAGAAAAGTTTAATATCCTATTATGCTGATCCCCCTGTATCTCAATATTTTGATAAATTTCATTCCCGTCCTTATGCTGTCGGACAAAGGTTAATTAGACCAACGATTAGGCAAACTGCTCAAGAATTGTTCGGCAGACAGTTTAGAATTATTAGGACTTAAAAAAATTTAGTTTGCCAGAACCAATTACAGGTGCTATACTTATAATGTCGAATCAGAGAAGAAATATTATTAATCATATTCTCAATAACTTAAAGTTGATAAACGAATCAATATCATCTTTAAACTCATCTTATACATTTCAAAATAATATTTATGGTAATGTATTTAGAAAAGTAAAATTTTTAGACGAAGTAAACGATTTCCCCTCGATCTACTTTCAAGTCGGTGAAGAGGTTAGAGTATACAATACTTTAGGTAATACCACGGGTATAATAACTTTAACTCTTAGAATTTATGTTACAGAAGAAGATTCATCTAAAGGATTAGATAGTTTAATTCAAGACATAGAACACGTAATATATAATATGAACACTGGTATATACGATATAAGAGATATAACTATAAACAGTGTAGATACTGATGAGGGATTAGTAAAACCATACGGAATTGGTGAGATAGAACTTATCATTGAGTATGAACTAGATAATTAAGGAGTTAAAAAATGGCGGGTACTCAGCTAAACTTACAAAGAAATACTACAGTCTTTTACTCGATAAAAGACTTGTCGCTGACTTCAACAGCAGCTGCTGATCTTACTCCTGCTAATACCTGGAGAATTGAGGTTTTAGCGGGGTACGCTCTTTCTGCTGATTCTGCGGTTCAAGATATCACCTCATTAGAGAGTGGATTAGACCCAGATAGAAGTGTACAAAGATTTAACACTGCACGTAATCCTGTGGAGTGGAATTTTCAAACATATTTAAGACCTACTGGAGCCGAAGTAAATGATGGTTCTCAAGGTACAGGATTGGCTGAAACAGGAAATACTAAGCCTGTAGCTGATTGGTATTTATGGCAATCATTAATTAGTAATACAGCACCTGCATCTTCAAATGGTGGTGAACAGTCTGTATGGTTCTATGATACTAGCACGTCTTCTGCTAAGATTAAATCAGCAAATACTGCAGCATCAGCAAATACACATTCAACTCGTTCTAACTTTGCTATTGCTCAAGAAAATCATATGTACTTTAAGCTTGATAACCTTGTATACCAAGTTAAGAAAGCAATTGTAAACACTGGTGAAATTGATGCTTCTGTTGATGGAATTGCAACTACTACTTGGAGTGGTTTTGGTACAGAAATGGTTGAATTGACTGGTGATGCAAGAGATAAGGCTATTGCTGTATTTGGAGGAATTAATAATAGTGGTACTACTATTACTCCTAATGCGTCTATTACTACTACAGACGCAGCTTCACATCATCCTTATGCTACAATGAATGTAGAAGGCTCAACTTACACTGTTGACTTTATTAAAAACCGTTTAAGTGCTATTGAGATTTCACATCAAGGATCTGCTGCAGAAGGTGCTAACGTATACTCATTCCCTGTAACTGGTCTAAGCTTTAGCTATTCTAACGATGTTACATATCTAACACCAGAAGAACTAGCTGCTCTGAACACTCCAATTGGACAGTTTACAGGATCTAGAACAATCACAGGATCATTTACCGCATATCTAAGATCTGCTTCAGAAAACTCTACAAGAGCCAACTCTGCACAGTTCTTGAACAAAGTTGTGAATGACTCTCGCGTGTCTCACGCATCTACTAGCTCTGCTAACATTCAAATTGGTGGTGGAACTGCTCCATATTTCCATATTGCAATGCCAGCAGTGCAGTTTAACTTCCCAGTTCATCAAATTGATGATGTTCTTGGAATGTCTGTTGACTTCCTTGCACAAGAAGGTCAGCGTGGTTCTGGAGACGAGATTGAGTTCTTCGTAAAAAGTGATAATAACTAATAAAATTATTACTTGAGGGGGTAAATAATTTCATGTGGGTGTTCATCATGAGCAACAACGAGCTTCCCCCTCAGCTCTGTTTTAGCTAATAATGATGGACACCCTTTTTTTATATTAACACCTAGTAGGGGGAAACATGAGTAAAATTTCAAATTTAATTGCAACAGAAACTATCACCGAAGTAGAATACCCAGATATTGATGGTTTTATTTTAAAAATTGCCTATCTTAGCAGAGAAGACCTAGTTAAGATTAGAAACCAAAGTTTAACTTATAAATTTAATAAACGTACTCGTCAACGTGAAGAAGAGATTGATCAAGATAAGTTTTTAGAAGCTTATACTAAAAAAGCAATTAGAGGTTGGAAAGGTTTAAAATTAAAAAATCTTCCACAACTCTTGCCTGTTGATTTAACAGGGGTTAATCTAGAAGAAAACGTAGCTTATTCAGAGGAAGAAGCTCTTGAACTAATTAAAAACTCTTCTGTATTTGATCAGTTTATTACTGATTGTATGAATGATTTTGAGCAGTTTTCCGTAACAAAAAAAGCTGAAGCGGAAAAAAACTAATAAGATACCTCCAATCTAATTTTGCAGGTGGAGGTATCACAAAAGAGCAATATTGGTTGATGGCAGATCAAATGGGTTGGGAAGATTTTGACGATCAACCTCTTGATGCTTCAGATTTATCTTTAGAGGCTCAACAAGCTCTAGTTTTAATGAATGTATTACCTGATAAAGTTGAAGGTATGAACGGGGTTTGGTTAGGTAAAGAGTACGCTGGTTTATCAGATATTATGACAATATTTCAAATGGTAAACTGGAAAGATACTTTTGAAATGCTTCAAATCTGTATTCAAGAATATAGTAAATTCTATGAAGAAAAGCGTAAACAAGAAGAACGAAAAGCAAAAGCTGGTTCTAAATTTAGATAGGATGATTAATGGCTAGTAGAATAAATGAGATTCGTACCAAAGCTACCACACAAGGTTTTGATAAAGCTGCTAAAGATGTTAACAAGCTGAATCAAGCCCAAGAGCGTACTACTCGTTCCTCTCAAAATTTAGGAAAAGCTTCTGCTGCTTCAGGTAGACAATTTGCCGCTCAAGCCTCCGGCTTAGGCGGTTTTGTCGCTGCTTATGCTGGTGCAGCTGCAAATATCTTTGCAGTCCAACAAGCTTTCTCTGCACTATCTCGTGCTGCTCAAGTTGAAACTACTATTAGAGGTACTCGTACACTTGCTGCTGAAATTGGGTTAAGCGGTGATGCTATTATATCTAAACTTCAAGAAGTAACACAAGGTCAGTTAACAGCTGCTGAAGCTGCTCAAAATGCTAACATTGCTTTATCTGCTGGTTTTAATACAGATCAGATTGAACAACTAACTGAAGTAGCTACTAAAGCATCTAAAGCTTTAGGTAGAAACTTAACTGAATCAATACAACGTGTATTTCGTGGTGCTATTAAGCTAGAACCTGAACTATTAGATGAAATTGGTATCTTTACGCGTATTGAGCCAGCTGTTGAAAAATATGCAGCATCGTTAAATAGAAGCGTAGGATCTCTTACAGAATTTGAACGCCGTCAAGCATTTGCTAACGCTGTAGCTGAAGAAGGTCAGAGAAAATTTAATGAAATCGACTTATCTTCTCGCAGTGCACAAAAATCTCTCGAACAACTTTCCGCAAAATTCTTAGATTTAGCTACTAAAATTGGTATATCACTAGCCAATTTTATAGAACCTTTTGTGGCTTTTTTATCAAAAGATTTTGGTAACACTCTTTTAGTTTTAGGTGGTATATTTACTCTTGTATTTAGAGGAGCGGCACAACAAGTAGCGCAATTTACCCAGGCTTCTGTTGTTGGTCTTAATAAAGCTCTAGGAACTTTAGAATCTTTTTCTCGAAAATTAGGAGGAACTTCAGAACAATTTGCAGCTACAACTGCTAAAGCAACAGAAGCTGCTGGAGGTTTTGTAGGTCAAGGAGGTTTTGCAGGTCGTAGAGAGATAGCAGGAGAAGCTACAAAAGCTAAACAAGCTGTTTTAAGTGGTTCTATTGGTTCAGTAGCTGAAGCAAAGGCAGCAAGAGACGCATTAAAAGCTCAAATAGCCGAAGAACGTGCTTTTCAGGCTGCAGTTAGAGCAAGTAATAGAACTTTAGAACAGAAAAATATAGCCTTAGAAAAATCAAGAGGAAGAACACGAGCACTAACACAAACTGTTAGAGAATTAACCTTGGCAGAACAACAAGCTGGAATAGCTTCCAGATTTTTAGCTAAAAGTACTAAGATAGCTTCTGTAGCTGTTACAGCATTTGGTACTGCAGTAGGGTTTGTGCTATCTAAATTAAATCTGTTGTTTTTTGCAATAACTACAGTACAAACTGTTTTACAGTTTTTTGGGATTGACGCTATTGGCTCAATAGTTAGTTGGTTTCAAAAACTAGGTGAAGAACAAAGAATGATAGAAAAAGGTTTTAAAGGGTTAGTTTCTTCAATTACAGAAGTAAGTCAAAGCATGTTAGAATTAGCCGGGCTTGAAGAGGCCACTGACTATATTGATCTAGTTAATAAAGCTTTAGATGTAACAGATAAAGTTATGGAGAAAGTAGTAGTAAGAAGCGGTTTTCAGGTACACGCCTTTAATAAAGTAAGAGATGCAACTCCTGAAGAACAGATTGAAGCATTAAGTAATGCTATGAGAAACCTTAGAGAAGATATGGATGCTGGTACAGGTGATATAGCTAAACAAACTATAGCTTACAATGCTTTAAAAGATGCTTTAAAAATTGTTTCAACAGGGTTAGAAGATTATAGTTATCAAATAGCTAGAGGTGCTGATGCAACAGGATTATCAGAAAAAGCTTTTGCTGGAGCTGTTATTAGACTAGAAGATATTGGGGCTCTTTCAAGAACAGCTAGTAATGAAATTGAGTATTTTGGCCAAACTATTGGATCAGTAAATGATAAAGGAGTTGCAGTTTTAACTGAATTTGGAGAAGTTATATTTGATTCTGCTGCTAAAACTGAAAATTTAAGAAAAACATATCAAGAAGCTTTTAATGCGGGAACAATTACTGCTGAAAAAGCCTCTAAAACTCTTTTAGGTTATAAAAACATTCTTAAAGAACTAGAAGAGGCTTATGAAGCCTCAGATAGACAAAACAAAGCTTTAGCAAATGCAATTGCAGTACAAACAGCAAAAGTAAATGCTCAAAGTAAAGCAACAGAGAGACTTTTAGCCGCAGAAAAAAATCTTAAAACCTTTAGAGAGGCTTTTTCTAAAGAAATCAGAGCAGTAGATACAGCTATTTCTGCAGGTGTTTTAGGAATTGATGGGACATTAGCTAAAAACGCCGCTGAACAACAAGCAAATCGTGTTAAATATTTACAACAAACTATTAATGCTTTTAATGAACTAAACGAAGAGCAACAAAAAGGTAAAAATCTAAATGGTGATACGGTTAATATTTATCAGGCTGGTATTGCTGCCCTTAAAGCCCAAGCAGGTATTGTTATTGGATTACCTGCAAAACTTGAAAAAATTCGTTTAATAGAAGAAAAAAGACAAATGGTTTTAAAACAACAACTTGAGTCTTTAAAACTTCAAAATGAATTAATTGCTGTAAACGCCCTTGTATCTCAAAATAAACTTGAAAAAGAATTGTTAGAGGTAAGGATTAAGCGTATCAATAGAGAAAAAATTTCCTTAGAGCTACAAAAAGCAAGAAATCAAGCAGGAGTAAAAGAGTTAGAACAGTATAAAAATTTACTACAACTTGATCAAGAAAGAGAGTCTTTACAAAGTAAACTAGCAAGAGCACAGCTAGAGGGTACACAAATTACTAGCGAATTAGACGATCAAAAAGCTCTTTTAAACGCTAGAATAGAAGTCGAGAAGGCTGCTACTTCTACCTCTCAAAATCAGTTTAATGCTAGAATGAAGCTATTAGAAGTAGAAAATCAAAATAATCTTAATGACATTGAGAGAAGACGTGCTATTGCTCAGTTTGAATATGATGTAAAAAAGACTGAACTCAGTAACCGAATGGAAATGTTACAAGCAGAAAAAGACATTAATGATGAAAAAATTGCAGCATTGAGAAAAGAAAATAACTTTGAGTATAATAAAATAATTCTCCCTTTACAAGAACTAGAAGATAAGAAAAGAACAAACGAAAGAAGGGCTCTTGAATTACAAATAAGTGTATTAGATGCTCAAGAAAAAATCAATCTTGCTAAAATAGAAGCAGATAAAGATAACAGATTAGCAGAACTAAAATTAGTTGAAGCAAACTATTCTTTACTAAAAGGGGAGATAGAATTAGCAAAGAGCTACTTAGAAGGTAGAAAAAAATTAATTGAAGCTGAGTCAGATATAATTAACGGACTTCTAAAAGCTATCGGCATAATAAAAGAAGTTGAACTTCCAGATATAGGTAAAATCAATCTTGATATCGGAGGACAGAGTTTAGATGAATATATTAAAGACGCTAAAGACGGCATTATGGAAACTTATAAGCTTCAAGTTAAAAACTCAAAAGCTCAAAGCGAGATTACTAGAGATGAATTAAATAAAAAAATATCATTGTATGATGAGGTAACTGCATTAATTGAAAAAGAAAGAGATTTACAAAATCAACTAAGATCAGAAAAAAACCAAGCTGCAATAAATGATATTAAAAACGCTAATACTCTTATTGTTAAAAAATTAGCTAATCTAGCGATCGAACAAGATATAGAAAAACAACTGTTTGATAATATTATCAAGAACCTTGATAAAGAGGCAGCTCTTGAATTATTAAATCATGAAGAAAAAGTTCGTCAGTTAAAAGAAGAGTTTGATTTAATTACCAACATTGCCAATGATTTGAAGTCTAGTATTTCCGGTACTTTAACTGGTTCAGTAAATGATTTCTTTAAAGCTATTAATGAAGGCACTCTTACTACAAAAACATTCAGAGAAGGAGTGAAAACTTTATTTGTCAATCTTCTTTTAGATATTCAACAAGCCTTTATTGACAATCTAATCAATGAACCAATCAAAGATTTAGTTATTTCTTATGTTGATAAGGCAAAAGATAAATTTACTACGGCTTTAGTAAAATCTAAATCAGAAGATGGTTCAGCTACTAAAACGGGAGCTCTTCAGTCAGGTGCTGCTGGTGATGGGACTAGAGGTATTAAAGAAGTTGGAGCAGAAATTAATTCAGGAGTTTCAGGAATTATGGAAAACGTAAAAGGTACTACTATTGCTGCCTTTGCAGGTGTGCTCGCTGCCACAGGTGACTTTAAAAAGGCTATTATTGCAGCATTTCTTGAAATGTTTATTCGTATTATGGCACAAAAGGCTGCAACACAATTTGGATTTGCAGGTGGTGGTAAGGTAGATCCTTATGGCGGTGTAATGCGTTTTGCAAAAGGAGGACCTGTAAATACTCTTCGCGATAGAGTTCCTGCTTTGTTAGAACCAGGTGAGTTTGTGATTCGTAAACCAGCTGCCA